>Ga0180007_10005550_pt1 | contig 12682 bp, 1 predicted proteins | sample MM_PC_MetaG_FD_121122 | JGI IMG/M metagenome (GOLD analysis project Ga0180007, IMG submission 121122) | Groundwater microbial communities from the Aspo Hard Rock Laboratory (HRL) deep subsurface site, Sweden - MM_PC_MetaG | ecosystem: Environmental > Aquatic > Deep subsurface > Groundwater... | reverse complement strand
TCATATACCCTCCGGAATCTAAGGTCTCCGGCACAAAGGTGTTTCCATGACCCGGGTTATCCATATCCAATCTTAACCCTTGAGCCTCAAAAAGGCCTTCCCCTGTACCATCGTTGTAATGCTTTCCGGCGCGCAAAGGCGCCATAACCAGACCGCCCGCGGCGGCGTCATTAGATTCCGTAAAACCGGCCGCTTCCGTTCCCGGGAACGAGTCATGCACTCCCATATCCGAAGCCGCTTTAAGAACCCTCTCATCTGTCAGACTAAACCTCGGAACAAATACCAGCCGGCCCACGCCGTGCGCGGTCCATCCTTTGAGTTCTTCTGCCAAATCCATCAATCGACGCGCCATCTCGTCACTTGTCGGGTTACCCGCCTGGACATTTCCGTATATCACCACCTGTACACCACGGGCCACCAACCATCTTATGTTGTCATTATCAAAAGCACCGCGGCCGTCAGAACCCATACCATCATAACCGCGTCCGGTTTTCTCCGGAACCAACCGGCCGGAATAGGAAACAACTAACTGATCGGGATCAAGGATCCGGCCGCCTGATTCCGATTGATCCTTGCTTGTGTAATACGCCTTGTTGCCGGAAACACGCAGAGCTCTTTTCGCGGCTTTTTTAACTTCGATAATTTGATCAGGAGAAGAATGTTCCCAATCGACATTTTCTCCGAAAAGATCCCGCAGATGTTCCCTGAAAACAACAGCCGTATTGGAACGATGGTCCCCGTTCGTGACCGCGACGAGATCCACCCGCAAAGTAGGATCATCCATCGCCGCTTCAAGCTCTAACGCCGCCCTGTTTCCATGATCGCTTACCCATTCATCGTTGTCTCTTACATCTTTACAGTGCGCCCAGGCCACAACCCCCTGCCAGTCAGAACTCCTGAGACCTGCCGATGCCATATCATATATTTTCCAATTGTCGCGCTCGAAAAGTCTGCGATACTTAGCGGGTATTTCCATGAAATCAAGTATCCCGTCACCATAACCGTCTCTTGTCCCATATTGAGTACGATTGCCATAAGTGTGAGTAGTGAAACATATGACTGCCCCTTCAAGTACAGGGTCGAGGCGGCATTCGGGATCCCGCGCGTGCCGGTTTTTTCCAATATCCAACCATATTTTCCTGTAAACCGATACCAGGGCTGTTTGAGAATCATTGAGATGAAGCACCGGGGCTTTCCATTCGAATCCGGCCTCTTCTTTTTCGACCTTTTCTTTTGCTTCTACCCGTCTCACGAATTCAAGCGCGGCTTTGGAATAAAATACCGAAAACTCCTCCCATGTCGGAAGCCTTTTCCCATGCTCCCAGCTTTGCCTATAGTTGTAAAGTGAATCCGTAAAAAAACTGCTGCCGTCCGGCTGTACATCCCTTATGAGACACACCTCTATACCGAGGTCATTCACTCCCACGTTAACGACAACGTCAATATCCTTCCCGCCTACCGAAACAGTAAAATGATCGGACTCGATGAGGGGCCCTTGTATCGGATGAGCAACTTGCCCCGGGTCAGTATAATCTAAGGGCTTTGAAGGCTTTGACGGGTCCGGATCCACGCGTTTTTGATAATGCGGTTCTATTTGCCTGAACCTTACATCCGATAGACCGATAAGTTTTAAAATGGCGGTGCCATGATACTGCATCACCCGGGCAAGTCCGCCGGCCTCATGCCATATCTCCGGGGATATCTGCCACAACGACCTGCCTTCAAGTTCGGGCGCGTGGACCCGAATCCAATCCTTGAATTCCACCTTCAATGTCCCGGCGTCCGCGAACATCAAAATCAGTTCATCTACTACGATCTGCTCACGATAACCTTCCATTTTTGACTCTTCACTAAGCAATATCTCTAAAAGCCTGGACTGTTCTTCTTTGTCTAAAAGTGAAGCGGCAGTTTTTATCGGATACCTGCTTTCCACAGGATGGTCAGGTTGGGATAGAGAAACCTCATTCAATATCGCGAGCATGGAAAGAAGTTTCAACGGCTCTTCCAGGCGTGCCCTTAACCTGTCTATCAGAAAAGTCACATCGTTCTCCCGCATGGCCCGCGCTATAGACTCCAGTTCTTCGCGCGCGATAAGGCTGGAGACCGCTGCCAGTCTCGCCTGATATGATTCGTCCATCGCGTGATCATATCCCTGTAAATGCGCGAACTCGTCATCAACGATAATTGCCTCTCTAAGATCGCCGTTCCGTCCGTTTAATAATTCTTTCAACAACGTCCCCCCGCAATATATGACCCCGTCATATATGCCCGCGTGAGCGATATTGGAGTTCAGGGCTTCATCCTCCGACCAACCTAAAGCGGCATTCCCAAGCACTATCCTGAATTTAACGGGAGAACCGCGGACTCTGTGTTTTTTCATTAAATCGGCGAGAATTTTTTGCTGGGATCTTGTGAACAGCTGAAAAATGTCTATCCCTTCCCCCCTGTAAAGAACGGAAGGCGTTTCCATCGGCCGGTAATCTTCAACCGGTTTAAGACGCGCGGCATTGAGCGCGCCGCTGGCAGGATCGATATAGACCTCCACAACGCTATGTTCCTCTATAAGCTTTTGGATCAGAGGATCGGACGCGGGGGCATCGCGCCCCTTGAGGTCGCTTGTACTATCTTTTTCTACCGAGATGACGTATTTTTCTGCACCTTCGACGGTTTTACGCGTAACTGTCGCGATACAATCAACATCGTCCGCCGTATAGAATATCCGGACCGCGAGAGCGTTGCCATCCGGGGCCTCGCGCCACACGGGTAGATCTTTATAATGTTCTTCCACTCCCCTCAATTTTTCGCGCAAGGCGTTTACTAGATCAGCGTTATTGCCTTTATCGATAAGGTAGTGGGAAGTTATGGAAAGAAAGACGGCCCTTTGTCGCCAATCAAGCAATATTTTATTCCGGAATATTTCCGATTCCTGAGCAGGTGAATCCTTGGCAAAAACTAACGGCTGGGATATGTTGTCATTGGAAAGATCAATACCATAAGAAGCGCTGTTAATCAGGAACAAGGCGGTTATCAAGAAAATCGCCGTTTTATGGCCCACGGGCCTTTTCTTCAACATCGTTTACTCCCTTCAGTTAGACTAATTGAATTACGCTTTCACAAGAACTTCAAGCACGTATCTTTCATATTCCTTTCTCTCCAAATCAATGTCTATGGCGTCAACTTCCGGCAAATAAACATAAAGATTATATTTCGTGCCGCCTACCTCTATTTGCCGCAACCCGCTTTCCTCTCCCCATGAAGGCCATTTATCCCCCGCCGCCTGAATCTCGAGCATCATCCTGTAAAGCTGGCTCGCGAGCCCTTTTTCAAGCTGTACTAAGCGAGGACTGTCCGGGTTATCCGCGCGGAATATTTCTCCCGGATTCGTCATGTCGATCCTGATTATATCCGCGCCCTGCCCCATGGTTACTTGCTTCATCCTCAGCGCTTTACCAGTTCTCTTGCGTATCTCCCGCATCACTTCTTCCGGTGTCAACGTGTCCGTCTTCCCGACCACGATAACCTGCTCTACGGAAAGATACCTGCCTAGCCCTGTAGCGATAAGAACCTCCTCAATGTTCTCCGCTTCTCTCTCGTTTCGCACGATGAGGAAATCCATCACGGGGTCCTCCTTATCCGGCGTCCATCCCATCATTTCTCTTCTTTCTTTTATAGCCCCGGCAAGCATCGTCATGTCAAAAGCGTTGTCCACGGCCGTTACCATGTAACGCCGGGCTTCTTTGCCGTTCAGGCCGCTCGCCAGGTATTCCTTAAGTGGTACCGTATAATCTTCCCTGTGCCGGTTGTACATGTTTTCCGCCCTTATCTCATACATGCTCTTTTGACCCAGATCGGAGAAACCCATATCCTCAAAGGTTTTCAAGAGCACGCCATGTATGCCCGCAAGCTCTCCCTTTTCAAGTTCATCGAGTCTTCTTCGCGTCTCGCCGGATAGACTCGACATCCACGGATACGTCAGTTTGAGGATGTCCCACGCGGCCTTATCGGCAAAATCTTTGATAATCGCCTCGGCTTCTTCAATCTGCTCTTTATCTATATCCAGAAAAGCGGCTATGGCTTTCCGCCCTTTCGCCATCCGATCGACCTTCTGTTTGAATCCCTTCATCGTCACGGCCTTTTCCATCGCGGCCTTCCCCGCGGTCTTTACCCCGGTTATAATGATATCTGATGCCTTTTCAATCTCCTCAATCCGGCCTTCACCTAAAGCGATGTAAACATCATCGGGAACGCCTATGATTACGCTGAACTCTCCACGTATTTCGTGATGATCTTTCTCGGCAGAAGTTACTCTCACAAACACACGTTCGGGCTTCCCCTTACTGTTTTCGTCCTCCAGTTCTAACAGTTTTTTGATGAATTTTTCCTTATTTTTTCCTTTGATCAACAGTTTTATTTCAGTTCCCTTTTTTTCCCCGAACATAAGCAATTCTAGCAGCCCATCAATTTCAATATATTTGCCCGCGTTTTTATCAACTGTCGGCGCATCTTTTCCTCCCGCCTTCCATATCGCGATATCGGCTTTGCATTCTTCCATTAATCTCACTATTTTCGCCCCAGACCTCAAGTGCAACCCTTTCTCGTTTACTATCAGCAAAGTCATCTTCTCGCCCGTGCCTGCCGAATCTTTTTGGGATTCCGGACCTTTCGGAAGCTCCACCTCATCTTTTTCTACCGCAATTTCCAACGGCACCGTCTCTTCCCGTGCTTTTTCTGCTTTTTTTTGCGCGTCTTCTCCCATAATTTTCTTAACTTCCGGAAGGTTCGCGATACGCCCTTTTATCCCGCGAACCTTCTCTTCCACGCGTTCCTGCGCGCCTTTCCCGAGCGTTTCAAACACAGTCTTCAACCCTTCATGCCCGAAATTCCTTATAAACTCCTTTGTTTCCGCTATATCGACAAACGGTATACTCGGAGAGATATCCACATCATATTTGTAACTCACGTAAACCATATGCAATAGATATTCCTTAATGCTGGCCGAATTGCCGCAAATCGTTACGGGTATCTTCCGGCCGGTTTCTTTCTGGAAATCTGACACTGCTTTCGCTATCGTTTCCATTTTTCTTGCCACGGGAAGCTGAAACTGTCTAAATAGAAAAATACCCTTAATGGTTGCCCTCAAATTCTCTACCCCCCACTCCTTCTCAAAACGACGGAATATATCCCTTATGAGATCATTGGTCCCAATACTTACAAAATCGACTCCGGCAAGAATCCCCTTTATGTTACGCACGGCCTCCGTGCTTTCAATCATGGCGCCGATAGGAACTGCCTTCCACTTTTTCTCGGTTTGTTCTACTTCCTCTTTCTTCGCTTGATACCTCAAACCGGCAAGAACAGCATCCATTGCCTCCTGTCCCCACTTCTCCCTGATCTCGATAACATCCTTTTTGTTTTGCACCTGCGGGAAGAGCAGTTTAACGTTGCTATGCCTGTCACCAGCCACGACCTCGAACAAAGCTTCCAACTCGATCATCAGGAGTTCATGCCCGAGGGGTGTTCTGTAAAAATCAAGGCCGAAGGCGCTCTGTTTCTGTCCGCCTATTTGTTTATCATCGGCGGCGTCAAACATCCTGAATGTTATGTTTTTGCCGTTTGAACGATCTATCATGCCCCTAATCTTCTCCATAAGACGCCTTTTCAATTCATCTCTCGCATCCATCAACTTGTCCCCGGATTCCCCTCCGGCAATACTCATCCTAAGATCTTTCAGACATTGAAGATCCGGAGAAAGCCACATCTCGGTCCGGACCAGCCCCGTTCCATCGGCCCCTTCAGATAAAGCTGAAACAAGCTCATCTTCCTGCTCTGCGTTCACCAGCACATCCATCTTCCTGCCACCTTCGGTCCCCGTCCTTTCGCCTACCACAGCTGGTTTTTGACTTATACGTTTGTAATATGTTTCAAAGGCCGCATGCCTGCGAATCTTTTCCTCATGATCTCTTTCCATCTGCACATCCGGATCGCTTATTAAAGAACCTGTGCTGCCATCAAACAATACGCGGTCTCCTACCTTTATTTTTTTTCGCATATCTTCGATCGAGATCCCGCTAATTTCACCGCCCGCCTTTTTGACGGCAAAAAATACCGGTACGTTCAGATCCTTCGCGACAAGCACCCAATGTGTCGTAGGCCCTGCTTCTGTTGTAACGATAAGTTTGACATTCTCGTTTTTCACAAAATTCTCCAGATCAGCCGCCAAAAGGCTTCCCTTCAGAAATAAAACCCGTGGCCTGTCATTCTCTGCCGGTTTAAACTCTTTAATAAAAATCTCGGTTTCTTCCAGTTCCGCGATTACCCGTCTTACTATGTTCTGGGCTTCATCGAATATCTCGCGAATTTTCTGCTCACCATCTCCCTTTTTTTTCGTTTCTTCAAACGCACAAAATACATCACATAACGCTATCGAAGCCGGCAGTGCTTCTCCTTCTACCTGTTTCAACACTCTTCTCCTTACCTCCTCGACCATCATTTTGACGGGTTCTACCAAATCATCGCGGGTACGCGCCAAAACTTTCACATTTTCATCACGCACCTTATTCAGAATCGACACCAACTTTTCTTTTTCCCCGGGCACCTTCTCCGCCGATATGCTGCGTAAAAACCGGTCCTCCGAATATATCACTTCACTAAACGCGCGTAACACATCGACCTTAAGATTCACGTCTAACGCGCTCAACGCGGAAATATTCTTTTTTTGTTTCGTTTCTTTTTTCAATTCGGATATCCTTTTGAGAATCTTAAAGTACATTGTCATCGCCGGTTCGGATTTCACAATCTTGGCACCAAGGATAGTCTCAGCTCTAAGTTCTTTTTTGGTTTCATTTGCCAGCATCTCCATCTCTTTTTCAACGTCTTCCGTCAACTCTACCTGCCGTATTTCTTTCGCCTCTACCAGAAAAAGTTTTATTCTGTTTTCGAATTCTTCTATTTTTTCTTCGATAAATTTCGCCGCCTGATCCGCGTCATACTGCATCTCCCGGGGAATTATATTATGTACCACCGCGACTATATCCACTCCTCCCACTGCATCAATAAACGCCGCGTCTCCCGAGGCTAACGCGTCATCTATTGATGAAAATCCCCTGTATTCCATGATGGGTGTTGCTGAAAAACCCTGAAAAGCCGCTTTTATCCTGCTTTTCGTTCGTTCCTCTAATCTTTCCGATCCACTCTCGGAAAGATCCTTCATGCTGATAACTACACGCGATACGGAATCTCCATAAGGCACCTCCACAGTAAAAGCGTTTTGATCTCGCAAATCAACCCCTTCTGTCGCGATGGTATCGGCAACAAACCTGTCAATACCGCGCCTTACATCGGCAAAGGCCAGGATCAATTGATCCCCCTTACCCCCCGGGGTAGGCTGGAACTCAAAACTCAATTTCGTAGGATCCTTTAAGACGCTCAGGGCTTTCTCGTAGGTGGTTTCCAATAACGACACGGCATATTTTTTATCAGCGAAAATGTGTCTGGGTAAATTGTCATAAAACCGGTCAACGAACTCTTTTTTGTCTATTTCGCTTTCCGGAAACTTTTTATTCAGCGATTTTACTAACACACCGGGATCATCAACCGCTTCTATATCTTCTTTAAACGCGAACAACATAAACGCTCCAAACGTCATAGCTGTTACAGGAACCAACACAACGCCTGTAAATAAGGCCGCCGCCAGCGCGATCAGGGTTCCCTGCGCGGCGTAAAGAACAACATGGGATTTCATGCCTTTTAAATGGAGCCATTCGTGGGAATAGTAGAGCCACTGCACGAGTTTAGGACGCGTCGCCATCTCTCCGGCATCGACGTAAAGAGTACCATCCTGAACGTATGCCAGTTCCTCTTTTCCGGCAGGTCTGGTTTCCTTAAAGGGCTTTATCAACTCCGGCCCGGCCCTTGTGGGTATTATTTTTCCGAAAAGTTCGTTCATCCACGCGATCACGCCTACCTTGAGATCCAGCGCCTGTACGGCAAATACCGCGGCAGAAAAGGTAAGAGCGGCAGCCGCGTCGGCAGATAAGCCTGACAACGTGAGCCCTAACGCGAAAAAACCAAAACCGGCCAGAAAAGAATTACCCCACGATATTTTATGTAAATAACGTCGGGAAAAATACCGTTTAGTAGGCGAAATCCGATAATGCTTTTTATTCAAAATCCACTGAGGGAAAACCCCACGTTTACGCGAAGAACGAAACGGAGAGTAATACTTTTTTGGGCCTTTGTATGAATACCAGTGAACTATTCTTCTACTTATTTCCAGTCTCTTGTCCACAAAATACGCGAAAAAACCGTGTGCCAGCCAAAAACATGTACTTAGGAAAGCAAGCACGAAGCTTGTGTTCGAATATCTCAGCCACGTATTACTTGTTTCTATATCAATTTTTATACCCAGGATGTCATCCATAAACTTCAGTTGTTCGCCAAAAGCATTCCTTTCAAATGAAGGGAACCACATCGCAAAATGAGAAAACCATTCCTGTATCCTCGAAAGAATAAATAAATCCCAGCTTGCCAAATTTGTCGGGAAATCCCTGTGATGCGCGCTCTCGTGGATAATGAAAGATGCCATGTTCAGCGTGCCCAATTTCTCGCCCCGTTCGACCCTAACAAGCTTTGAATTCAGCTCGATAATGGCGCCTTTTCCCCTACTTGCCAGCACCCCGCACCATCGGTCACCTACACAACGTCCATGGGGGTTACCCAGATCGGTCAATATTACACGGACATTTCTCCTCTCCAGATAATCATACATATCCCGGGCAAAGACTCGAAGTGCGAAAAGCGGTTTTTGTAGTTCTTCCACCGGATTTCCTTCTTTATTAACCTTGCTCCTTATGTACTCCGGCAAAACTCTTTTGTCCATCCCGGCCCACACTTTGTTTATCCTTCTGTCCAGTTCGTCCAGACGCCGTTGCGGCATGGTTGCGTCGAGAAATGTCCGCCCGTAACTTTCGGAACTGGGCATCCGCAATTCTCCGTCCGGCAAGCTGTAATAAACTCCCTCCAGAATTAAGCGGCCATCCTTGGCCTTGAAATATGATTTTTTCTCGAGAGAATCCCAATAATCGGCAAATTCAGCTTTAAGCTGATCTTCGTAGTAGTCCAGGTTTCTTTCTTGAGGCGAGGGTCGCTCCGCTTTGTCCGATTTTACGGGCAACTTGACAGGAAGCAAACTAACAGAATCTGTTTTCTTTACATGACCGGAAACAATAAGCCGTTTTTGGTCTTCCGTATGATCCGCCGGAGCCCACCAAGAATCTAAAGCCAGTGAAACGAAAATCAGCCCGAACGCGAGAATCGAATACCCTTTTTTATAGACAACTTTGCGCAAAAACGGGTGTTTTCTGTATGAACCAAAAAAATTAGTTCCTTTCCCTATGACCCTGACCGCCAGAATGCCGACACCCGAGGCGGCAAAAAGCGTGATCAGCACCGGGGCAAAACCGAAAACAAGGGCCCCAGCGACAACAGCTCCAAGCACCCCGCCGAGCGGCAGGATAAGAGACCCGGTATCACCCAGCTGACGCGGCTCTTCAGGTTTGGGGGAAGGCATTGTCTCTTTATCTTTGATTTCTGTTTTTAGAACGGGGAGCTGCGCGAGGAGTTCCGGGGGCGCGGCTACCAACACTTTTTCCTGCAGTGGAACTCTATGTTCGGCGCCGATGATCTTTTCATAAAATTCGATAATATAGCCATTCAGGGTTTTGCCTGTCTCCGGATCGATAAGGGCCCTGTTGGTTGCCCAGTTATTGGGCAAGGTGAACCCCTTCGCCCTGATCAGATTTGCCACCCTTTTCGCGGTCAATTCTTTTTTCCTCGTATCCCGCGCAAGCTGGCCGGCAATGAGTCGGACCCACGCGTCATTCTCCAATACTTCGCGTTTGAACTTCGCGGCGATAGTTTTAGAAGATACTTCATGGGCAATATACTTACCGGCCAATGCCTCCAGTACCGACACGCGTTCATCCGAACTCGCCTTCTCCCCGACAATGACTTGAGGTTCTCCCCGCAATAGTTGTTTAGCCCTCGCGCCGGCTATAGATTTAATCCGCTCGACAGCCCGGGGGCTTGCCGGCGCAAGATCATACTCTCCTTCTTCCCCGGTACCGGTAAGCTCAAAATAAAGCTCTCTTTTATCCCGGCTGTAATACAAAATAGCTCCTGTCCGGTTGCGGACGACCACAAGGTTATTGATGACGGATTTAAACCATTCCGGAGTCCGGCCGAGTGCTTTAAGCCGGGCCTTTTTCTCGTCAGAGAGGTTATTGAAATAATCAGAAAAATCACTATACCATTCAGAAGCGGCTTTTTTCACATCTCCATTTTGCGCGGCAACACGTCCCAGGGCGTAGAAAAAGGTATTCACCAGCCTGGTCCTGTCACCGGTCGCAAAATACGCGGAAACCGCCAACTGGTATTTCCCGGTTTCGATGAGTTGTTCGTAAGCCTTCTTCTTGTTTGTCAGTATCGCGACATACGGACGTTCTTTTCCGGATTCGAACTTGGGGGCTATAACCAGATAAGATAAGCCTTTTTCCCGCATTATATCGGTCAACCCATCCGTGTGATATCCTCCGGTTATGAGCGCCGCTACGCGCTTGCCGCTTTTACGCATTGCCCTTATGGTATTCGCCAGCATAGCGCCGTTACGGGCCTCCGCGTCACGATAGAAACCCATAGCGCCCGGGAGGCCTCCCATTATGCCGGAAAGATCATAACCGCCCATAATGGGGACTTCGTATTTTTTGCAATAATCCCTGATATTCGCCGCCCAGCGCGCGGCTTTCAGTTTATCCCAATTATCCTCCAGACAAGCAAACTCATCATTGGTAAGCGCAACAGAGTATAACCGGCCCAGAAGCCGTGCCATCTTCGTCATATGATAAAGTTCGCGTTCCTCAAGGTTACGATAAAGCGTCTCGCGAATCCTGTCTTCGACCTCGTTCATCTCTTTGTACAGGCCGGGTAAGTCTATCGATTCATAGATAGTCACATACCGGGTGAATTTGATAAGGTTTTCATGCGCGCGGACGGAGATCCCTCTCTCCCTGGCGAGGCCGAGAAGATACTTGTGGTAATTTCCTTGAGACAACTTATTCTGTTTGAACGCGAGCGACCGGAGCACAAGCTCTTCCAGCTCAGGTTTGCTCATGGCCGCGGAAAGTTCGTCAATAAGCTGACGACGCTCTCTATTGGCGTTTTTAAACTTGATATCTTTCTCGAGTCTGATGGATCCCAGTAATTTGAAAAGTTCGGCATACTTAGAAACGTCAACATTGTTCTTCCGGGCCAGAAAGCTGATCGTCTTCCAGTGATCGGAAAAGCTCAGGACCCCGTCCCTGTGGAAAGCACAGTTCCTGTTCAAGGCCTTCATGTCATCGGAATATATCGTGCCGGATAAAGCGGAAAACTGTTTGATGAGGCTGTCGATATTGGCGGTCTGTTCCGCGCGTTCGGCCGCGACCGAGCGAAAACTCTCGACGTTCTTTTGATAAAGCGCGTCGTCCTCGATACCGCAAAGCGTAATTGCCTTTTCGCTGGTCACAGCGAAAAACTCACCCGCGCTCATACGCCCTTCACGCATAAGAAAAGCAGCGGTATCTTTCCTGATCTCCGCGTCCGGGAATGTCCGGAGAAGCGATGTATCGATCTCGCCGGAAGCGCCTTCGAGGGCGACGAAGCTGAGATCGTAATCGGTAACAAGCGTATCAAGCAATTTAGCTATGGAATATTGCGCGGATAAGGAGGAGTGCGCGTCCTGGATGTGGATGATAACGTCGTCGCCGGTACCCGGGACGGCTTCCCGGGTACCGGCGACATCGTATGGGATCTCAATTGCCCACACCGGCTTGCCGCCCTGGGCCCACCCGAGCTGTTGATGCGCGAAGATGAACGCGACGATTACACAAACGCACTTGATAAAAAATGTGTGCCGCTTCCTCTTTCTCATCCTTATACCGCCATCAGCACCGCTTCGTAGTTCTTTATCTCCGCTTTCAATTTTTCAGGATCCACTTTTCCGCAGTTCGGCATGTATATGTACCATCTGCTGTGTCCCTCTTTGGCGATCACGGAACCGAGGTCTCCCGGGATCCTGCCGTCATTCGCCACGACTTCTAATACGGTCAAGAGCAGTTGTGACGCCACGCCTCCCTCAGCCATCTGGACGTATACCGGCGCTTTCTCACTTTCGAGCAGGGTTATGTCGGCCTGCGCGAGCGCGAACGTGTCCCCTACCGCGATCTGGTGAGCTTCTATTCCAGTCCCGAAAGAATCGCTGACTTTTTTCAGCGTCCCGGCGAGCGTCATCGTTTTCTCTTCTTCCGAGGACACTATTACCACGTTCTTTCTCTTCAGGTAGAGTCCGAGACCCGTGGCTTCCATGTACTTTTCAAGGTTCTCTTCCGTTATGTTCTCATCTATGTTCTCATCGGCCACTCTTACCTGTATGAACTTGGACGCCTTTTTCTTGTCGAGACCCATGTCCCTGATGGCGTTCGCGATAAACCTCATGTCGGCAAGGTTCTTCGCGGATACGCTGACGTACCTGGCCTCATCTTTTTCCGGCCCTCTTAAGACATACGTCCCGGCCTTACCGCTCAGTTTTACACCCGAAAGTATACCGCTATGCATGTTGTTTATCCTCATATCAAAGACGCTCTTACTC
>Ga0180007_10005549_pt1 | contig 12685 bp, 12 predicted proteins | sample MM_PC_MetaG_FD_121122 | JGI IMG/M metagenome (GOLD analysis project Ga0180007, IMG submission 121122) | Groundwater microbial communities from the Aspo Hard Rock Laboratory (HRL) deep subsurface site, Sweden - MM_PC_MetaG | ecosystem: Environmental > Aquatic > Deep subsurface > Groundwater... | reverse complement strand
TGAATATCTATCAATTCTGTAAGGTGAAAAAATTCCATCTCCCATATAATTTTCTTTTGATTTTCCTTTATCCATTGCCAGTCTACACACCTATCAAGCAACGGGATTTCCCAGTCTTTGTAGATTTTCATCTCTCTTTTGTATATTTTAATGAATTCATCTACAAATGGATTAGGTAATGCAAGTGCTTTATCATTCTTAAGACTAAGCATAAATTGTGCAGTTTTAAGACTTATGACTAGCTGTTTTCCGCTTGCTTTTGCAATATCATAAAACGTCCTGAATCTGTCAATATCCTTTGGATATCTCATTGCTATTACAAGTCCATTATTTTCTTTAGCCAGTGTTTGACCTCTTAAGCAAACCTCTGATTCTGAATAATTCTTTCTTGTTTCTTCAGGAGCAACACGCGTTCCTTCGATTATAAGCAGTACAGGATCGCTTTGTTTTGCTTTTGCAATAAAATCAGATGTAAGCTCTGGTTTTGTTCCATGCCTTCTCAAGTCGCCTGTATAAACTATCGTGCCTTCGCTTGTATGGATGATAAATCCATATGCACCTGGAACTGAATGATCCACATGTATCGGTTCGATTTCAATATCGTCGATCTTTATCTTATCTCCTGTTCTGAACATATTTATCTTATTTGGCGGAATTGTTCCACCGCCTCGCATATAAACCGGTTTTTCATTCAAGTAACTGGTATTGCTTATTTCATTGACAGATGTAATAATGTTTTTTGCAGTTTCTCCAATATAAATCGGGATTTTTTGATCAACATATTTCAAATGTGCTATGTGGTCATAATGCGGATGGGAAACCAATATCCCATGGTATTCTGGTTCTTTATACTCTACATCAGTTTTGCTTATCGCCCATTCATTGAACAGTCCTGGCAATTTTGGTATAAGGTCAAGGGCAAAATAGTCTCGTAATCCAAATCTTGTTCTTGGCTGTAAATATTCTACAAAATATTCATCCAGAAGATCAAACGAAGCGCCAAAATCAAGAAATATTCTGGTTTTCTTGTCTTCTATAAGTATCTTGTTTCCCCCAATTTCGCTTATTCCGCCATAACATGTTGCTGTGGTCATTTTATCCCTTTATTATTTTGAGCAGATCTTCAAACCGATCAATTTCAAAGTCAGCTTTTGTTTCAGATGTTTTTCTCATTGATCCATATTTAGCCCAGCAGGTTTTCATGCCAATTTCCTTTGCCTGTAATATGTCTCTTTCAGCGTTGTCACCAACATACATACATTCCTCGGCAGCAAAACCCAGTCGTTGTGCGGCGATATCAAATCCAGATTCTTTTTTTTCTTCTACATCATCCTTTGATATTACAATATCAAATTCATTCTGAAGATTTGTAAACACAAGTCGTTGCCATGCTTTATTTCTGGGTGCAACAGTAACTATGGCGAGTTTATACCGTTTCCTTAATTTTTCAAGTGTAAGATAAACCATTGGGTATGGTTTTAACACTTCAAATTTTCTCTTTAGATATGTAACTATTGCTGCCTGTTGTATACGTTCTGCCTTATTCACGTCAAATCCAAATGGTTCTATAACATCTCGAAAAGTTTTCTGATAGTCAATTCCTTTTTCATCATAAACAGAAAAGATTTTCCCATATGTTTGGATTTCAGTAAGCGGGAGGCCCTCGCGTACCATTGCAGTTGCTGCTACTTTGGCGGTTTCCTTTTTGAAGGTAAGGAAATCGATGAGTGTATTATCAAGGTCAAATATGATGGCTTTTAAATCCATGTTATTATATTCTAAGAATATATTTAGGTGTTTTTCGCTTTTAATTGAATCCAGCAATACAAAAATAATCTGAAATTACCTATTATATATCTCTTCAAGCGTCCACGTTTTATCAACGCCTTGGTCAGCATCAATCAAACATGTTTGTTTTTCATATTCACATACAAACCTGACATACTTCCTTGTCTGCGACGGTTCAATAGTAAATACCATACAATCGTATTCTTTTAGCAAATCATCATCAGTGGTATTTTCACATATGCAGCCGAGTATCGCCCAGTGATAATCTCCAGCATCCAGTTTTGAATCCTTTTTACATATATCTTGAAACCTATTTTGCGTAAGCGAAACCCATACCACATCACTGCTAACATTAACTTCAGGTTGTTCGATATCATCAATGGCTGTTTCATCACCCATATCAGATTCATCTATTAATGATATATCAGTTCCATTCGTTATATCGCCATTATCAGTTATATTTCCATCAACAAGATCGGTTAAACTACTGCAAGAGGTTGTGAGTATCACAAAAACAAACAAAACGGCCATGGGAGCAGTATCAATTGCCATAATTATCTAAAGCCTCCACCGCCAGAAGATCGCCTTGAAAACCCCCCGCCTCCGTGCGAACTCCAACCTCTGCTCGATCTGTGACGTGATGCTGGAGTCGAAGTGCTCTTTACTCTTCCTACTGAACTGGCATACGCATAAGATGCGATTCTAACCCTGTTCATTCTTTTCATTTTAGTTGCTATCATTGGGTCAATCCCTGACAATTCTGATAAATGTTGATTCACTTTATCTGCCAAGCCCAATGCAGTTGCATAAATCAGGATATCGTTCCATATAACAATTGATGTGGGTGGATGCTCATTTATTCTGCTTGCTTTGAGCGCAATTTCAAATCCTTTCCATTTGCCATACTTTTCTAACAATTCTCTTGAAACCGGTTTTGAGTTTCCATCTTTGTCATGCAATAATTTTGGTGGCTTTGGTGCAAGGCAATATTTTCCAATCATTACAATACTTCCAATAATCAAGATAATCTCTATAACCAACACAAGTAGGTTCATCCACATTCCCTTGCCAAGGTAATTGTAAATGCCATCAAATACAAAACACGACAAAAACAGAAGTGCAAACAATCCAAAAGTTCCAAATACTATCATTTTAGCTTTTCTGCCTTCTGCTTCTTTGGCAAGGTACGACATTTCATATTTCTTCAACAATCCATCTATTTCGTTGCTGAACGTGTTAAATCCATTAAGCACAGGGTGTTTTTTCGCTTCGTCAATATTGTTGATTTTTTTATATTCATTCATCATAGCATCAAGGTCAACTTCCTTTTTGCCCGAATAAAATATCATGTCAATAACTGCTTTTTCATAGGACTCTAGTTTTGCTGTTGGTTTTTTGAGTAATAATATAGTTCTTTCTTTTTTATTATCTGATGTTTCCTTCTTTTCGAGTTCAACAATATCAACCACGCCTTTGTTTATGAGCTGAAGAATTGTGGCTGCAATAAGCTTTTCTTTGTCTGTTTCGTTGTTTATAAGAACTGCAACTACTGCCGGTATCTCTTTTTCCGGTGGCAGAATGCTCTCAGGGTATTTTGGGTATTTAACTGGCATAAAAAATGTTGCAATCGCACCTAACAGAAATAGTATGGCTAATGGTAGGCAACAAAGTTCCGGAGGGATACTTTCCTCCAGATTCTCAGAATCATAAATTTCCCTCTCATTTTGTAGTATGTCATAGGCCGAACCATCCACTATCTTTGAGGTATGTACTGATTCTTTTGCAAAAAGATAACATCCACCAACATAGTTCCATGGGGGCACATTGGAGATGACGGTTGTAATAGTAAGATCATCGATAGTTGCCGTTCCTTTCTTTTCAGAATATATCTCAAAATGCAGTGGTTTTCCACGTGCGCTTTCAGGTATAGTCATTCTCGCCTTAAAATCTTTTGCAGGTACATTCCAGTTGGCACCAAAATGCTCAAAACAAACCTTTGCATAGTCGTCCCATAACTCGACCCTGTTTTTGAGCCTGTAATTCATTTCAACAAGATTTTCACCCAAAACAGTTTCAGTCCAAACTATCTCGTAATCATTGCCATTTTTTTGGGTGTAAAATTCAACAGTTTCTCCATTGAGTGTGATGCCGTCTACAACAAGATTGTCAAGCGTTTCAACATCCTCAGGCCTTATTGAGCGAAACCCTTCACTATATTCATCATCAAGATCAAACAAAATCCTCTCGTATATTCTTAAGTCTCCATTCTCAAGTACCGTCGCATCAGTATAATATGATTCAATAGTGAAACAAAACCCAAGCGATACAAACAGTAGCAAGATAAGGGTTTTTTTCATGCACTATCTCCTAAAGCTATGTTTTAATGTTTTACTGTTTTTGTCTTTAGTTTGTGTGTTTTTGAACAAATTTACCAGTATTCTCATTGCATTATGATTTGTTTTCATTTGGGTTTATGTATTTGTGTTAAATAATGGAAAAACATATACATTTATAAATATTGGACGGGTAATATATATTATGGCACTACATAAGATAACTGATAGAAATATTACTACCCCGACACATGACCATGGATTTGCAGTTGCACGTCCATGTGAAGGGATCAAAAGAAGTGCTGATCAAACTACTATAAAACTTGTTGGATTGCTAAGGAAAAATTGTTCTATTCCTGCTGCCGCAGATGGTATTCTAAGCAATGTTGTCAGAGCCACAGTAATAAAGGACTCTAGAAATCCAGATACAAAAATAGTTGTTCTAGAAACAGATGATGAAAGCGGAAAAACCGAGTTCTTTGCTCTTACTAGTGTCGATACTTCTGTGGCATTCAAAGACTCACCGTTCCTAAGATATTCCTATGAACGCTTAGCTGACACGCCATTTGTACTTGAAAATTGCACCCGACCATTTTCCCTATTAAAGGTAAGGCAACTTACAAAAGATGGGATTGCAGAAAAACTCTTTTCCAGCCGTAACATTGATCTGGCAGTTACAGATATTTTACATTCTGAAATTTCTGAATCTGGTTCTACACACTATCCAGAGATCAAGAGTGTTAGTGTGGTTGCATCAACTGAAAATACCCCTGGTCTTTCAGGGGTATTTGTATGTATTGTTAAAACTCACAAAAGCCACGATGTAATTACTGCTGAGGGCATGGAAATATCTACAGATACATTCATTATTTCAAATAAAGGAAGAGAAACAATCTGTGATTTCTGTCCGAGAATGACTGGCGAACTTGAGTTTGGAAAAACTGGTGAAGCAACTGCAGGTTCAGTTGAATTAGTTAGTACTGATGGTGGCGAAACCATATACCTATTTCCTGCAGTTCAATCAGCTGATTCAGAATCGGTAAAATCTGGAGCAGGTATTTGTGTTGAAGATACTGAACGTCACGATGGTTGGCTAAAGGCACGCAGAATAATTACTAGGGATGGTATGTTGGTGGCTGCAGACGAGCCGTCAATGTCTTCAGATAAGCAGGAGAAAGACGCTGATCTTTTAGATGACAATACTGGCGATAGATCTAGATCAACCCATATTGAAACGATCGTCCCACCTGCTTCCAGTATATCTGACTCAGTTCAGACAGAAAATCTATTTGAATTGACCGATGTAGATCTGACTCCAATGTTTACTGCAAATCCTGATGCAATAACTGCTGTGCATGGGGAGTTTGATGCCGAAACCTTTTGGGCATTGATCGAATTTACCTCAAGACAAAACAACCATCTTTACATACAGCTTAAGGCATCTATTTTCGAGCCTGGTAAAGCAGATCGTGAGTTGTACGATGGAATGAACTTTGAACTGCACAACAAACAAATAGAACACGGGCAGCTTGTAGCGACCATATTATATAAAATGCAGGAATACCATCTTTATATGGTATTCTAGTCGCGATATCTTGATCAGAATTGTTCATGTTTAGTCCATTAGTCGCGCATAAAAGATGGCATGAACATATTCCTCAATTCCCTGTTTTCAACCTTGTTTATTGCGTTTCTCAAGAAACCCATAACAAGCGTTGTTTTTGCGAGTTCCCGACTAAGTCCTCTTGTCTGCAGATAAAATATCTTTTCCTCTCCTATCTTTCTTATGGCCGCAGAATGAGAGCATTCTACATCGTTGTTTTTTATCTCAAGAACGGGATTTGTTTCAGCCTTTGCTTTGGAATCAAGTAGCATTATCTCCTGACTTAATTTTGACAGGGACTTTCTTCCGTTGCTCTCCACAATAACAGAACCATTAAAGAGAATATTTGAACTGCCTTGTGCAACGCCTCTCATAATCAGATTGCTTTTGGTATTGTTGGCAGAATGTATGGCGTTCGAGTTAAGCACAAGTTTTTCTTTATCTCCACAGGTTGCCAGGCAGGTTTGCATTGTCTTTGCTTCAATGCCATTAAGTTCAGATGTAGCGTGGCTTAATCCATTCCCACTCCAGAAACAAACCGAATTCACTGTACTGTTTGCAGAACATATCGTATGCAGGTTATGGTAGGCAAAGCATCCCTTATTTTTCAAAATCGCATTATCGAGTTTGCTGTTCTCTTCAAGCCGTATTTCAAAGCAATTCATGGAATCTGATGTGATGTTGCCAGATAATCTGAGACTTCCATATTCTTCTAAAAATATGAAATTCATTGATATTGAATTATCATATATAATATCAAGTTCTGCTTTCTTTCCTTTGCGAACAAACATGAAATTACATTCATGAAAATTCCTGTTCAAATACGTGGCTTCGGGTGCGTTATCCAGGGCAACTCTCCTCTGCAAAAATATTTTCTTTGCAAATTTTTCATCTTTTTTAAGCATGTCTTCAAGGCTGTATATTTCTATATTTTTTGAACTTTTGATTTTAGTAGCGTATGTTTTTGAGATACTGGTCCGATCGTCTAATTTTACCTCTTGGTATTTTTCCTGTTCTTCAGTAAGCCAATCATGGGTTTTTTTCATCCAACTGACCTCCCAAGTTCCATTTCAATAAGCCTGTTTAGTTCAATTGCATATTCCATTGGCAGTTTTCTGGTGAACGATTCCATAAATCCAAGTATCACCATGGCGATTGCATCTTTTTCACTGATACCCCGACTCATAAGATAAAATAGTTTTTCCTTGCTCACAGTACCAACTTTCGCTTCATGGCTTACATTTGCATTGCTTTGGCTGTCTATTATTGTCGGGTATGTATCAGAACGGGATTTCCCGTCCAGCAAATATGCATTACATTGTACAAATGATTTTGAATTCTCAGCTTTTTCATCGACATAAACCAACCCCCTATAGCTTGCCCTACCACCATCTTTACAAATGCTTTTTGATATGATTCTTGACTGTGTGTTTGGCGCAAGATGTATTACTTTTGCTCCAGTATCCTGTATTTGTCCTTTTCCTGCATATGCCATGCTGAATATGTCGGCCTTTGCCCCTCTGCCTTTGAGTATTACAGCAGGGTATTTCTGAGTTATTTTGCTACCCATGTTGCCATCAAGCCATTCAACAGTTGCATTTTCATAGGCAACAGATCGTTTTGTAACAAGGTTATATACATTATTTGACCAGTTTTGTATCGTAGTATACATTACCTTTGAATTCTTTTTTGCGATAATCTCTACAACTGCTGCATGAAGGGATGCTGTGGAGAAAACAGGTGCAGAGCAGCCCTCAACATACTGTACTGAAGCGCCCTCATCAGCAATAATAAGAGTTCGTTCAAATTGGCCTAACCGTTCGGAATTTATCCTAAAATATGTCTGCAATGGAATGTCTATGGTTACTCCTTTTGGTACATAAATGAATGCGCCTCCACTCCAAGTGGCAGTGTTTAATGCAGCAAATTTATTATCATTATACGGAACCACAGTGCCAAAGTATTCTTTGAATATGTCTGGATGTTTCTGTAGTGCACTATCAATATCCATGAAAATTATTCCTTTGTCTTCCCATTGCTTTTTCAGATGGTGATAGACGACTTCACTTTCAAACTGTGCAGAGCTTCCGGCAAGGAATTTTTTCTCTGCTTCTGGTATTCCTAGCTTTTCAAACGTTTCTTTTATCTCCTTGGGCACGTCTTCCCACACATCAGCTCTGTTCTCCGTTGGTTTGAGATAATAGTGAAGATTACTAAAATCCAAGGCAGAAAGATCAGGTCCCCACGAAGGCATAGGCATTTTTTCAAATTGTTCAAGTGCCGTAAGTCTTGTATCAAGCATCCATTTTGGCTCATTTTTCATTTTGGAGATGTTCCGAATTATTTCTTCTGAAATGCCCTTTCCAGAACTGTACGAATAGTTTTCAAGAGTATGGAAGTTGTATTTATCTTTTTCTAGCAATCGAGCACCCTAATTAATGATATTTAGAAACTGTAAAACTGTCGCAGTTTGTTATATATACTTTCCAATACAATAAAAACATATCCAAATACAAAAATTACATACAAATATGTGATAATAATGTTTGAACTCAAAAATTTCTCGGTTAGCGTGGAGAACGGTCAGATAATCAAAGGAATTGACCTAACCATCAAAGATGGTGAAACCCACGTTATTATGGGTCCCAATGGTGCAGGTAAAAGCACGCTTGCATCATCATTGCTTGGTCATCCAAATTTCATTACACATGGTAAAATCCTACTTGACAACGAAGACATATCCCTACTTGAAACAGATGCACGTGCAAGAAAAGGAATGTTCCTAATATTCCAGTATCCAGAAGAGATAGAAGGTATAACTGTGAGTAACGTTATCCGTAAGGCCAGTTCTGCAATTGGCACCAAAAATCTTGACCTAGACAAGCTCGTAGAACAGCACAAAAAACTTGAATCAGATGCAACTGCTCTTGGCCTTGGCAAAGAGTTCATAAAACGCGAATTAAATGTTGGATTTTCAGGTGGAGAAAAAAAAAGAATGGAAATGCTACAAGCCATGGCACTAAATCCAAAGTTCATGATAATAGATGAAATTGATTCTGGTCTTGATGTTGACGGTCTGAGAATAATCTCTAGTACTATTGAACAAATGAAAGACGGAAAAAGAAACTTCCTTATAATTACGCATTATCCAAGAATACTCAAACATCTCAAGGTGGATTATGTTCACATACTCGTTGACGGAAAGATAGTCAAAACAGGCAGTTCAGCACTTGCTGAAGAGATTGAAGAAAAAGGATATGCCCCGTATTCAAAATCTGACGATGAATGATATGGTGGTAAATGTTTTAGGTAGGTTTGAACCATTATGTATAATATCGATAAAATAAGGGCGGATTTTCCCATACTCAAAACAGAGCAGAATGGTAAGCAGATTGTCTATCTTGATTCGGCAGCAACATCACAAAAACCACAACAAGTGATTGACACACTTTGTGATTTTTATACAAGCAAAAATAGTAATGTTGCTCGAGGGCTTTACAAACTCGCAGAGAACGCTACTCTTGAATTTGAGAGCGTTCGAGAAAAAACGGCAAACTTTGTTAATGCTGGTGCAACTGAGGAAATAATATTCACCAACAACACCACAGAAGGTGCAAATCTGATCATGCGTGGCTGGGGTGAGAAATTCGTTAAAAAAGGAGATAAAATAGTTACTACTGTGATGGAACATCATAGTAATTTTGTTCCATGGCAACAACTTGCAAAAAGAAAAGGAGCAACACTTGAGGTAGTTGATATAACTGATGATGGCATGCTTGACATAACAAACCTCGAGAAAAAAATAAAAGGTGCAAAAATGATTGCAGTTTCTGCTGCATCAAATGTGCTGGGCACAATAAATGATATTCGTTCAATTTCAAAACTCGCACACGAATCTGGAGCAGTGTGTGTTGTTGATGGTGCACAAAGCGTTCCTTCAATAAAAACAGATGTTCGTAAACTTGATTGTGATTTCCTACTTTTTTCAGGCCATAAAATGCTTGCACCTTTTGGTTCAGGAGTAATTTATGGCAAACCAGAATTATTAGAGGCAATGGACCCGTTTCTTTATGGTAGTGAAATGATTCGAAGTGTAAAACTCAAGGAAAGTGAATGGGCAAATCCACCATATAAGTTCGAGACCGGGACGCCAAACGTCGGATCAATTTTAGGTCTTGGCACAGCAATTGATTATATCAATAAGATCGGTCTTGAGAATATTCGAAAACACGAAAATAATCTTATATCCTACATGTTAAAACGACTTAAAGAAATCAAAGGATTGAATATTGTTGGTCCGACACACGCCGAAAAACGAGGTTCTTTGGTTGCATTTACTTTGGATGTTGCACATCCACATGATGTTTCTGCAATGCTTGCAGATGATGGAATTTGCGTCAGGAGCGGACACCACTGTGCCATGCCATTACATGATCGGCTCAATCTAGTAGCAAGCACACGCGCTAGTGTTTATCTTTACAATAAAAAAGAAGAAATTGATGCATTAGTACAATCTCTTGAAAAAGTGAGGCAAGTTTTTGGGTGAAACTATGAAAAAAATGATATTGATATGTTTGATTGTTTTTGCAGGTCTTTTGTTTGCTAGTAGCCATGGTCCTACCAATATAAAATCTGCTCTTAATGAATTAGAATCCGGTGCAAAAGACATGGCTGCAATTACTATGGCCATTACGTTTTTTGCTTTTTTACTAGTTGGGGGTATCACGATAGTAATTCATTATACAAAGTTAAATCGCAAAAATCCAACCTCAACCTGGAAATTAATTGGTCTTGCTTCCAAGATTTTGACTGTGTTGGTGTTTTTAGGATTTGTATTAAGTCTCATTGCATATCTTTTCACCCCGGTCATGATTAATTCTTTGTTGCCTTCGAACGTGTGATGAAATGTCAAATGAGGAAATATATCAGGAGTTCATAATTGAACTTTACAAAAATCCCTTAAATTTCGGGACACTTGATAATTCTGATTACAAAGCAGAGATTTACAATCACACCTGCGGTGATCTGATTATTCTTTTTATCAAGGTGACAAATGGTCTAATTTCAGATGTTAAGTTCAGCGGTAAAGGTTGCGCCATAAGCCAGGCAAGCGCATCATTATTCACAGAATACCTGAAAGGAAAGAAGGTCGAAGAGCTAAAGACAATAAAAAAAGAAGATGTGCTCAAGCTTTTGAAAATAGATTTAAGCAAAAATCCGTCGAGGATGAAATGTGCCCTTTTGCCTTACGAGGCTTTGAAGAAAGCCATTCGATCTTCATAAGCTCCAACTCAGACATGATAGTAACCTTTTTATAGACTTATCTATAATATATCTATAGTGGTTCTATGGCATATACTTCCATCCAAATTAGTCCCGAAACAAGAGCGCGATTGGCAGGCTTTAAAACCCATGAAAGGGAGACATACGATGAATTGTTAAAAATACTCATGGATCTTGTTCCTTCGGGAGATGATGAAGGGGAATATACAAAGGAGTTCCAAGCTTCGCTGCTGAGGTCCTTGTCAGATATAAAACACGGACGAATATACTCAATGGAGGAAGTTAAAAAACATCTTGGGATTGAATAACATGTTCAAAGTTCTGTTTTCCCAAGAAGCGCTTTATCAATTGAAAAAACTCGACAACCAGATTGTCTCGCGCATACTGGAAAAAATCAACGAAACAGTTACAAATCCAATTCATTATTTTAAACGGTTAAAAGGAAGAGATGAGTACAAATTAAGAATTGGTGATTACCGGGTAATTGCCAATATTATGCAAAATGAAAAAACAGTATTTATTCGTTCACTTGGCCATAGAAAAAATATTTATAGCAAATAGCGATTGGTTAGCTTTATATTTCTTATCTGGTTTGTTTTCGCATGGCAAAGATAGATTGGTATAACGAATTTGTAAATTTAAGATATACTCCTGCAAAAGACGATATCGTCTGCTTATTTTATTTTGAACCTGACGAAGGAATAAGCAAAAAAGAAGCAGTAGGTAGAATCGCATCCGAAAGTTCCACTGGAACATGGACTACGCTCTACAAGCTTCCGCCAAGAATGAAAAAACTCCAGGCAATTGCCTATGAAATCGAAGGAAATTATGTAAAAATCGCATACCCTCGCGATCTTTGGGAAGATGGCAACATCTGCCAGCTGCTGAGTGGCATAGCAGGTAACATTTTCGGCATGAAGGCTATACGAAACCTCAGGCTCATAGACGCAACACTCCCAGAAGATTATATCAAGCATTTCAAAGGACCACAATACGGAATGGATGGGATACGAAAACTTTTCGGAGTGAAAAAACGACCCCTCACAGGTGCGGTTCCAAAACCAAAGATAGGATTCAGTGCTGCAGAGCATGCTGATATCGCATTTGAAACATGGATGGGTGGTTTTGATTTTGTAAAAGATGATGAAAATTTAAGTTCATTGAGTTTCAATAAATTCGATGAAAGAGTAAAAAGAATGGCAAAACTCAGAGACAAGGCAGAAAACATTACAGGAGAGAAAAAATCGGCATTGCTCAACATTACTGCCGAGACTGAAGAAATGAAAAGAAGAGCCAAACTTTTAGCAGATTATAGTTGGGATTATGCCATGATCGATGTTGTTGTAACTGGAACAGCATCAGTACAGACTATGCGCGATTATCTTGGTGATTTTGGTATTGCTATTCATGCACATCGGGCCATGCACGCAGCATTTGATAGAAATCCAAAACATGGAATGACGATGCAATTCCTTGCTAAATTGATGCGTTTGATTGGTGTTAATCAGATTCACGCTGGAACGGCCGTAGGAAAGCTCGTAGGGGATAAAAGCGAAGTTTTGGCTATAGCAGACGTTCTTAGGGAAACGATTACTAAACCGAAAAAGAACATCATTTTAAGGCAAAACTGGGGCAAGATAAACACTGCATTCCCTGTGTCTTCAGGAGGCCTTCACCC
>Ga0180007_10005548_pt1 | contig 12686 bp, 20 predicted proteins | sample MM_PC_MetaG_FD_121122 | JGI IMG/M metagenome (GOLD analysis project Ga0180007, IMG submission 121122) | Groundwater microbial communities from the Aspo Hard Rock Laboratory (HRL) deep subsurface site, Sweden - MM_PC_MetaG | ecosystem: Environmental > Aquatic > Deep subsurface > Groundwater... | reverse complement strand
CCTCGGCCAGAATAAGCGCCGCGTTTTCCTCCTCTGGCGATGCGTTTTCTTTTTTTTGGTTTATGTTTTGGTTGTAATTCGTGTAATTGCATATTCCTTTGCCTTTTTATAGCAACTATTTTTTAATATCCCTTAACCCCTGTAAGGCCTTTATTGTCGCTCTGGCATTGCTTAGCTTATTCCCTGTCCTTCCGATGACTTTTGAAGAAATATTCTTTATTCCAGCTAAAGCGCAAATCACTCTCACTGTCCCTCCGGCCACCAGTCCCCTTCCCGCTTTTTGGGGTTTTAGCAAAATTTTAGCCGCCCCCAATTTAGCGTAAACCTCATAAGGAATAGTATCATCCTTGATTAAAACTTCTATTAAATTTTTCTTAGCTACTCTGGTAGCTTTTTCTATCGCTTGAGCGACATCCGCTCCTTTGGCCACCCCAACTCCTACTTTCCCTTTTTTATTCCCTACAACCATCACCGCTCGAAACCGAAGTCTGCGGCCGCCAGCCGCCATACGAACAACTCTTGCCAAATCTAAAAGTTTGGATTCAAATTCCTTATCCTCTGGAGCCCTGTTGAAGAAGGACCTTCTGGGATTCTCATTATTAATTTTAAATTCTTTTTCTTTTAGCATATTTTAAAGTTAAAATTTCAACCCTTCTTCCCTAGCTCCTTGGGCTAATGCTTTCACTCTCCCGTGATATCTGTAGCCGCCTCTATCAAAAACCACTTTTTCAATTTTCTGTTTTTTAGCTTCTTTTGCAATTAACTTTCCGACTTCAAAAGCAATCGCCACTTTTCCAGCTCTTTTTTCTTTCTCTTCATTTTTAACTCCCTCTCTCTGCGCTTGTAAAGCGACACGAGGTAGCTCTTTAATTTTTTGAGCTCCCGAAGCCACAAGAGTTTTCCCCTTTTCGTCATCAATTAGTTGAGCATAAATGTGCTTTGCTGAACGAAAAACACAAAGTCGAGGAACTTTAGATGTCCCAGATATCTTAGCTCTTACTCTTTTGTGACGCCTATATCTTTTTTCCTGTTTTTCTAACATAGTTTTAAATAGAAGAATCAACTTCTCGAATAATTATCCCGCAGTTACTGCCCTCTTGCCAACCTTTATCTTCACTACTTCGCCAACATATCTAATCCCTTTCCCCTTATAGGGTTCGGGCTTTTTAACCTTTCTTATGGTAGCTGCTGTCTGCCCCACCAACTCTTTATTAATTCCCGAAATAGTAATAATACTCTTCTCTACTGAAAATTTTATTCCTGCAGGGCACTTTATTTCAACTGGATTAGTAAAACCCACCTGTAAAACTAAATCTTCCCCCTCTATCCTCGCCCTATATCCCACACCTCTTAATTCTAATTTCTTTTCATAACTCTCCTTTACTCCTTTTACCATATTGTTCAAAAGCTGCCTGGTCAAACCCCAAAAAGCGGGAGTCTTTTTGGTCTCCCTTTTTGGAAAAACAAAAATCTTATCTTCTTTCAGCTCAATCTTAACTTCGGGCCGAATTTCTCTTGAAAGTTCGCCCATTGGGCCTTTTACCATAACATTCAGTCCTTCTATTTTTATTTCAACACCTTCTGGTATTTCAATTGGTTTTTTCCCTATTCTTGACATAATAAATTATTAACGAAGTAATAAATCCTCAAATCTGAGGGCAAATACCGAGGGGGACACTTCGGAGCCGAGCCCCAGAAGAATCTTGGATTTCTTTCAGCTTGGGTGCGGCTCGGCGAGAATTAGCAGCAGCTGGGAATAATTTTGTTTTATCACTTAAGCTGACTGCGCGTCCCCCGAAGTATTTGCCCGAAGATTGCTTTTCCATATAACTTGGCTCCCGAGCGAACTACCATATTTCGCAAAGCACCTCTCCTCCTAATTTCTGCTTCCTTGCTTCTTTGCCAGTCATCAATCCTTTAGAAGTAGAAATTATTACTATTCCGTATCCCCTTTTTACTCTTTTAATATTTTGGACTGGCGCATAAATTCTCTGTCCAAGCTTTGAAACTCTTTTCAATCCCGATATCACTGGCCGTCCTTGGGTAGATCCGCTTTCAACTTCATATTTCAAAACAATTCTGATAATCTTCTTTATCTTTTTGCCCTTTTTTTCTATTCTATCAATAAGCTTTTCTTTCTCTAAAATTTTGGCAATTTCATATTTTAAATTAGAAAAAGGAATATCAACTGTTTGATGAAAAACAGCTTGAGCGTTACGTATTCTATTTAGCATGTCAACTATTGGATCCATATTTTTACCAACTTGATTTTTTAATTCCAGGAATTAATCCTTTGTTCGCCATCTCACGAAAACATACTCTGCATAATCCAAAATCACGCATATACGCCCTTTTCCTCCCGCACCTAAAACATCGACGAACAATTCGCGTTGAATACTTGGGCTTCTTTTTAGATTTAGCGATTTTTGCTTTTGTAGCCATACTCTTAAGATTTTATAGGAAATCCCAATAATTTCAATAGCTCCAGACCCTCTTCTTTGTTTTTCGCGGTAGTTACCACAGTTACTTCAAACCCAAAAATAGTTCTAACTTTCTCTGGAGAAATCTCAGGGAAAACAATATGCTCCTTAATAGCAACCGTCAAATTTCCTTCTTTATCTAAGGATTTCTGCTCAATCCCAGAAAAATCCCGCAAGCGCGGAAGAGCGATATGGATTAACCTCCCTAAAAAATCATACATCTTTCTTCTTCTAAGGACTACTCTCGCCCCTACCGGCATACCCTGCCTTGTTTTAAAACCAGCTATTGATTTTTTTGCTCCGGTTAAAACTGGTTTCTGTCCGACTATAAGAGCTAAGTCATTTAAAATAGCTTCTTGAGTTTTTTTCTGTTCTTCCTTGGTTTTACTTGAAATCAAACGACCAAATCCAGTATTAACTGCCACCTTCTCAATTTTTGGGACAGCCAAAACGCTCTTGTAACCGAACTTCTCCCGCATTGCAGGAACCACTTCTTTTATATATTTATCTTTTAATCTAAGCATATTGAAAATTTTAAATTACAATTCCTGGCCGCATTTTCTGCATGCCCTATATTTCTTCCCTTCAACAATCTTATATCCCACTTTTGCCGCTTTACCGCATTTAGGACAAATCAACTTCGCGTTAGAAATGGAAATTGGGAATTCCCTTTCAATAATCTGGCCTCCTCCGCCCATCTTTTGCGACTTTTGATGTTTTTTTCTTAAATTAACTCCTTCAACTAAAATTATATTCTTTTTGGGAAAAGATTGTAGAATCTTGCCTTTTTTGCCACGGTCTTTTCCTGAAATTATTAAAACTGTATCATTTTTTTTGATTTTCATGGTCTTAAACAAGTTCTTGGGCCATTATGGCTATTTTTTCAAATCCCTTTTCTCTTAACTCTCTTGGAATTGGCCCTAAAATTCTTCCCCCTTTGGGTTTCTTAGTCTTGCCGTCTAATATCACTGCCGCGTTATCATCAAACCTAATATAGGAACCATCCTTTCTTCTTAGAGATTTCTTTTGCCTAGCAATCACTGCCCTTACTACATCATGCTTTTTAACTGATTTTCTCGGTTCAGCTTTTTTAACTGAAGCCACAATAATATCGCCAATTTGAGCATATCGCCTTCTCGTACCGCCAAGCACCCTAAAACACTGGATGATTTTGGCACCCGAATTATCTGCTACCTTTAACATTGTGCGTTCTTGAATCATAATTTTATAGTTTGCTTATCGCTTTCCATCTCTTCTCTTTTGAAATTGGACTGCACTCTTCAATCGTAACTTTGTCCCCGAGCTTGTATTCTCCCTTTCCAATATGGGCTTTATAATTTTTGTGAACCTTGTATCTTTTCTTGTATTTAGGATGCTCTTTTATTCTTTCAACTCTAACCACAATTGTCTTTTGCATCTTATTTGATACTATTTTTCCTGTTAATTTTCTTTTGGGCATAATTATTTAAGATTTTGATTTTAATAATGTAAGAAGTCTGGCAATGTCTTTTTTTGTTCCCCGAACCTCTTTCACATTCTTTACTTTGCCCGAAGCTAAATCAAAGCGTAATTGACGGATTTTCTCTCGACTTTCAATTAAAATCTTCTGTAATTCAACCTTGGAGTTTTGTTTTAATTCTTTAATCTTCATATGACATCTAAATCGCCATTATTTTTTCACAAATTTTGTTTTGAGAGGCAATTTAACAGCCGCTTTCTCAAGGGCCTCTCTGGCTGTCTCTTCTTTTATCCCATCTAATTCAAAAATAATTCTTCCCGGTCTTATAGGGAAAACATAATGGTCAACTCCACCCTTGCCTCCACCCATTGGGACTTCTGTTCCTTTCCTGGTAACAGGTTTTTGGGGAAAAATTCTGATCCAAAGTTTGCCTCCTCTTCTTAAATGTCTTACAATCGCCCTCCTGGCTGCCTCAATTTGGCGGGAAGTTATCCATTTTGTCCCCAAAGATTTTAAGCCATAACTGCCAAAAGCCATCTCTGTCCCCCGAGACTCTATTCCCCTGCTCCTTCCTTTATGCCACTTTCGGTGTTTCATTTTTTTGGGCGTCAACATAAATAAAATTCACTATTAATTAGAGATTACTCAAATTTCTCACCTTTATATATCCATACTTTCACTCCAATAACTCCATAAGTGCAGAAAGCTCCAACTTTAGCATAATCAATATCAGCTCGGATAGTTTGACGAGGAAGCCGACCTTTTTTTAACCATTCTCTACGAGCAATCATACTTCCGTCAAGTCTGCCTGCCACTTCTACCCGGCAACCCTCTACTCCCTTTTGGGTAGTGATTTTTCCTAATGCCTGTTTTAAAACTCGACGATAACGGACCCTACTCTCAATTTGCTGAGCAATCCACTGGGCAGAAAGAGTGGCTGAAGACCAAGAATTCTTAACATCTCTAACTTCAAGCCTTAATTCTCTTTTTTGTTTTTGCCTCTTTTGCAAAGCATAATTTTCTTGCTCAAAAAATTTCTTTTCTAATGATTTTTTCAATAACTCAATCCCTTGTCCCCCTCTGCCGATAAGAAGACCGGGTCTCGCGGAAAAAATAATAACATTTAGTTTTCCTCCAGAAAATCTTTCAATTTCAATTTTTTCCACTCCAGTTTTTTTTAACTTTTTCTCTAAAAATTCCCTAATCTTAAAATCCTCCTCTAAATATTCAGGGAGTCTTTTTTTGCTAAACCAACGCGAAGCCCAATCGCTCAATCTTTTTACTCTAAAAATTTTAGGATGAACTTTATGAGTCATATAAATTGCTTAACTTTAATTATCCCTTTATCGGAAAATTATAATTCATATTACTAAAACGCTTTTCGTCTAAACATTCTCCTTATTCCTTTTGTCGGCTTTTGTTTCTTAACTTCGGTTTCATGTCTGAATTTTGGCCTCTCTTGCTTAACAGGCTCTTTTGTTTTCTCTTTCTCTTCTTTGGCCAGCGGAGGAATTACTTTCTTTTCTTTGACAACTTTAAGTCGCGAGCGTTTCTTAAAACTCTTTTTGATTGTTTCTTGAACTTCGGCAGTCCCAACAGAAGAAGTATCTTTTTTAATCTCGTCTAAAACAATTGTGATATGGGAAGTTTTCTTCTGAATTTCTACTGCCCTTCCACGAGCCCGCGCTCTCCACCTTTTAAGCTTTGGACCCTCGTCAACTGAAACTTTTGATATAAAAAGATTGGCTTCTTGAAGCTGGAAATCATTACGAGCTGAAGCCACAGCTGATTTTAAAAGTTTAGATAATGGCTGGACTGCCTTCTTTACAGTAAAATTCAAAACAGATTGAGCTTCCTCAGCTGACTTTCCCCTGATAAGGTCAGAAACTTGACGAACTTTTCTGGGAGCTATTCTTAAATATTTTAATTTAACTGTTATTGCCATATCTTTTTATTCAAAATAAGTTTTATTTTTTGGGACCGGGCTTTCTTTCAAGCTCTCTTTGTATCTTGCCGCCATGCCTGACAAATTTAGTAGTAGGAGAAAATTCTCCTAATTTATGTCCAACCATTTCTTCACTGACTTTCACTGGAATAAATTCTTTACCGTTATGAACTCCGAAAGTAAAACCAACCATTTCAGGGATTATAGTGCAAGATCTGCTCCAAGTCTTAGCAATCAGCTTTTCGCCTGCCTTTAAGTTCTTAATCTTCTTTATCAGTTTTTCGTCTATATATGGACCTTTTTTAAGTGATCGCGTCATAATAAATTTATTTCTTTTTCTTTTTTCTTCTTTTAATAATGTATTTATTTGTCCATTTTCTCCTTCTCGTCTTAACCCCTAAAGCTGGTTTGCCCCAAGGGGTTTTGGGATGCTTCATTCCTATGGGAGACCTTCCTTCTCCTCCCCCATGAGGGTGGTCAACTGGATTCATCGCTGAACCCCTAACAGAAGGCCTTATTCCTGAAAGACGTTTTCTTCCTGCGTTTTCAATCTTTTCATAACGATGTTCCGGCCTAGAAACTGCTCCCACGGTGGCGAAACATTCTCGAGATACCTTTCTGATTTCTTTAGAGGGCATTTCCAAATGGGTATATTTTTCTTCTTGGGCTAAAATTTTAGCTCCAGCTCCAGCTCCTCTAACCATTTTACCGCCACCCAAAGGAGTAATCTCAATATTATAAACTATGGTTCCCGAAGGAATGTTTTTTAGCTTCATCCGGTTGCCAGATTTAAGCTGGGCTTTGTCTGCGCAAACCACACTATCTCCAACTTTTATCTTTTGAGGAGCAATCCTATATCTTTTATCACCATCTTCATATTCTAAAAGCATAATGAAAGCGGTTCTGTAAGGATCGTATTCAAGGGCAATAACTTTAGCTTTCTTATCAAGTTTCTTCTGGCTAAAATCAACAATCCTATAAAGCCTTTTCGCGCCTCCCCCTTGATGGCGGACAGTAATCCTGCCAGAACGCCCCCTCCCCGCCCTTCTTTTCAAAGAAAGAAGAAGTTTTTTTTCCGGCTTTTTTTTGGTTAATATGCTTTTTGATTTTTTCTTCTTTATTTTCATAGAATTTAGCGAGGCAATAGCTCAATTTTTTGCCCTTCTTTCACCTTTACAATAGCCTTTCTATATTCTTTTCTCCAGCCGGATGTCTTCCCTAGTCTTCTTTTCTTTCTGGGAATCCTGATAATTCTTATTGACGCTACATCCACTCCATAGAGGTCCTCAATCGCTTTTTTCACCTCAATCTTATTAATTCTTGGCCAAACTTTAAAAATATATTTATTCTCTTTCTCTAAATTAGTTGCTTTCTCTGTAATATGGGGTTCTTTCAAAACTCTCCAAGCTCTTAGCGAAATCCTCGCTTTCGTTTTTTTAGACTCAACTTTAATCTCTGCTTTTTTTTCGGTTTTACGTTTCTTTGGCCCGTCTATCGACAAGTCGGGTTTCTTTTTAGCTTTTTTTTCAACTTTAACTTCAGGAGTTTTTTTAACTTCCTTAACTGTTTTTTTCCAAGAACGCGCTTTCCTTTTTTTATCTTTAAATATATCTAAAAATGCCATGATTATTTTAAAATTTCTGTACTTTTTTGATCTAAAAATGTTTCTTTAATTACTTTTATTGCCTCTTTTGAGAGCAACAAATATTTAAAAGAAAGCAAATCTAAACAATTTAAATTCCTAGCTTCAATAGTCTCAACTTTAGGAATATTCCTGGCGGCTAAAATTACATTTTTATCAACCCCTGACAAAGCGATTAAAATACTCTTGCCAGTAAAATCTTTAATCCCCTTTTTTAAATTTCCAATCACCTCTATCATTTTTTTTGTTTTTATTTGTTCAACTTTTAAATCTTCCAATACTACAATCAAATTCTCTTTGGCTTTAGCTGACAAAACCATGAAAAGAGCTTTTCTTCTCATTTTCTTTGGAATTATTTTTTTAAAAACTCTTTCTTTGGTTGGTCCAAAAGTTATTCCACCGCCCCGCCAAATTGGAGAACGACTTGAACCGTGCCTTGCTCTTCCTGTCCCTTTTTGTCGCCAAGGTTTTTTCCCTCCACCTCGAACTTCGCCCCTGTCTTTGGTATGAGCAATAACTCTCCTTTTATTCGCCATCTGGGAAACAACCGCCTGATGTACCAAATCAGAGTTCGCTGGAACTTCAAAAATCTCTTTTGGCAACCTTGTTTGCCCTGCCTTTCCGCCATCTTGATTAAAAACATCAACTAACATAAAATTTTAAATTATCTACCCCACAATTTTATCCTCTTATTTCAAGTAATGTTCCCTTCCTCCCTGGAATCGCTCCCTTTATCGCTAATAAATTATTTTCAAGGTCAATTTTTACTACTTTCAAATTCTTAACCGTTACCCTGTCAGCGCCCATTCTACCTGGCATCCTTCTTCCTTTAACAACTCTCTGTGGAAAACGGGAACCAGTAGAGCCAATACTTCTTTCTTCATGCTTTGTTCCATGAGTAGCTGACTGTCCTCTGAACCCCCATCTCTTCACTCCTCCTTGGAACCCTTTCCCCTTAGAAATCCCAGAAACCTTAATTTTATCTCCTTCCTCAAAGACAGAAACATCAATCTTATCTCCCACCTTATAATCTTCGCTGCCCTTAAACTCTCTCAAATATTTAAACCCCTTGTCCTTCATCGTTTTTTTAATTTTATCCTTTTTCTCTATTTCCTTAAACCCTATTTGAAAAGACTTGTAACCGTCCTTCTCTTTCGTTTTCATCTGTAAAACCTGACAAGGACCTGCCTCAATCAGGGTTACGGGCGTCACTTCTCCTTCTTCATCAAAAACCTGTGACATTCCTATTTTTTGACCTAAAATGAATTTCATGATTCAGATAAATGACTTGGAATAAATAAAAACCGGGCATAGCCCGGCTTCCAACCATGGCTATTTCGATTTTATTTTATTCTAAAAATTTAATAATTTTACCATTTTTATTATAAGATATTTACATCTTAATTTCAATGTCCACTCCAGCAGGCAGATTTAAATTCATTAAGGCGTCAATAACCTTTGGGTTGGGATTTACAATATCAATCAATCTTTTATGAATCCTCATCTCAAACTGTTCACGAGAATCTTTATGAACAAAAGAAGATCTATTAACAGTATATTTATGAGTTTCTGTCGGTAAAGGGATGGGCCCTGAAATTCCAGCGCCATAACGCAAAGCCATCTCAACAATCTGTCGAGCGCTATTATCAACTACTTTATGGTCAAAACCACGGAGCTTAATCCTAAACCTTGATTTAACCTCTTCTTTGACTGCGGTTTTTTTTGCGGCAGGCATCTTAAAAGAACGTCAATTTTTACTATTTGACTATTAAACTATTTAAAATTATCAAATGACACCTTATCTCTATTTCACAACTTTTGTCACTACTCCAGCTCCCACGGTCTTACCTCCTTCTCGGATAGCAAATCTTTGCTGCTCTTCCATAGCGATAGGAACAATAAGCTTAATAACTAAATTCACGGTATCACCAGGCATAACCATCTCTGTTCCTTCAGGAAGAACAACATCTCCAGTTACATCAGTGGTCCTAAAATAAAATTGAGGCTTGTAACCTGAAAAGAAAGGACTGTGACGGCCGCCCTCTTCTTTGCTTAGAATATAAACCTCCCCTTCAAACTCAGTATGAGGAGTAATAGAGCCTGGCTTAGCTAACACCTGTCCCCTTTCCACTTCTTCTTTTTTTGTTCCTCTAAGCAAAACTCCAACATTATCCCCTGCTCTTCCCTCATCTAATATCTTATTGAACATCTCAACACTTACGGCTGTGGTTTTAGCAGTCTTCTTAACACCAACCAGCTCTACTTCTTCGCCCGATTTAACAATTCCCCTCTCCACCCTGCCGGTAGCTACTGTTCCCCGGCCAGCAATAGAGAAAACATCTTCAATAGCCATCAAGAAGGGTTTATCTGTCTCTCGAACAGGTTCTGGGATAAAATCATCTAGAGCCTTAACAAGTTCTAATATTGGTTTAGCTGCTTCGTCTTCAGCTGAAGAAACCTCCAATGCTTTCAGGGCTGAACCCCGAATAATTGGAGTCTCGTCTCCAGGATAATCATATTTCTTTAAAAGCTCCCTTACTTCTGACTCAACCAATTCAATAATTTCAGGGTCATCCACCGCATCGCATTTATTCAAAAATACCACCAAAGAAGGCAATCCCACCTGGCGAGCTAACAAAATATGTTCTCTGGTCTGGGGCATTGGGCCGTCAGGCGCGGAAACTACTAAAATTGCCCCATCCATTTGAGCAGCCCCAGTAATCATGTTTTTGATATAATCAGCATGTCCTGGACAATCAATATGGGCATAGTGCCTTTTTTCACTTTCGTACTCCAAATGAGAAACAGAGATAGTCAAACCTCGAGCTTTTTCTTCTGGAGCAGAATCAATTTCATCAACTGATTTTTTGGAAGACCTAAAACCCTTCAAGGATAGAACCTTGAGGATAGCGGCAGTTAAGGTTGTTTTACCATGATCAACATGACCAATGGTACCAACGTTGACGTGAGGTTTTTCTCTCAAAAATTTTTCTTTTTCAGCCATAAATCATTTTTAACATCTCAACATTTAAGCATTTTAACATCTATTAAAATATTGTTAAAATGTCAATTTGTCAAGATATTAGTGTATTTTAAATATATTATTATCTTATTAAATTTTTAATAAATTGTCAATATAAATTAACGTCTCTTGCCCTCAACAATCTCTTGAGCAATATTCTGGGGCGTTTCTTCATAACAGTCAAACTCCATTGTAAACGTTCCTCGTCCTTCAGTCAAGCTCCTTAAAGCAGTAACATAACCAAACATTTCAGACAGTGGGACTAAAGCTGCAATTACTTTTAGATTTAATCTATCTTTTGTTTCTTCAATCTTCCCTCTCCTGGCTGACAGATCACCAATAGTATCGCCGAAAAATTCTGAAGGAATAACCACTTCCAGCCTCATTATCGGCTCAAGCAAAATAGGATTAGCGTTCTTGGCTGCTTCTTGAAAGGCCATAGAACCTGCAATCTTAAAAGCTATTTCAGAGGAATCAACCTCATGGAAAGAACCATCATATAAAACAACTTCTATATCCATCATTTGATAACCAGCGACAACTCCTTTGGCTATTGCTTCTTTTATCCCTTTCTCTACCGCCGGTATAAACTCTCTGGGGATAACCCCCCCTTTGATTTCGTCAACAAATACAAACCCCTCGCCTCTTTCTTTCGGACTTATGCGCAATTTAACATGTCCATATTGACCACGGCCTCCAGATTGGCGAATATATTTCCCTTCGGCTTCCGCCTCCTTTTTGATTGTTTCCTTGTAAGCAACCTGGGGACGGCCAACATTCGCTTCAACCTTAAACTCTCTTCTCATTCTATCAGCAATAATCTCTAAGTGCAACTCCCCCATTCCAGAAATAACAGTTTCGCCAGTTTCCAAATCTCCTTTCACCTTAAAAGTAGGATCTTCTTCTGATAGTTTTCTCAAAGCCAATCCCATTTTTTCCTGGTCTGCTCTGGTTTTGGGCTCAATTCTGATAGAAACAACGGGTTCTGGGAAAGTGATTTCTTCAAGAACAATGGGATGGCCTACATCACAAAGAGTATGACCGGTAGAAGTTCCCTTTAAACCCACGGTAGCTGCAATGTCACCGGTAAAAACCTCTGAAACCTCCTCTCTTTCGGCGGCATACATTCTTAAAATCCGGCCAATTCTTTCTTTTTCTCCTGTCGTTGAGTTTAATAAATAAGAACCCTTTGTCAAAGAACCAGAATAGACCCGAAAATAAGTTAAGGTTCCAACATAAGGATCTGAAGCTATTTTGAAAGCTAAAGCTGAAAAAACCTCTGAATCCTCGGGTTTTCTCTCAAGCTCCTCGCCCGTTTTAGGATCAGTCCCCTTGGTGGGAGGCAAGTCAACAGGGCTTGGTAAATAATAGCAAATGCCGTCAAGCAAAAGCTGAACTGCTTTATTTTTTAAAGCCGTCCCGCAAAATACAGGAATGAGTTTGTAACTTATAGTTGCCTTTCTTAAACTTTCTCTTAGTTCGTCAACTGAAAGCTCCTCGCCAGCCAAGTACTTCTCCAGCAAAACCTCATCTTCTGCCGCCACTTTTTCCAACAAGTCTTTGCGCCACTTCTTTGCCTCTTCTAATAAATCTTCTGGGATTTCTTCTTCTGTTAGACTTTGGCCAAAATCACCTTTAAATTTCAAAGCCTTCATAGTTAAGAGATCAATAACTCCTTCAAATTTATCTTCCACGCCAATTGGTATTTGAACAGCTACTGCATAAGGAGAGAGTTTCTGCCAAATTGACTTTAAGCTCTTTTCAAATTGAGCTCCCATCCTATCCATTTTATTGATAAAGCAAATTCTGGGCACCAAAAACTTATCTGCCTGGCGCCAAACTGTCTCTGATTGAGGTTCTACTCCTGCCACCCCGTCAAAAACCACTACCGCGCCATCCAAAACCCGCAAAGACCTCTGGACTTCAGCTGTAAAGTCAATATGGCCTGGAGTATCAATGATATTAATCCTGTATTCGTTCTCTTTTTTTCTCTCAGTCCCTGTTGGAACCCAAAAACAAGTGGTAGCTGCTGAAGTAATAGTAATCCCCCTTTCTCTTTCCTGTTCCATCCAATCCATAATTGCTTTTCCATCATGAACCTCGCCAATTTTATGAGAAATTCCAGTATAAAAAAGTAT
>Ga0180007_10005547_pt1 | contig 12687 bp, 7 predicted proteins | sample MM_PC_MetaG_FD_121122 | JGI IMG/M metagenome (GOLD analysis project Ga0180007, IMG submission 121122) | Groundwater microbial communities from the Aspo Hard Rock Laboratory (HRL) deep subsurface site, Sweden - MM_PC_MetaG | ecosystem: Environmental > Aquatic > Deep subsurface > Groundwater... | reverse complement strand
CTGAACAGTTCAAAGCTTCAGCTAAAAATGAATTAATTCAAGTCCACCCAATAAAACCAAGCAAATTCAATCCAGTATCAAAAAAATCTAATATCAATTACATCCTTACCACAAAAGGAAAGGTAATTGTAAATACAGTTATGGCATTTATTAATAGCTCTAAGGAAGTAGCATGATAAAAAATAAAAAAAACAATTCGTTAGCTACACAAAAATCGGTAGCTGAGCGGAGTCGAAGCTCGGTTGATTATCTAAAGTTCATATTCGCAAATAAATATTTTCTTCTTAAACATAAAAATGGTGCTAAACATTTTAAAGCTATGGAGGATATCGCCAAAACAGAAAATCGAAAATTTACTCCCAAACAATTAAGCTATATCGATGACGTTTACGAAATGGTTATGCGTGAACTTGGCTTTCCATCCTACAAAGGACAAAAATCCAAATACGGAGTAAACCTAAAATGCTAATTAAAATTTCAATCCGCGTAAATCAGTTCGCACTGAGCGGAGTGGTCATTGAGCTTAGCCGAAATGTCGAAGTATTCCATGGGGTTATTCCATCATTCCACTATTCCAATATTCCTTTTTCCTTTTATGCCTTAGTAGTTAGTCTTTTTCTAAAATACGGAGTAAACCTTAAATGACGACAACTACACCAGTAGCATGTAAATCATGCGGAGCTAAAATCATTTTCATGAGAACAAATTCAGGCAAATATATTCCAGTCAATTTTGATTCAGTTGTGGGTAGTGGAATCCCTAGCTATGAAATATTCAATTCAAAAAAACACACATCCCATTTCGCAACTTGCCCTTATGTTGCTACACATAGAAAAAAGCGAGAAAATTAAATGACTAAAAATCTAATCCGTGCAAATCAATCTAATCCGCCCGCACTGAGCGGAGTGGTCATTGAGCTTTGTCGAAATGTCGAAGTGTGGTCACTGAGCGGAGTCGAAGTGTTCAATCCGCGTGCTATCGCTTTTTGTCTTTTCCATCATTCCACTATTCCATTTTCCATAATTCCCTTTGCGTCTTTCCGCCCTTGCGGTTTTCCTTTTCTCACTTCTCACTTCTCACTTTTTCTTTTCCATCAGCGTGCTATTAACCATGGCTAATCCTCAACCTGATGAATTCACCCGTATCTCTAACGAACTTCTGGACCATCTTTTCTCAATAAGAATTCCCGGAGAGGCAATGCAAATTCTCCTAGTAATATTTCGTAAAACTTATGGCTATAACAAAAAGGAAGATAAAATTTCTTTAACCACCTTCTCAGAACTCACAAATATGACAACCTCCAATTGCTCACGAGCAATTAAAAAACTTGAAAAAATGAACTTAATTACTGTCAAGCGAGACCAATATATCTCTATCTATCAAATCCAAAAGGATTATGATAAATGGCAGATACTATCAAAACCGATAGTTATAGGTACTATCCAAAACGATAGTAAAGATACTATCACTTTGGAGTCAGATACTATCCAAAAGGATAGTAAAACTACTATCCAAAACGATAGATACAAAAGAAAGAAAGAAAGTTTAAAAGAAAGTAAAGAAAGGGAAACTTCTTTAACTTCTCAAAAAATTACTTCCGAAAACATCAAAGAGCTTTTCACAAAGCATACTAGAATTTCAAATCCCAATCCAGAAACACACATTACCCCAATTCTAAAAATTCTTAAAACAATTCCTCCAGAACTTACAGAAGATGATGTTGGAATTTGTTTAACCCAAACATTTTCTAAACTCCGCAAGGAAAATGGAGTGATGATGAATTTTCTTTTGGAAAATATCAAAAAATCTATTTCTGTAAAACATGAGGAAATTCTATCTGAAAAGAAAAAGAAAGAGCTGAGTATAACAGATGTAGAACGTGAAAGATTAGCAAAAGCTAAAATCATTCAACACAATGAAAATGCTAAAAAATATCTAAAAGAAACTGCTGAAAAAATTATAAAATATTCAGAATTCTTTACCAAAAATAAATTGCTCTTTTCAACAATGGAGAAATACGAAATAGAAACCGCTTTCAAAAATAATTCCGTTATGCTCGTTGAAAATATATTTTTAAACAAAATGGATTCCAGTTATGTATAAATAATTTTTGTTATATTTTATTTTTTTGATTTTTGAATTATAAACTTTTTTATTAAATTATTCAGGTCGGAATTGGCACAAAAGGCACAGTGGATTTTTATTGGGCAATAGACATTTCCGGTATACACAAAATAATAGGTATCTATTCTTTGACACTTAAATAACAGGTTTACCGCAATGCTGAAAATTATTTTATATTGAAAATGAGGGACTAATTATGACTGCAATTAAAAAAACATGGTTAAGTATTATTTTATCTTTGTTATTTTCTACAAATATTATCGGACAAAATTCACCTATACTTAATTTACCAAGTAATGGCGCAACCAATATCCCAATAACAAATACATTCTATTGGTCAGAAGTCACTGGTGCTTCGTCTTACGTTTTACAAATTTCAAGTACTTCTGGATTTTATTGGAATCAGATAGATCTTTCTAATCTAACTACAACTCATCAACAAGTAAATGGTCTCTATATGGGCTCTCTTTATTATTGGAGAGTTGGAGCTGTGGTAAGCGGAATAACATACTGGTCTACTACTGGTAGTTTTACAACGGGTTCTCCTGGAGGTGAAGGGGGTAATCCTGGTCCTAATCATATTGCTCCATCAAGTGGTTCAACTGTTCCACAAACAAATCAAAGCTTAACTTGGGATCCAGTATCCGGAGCTACTTATCATGTTCAAATATCGACAACTTCAAATTTCTCATATAACCAAGTAGAGCAAAGTGGACTTACTATTGCAGAAATTATACCTACAGGGTTATATTTAAATATTACATATTATTGGCGAGTTAATGCTACAGTAAATGGTGAAACAACAGATTGGACAGTTCCATGGTCATTTACTACATCTTCTACTCCACCTTCAATCCCTGCCGCACCAATATTAGCAACTCCATCTAATAATTCAAGTGGAACTGGTACAACTCCAACACTAACTTGGAATGCTTCGAGTGGTGCGGATTCATATGGTTTGGAAGTCTCTTCTGATGAGCAATTTGCAAACATAATTACAAACCAGACTGGAATTACAACAACAAGTTATGCTCTATCTGGGTTAAGCAATCAAACTACTTATTACTGGAGAGTTAATGCTACTAACAATTCGGGTTCAAGTAGCTGGTCAAACGTATTTAATTTTAATACTTCAACTTCTACAAGTACAGCCACTACATTAGTTTCCCCAAATAATGGCGCAACTGGTGTGCCTATTGTAAATACTTTTTACTGGAATGAGGTACAAGGTGCTACATATACATTGCAAATATCTGGGACATCCAATTTTTCAATTAATAATATAGATGTAAGTGGTATTACAGACACAAATTATCAAGTTACTAATTTAGGTTATGCAACATTTTATTATTGGCGAGTTGGAGCTAATGATGGTAATGGAGTTGTGTGGTCTAATTCTCGAAGCCTTACAACTGGTAGTTCGGGTGGAATTGGAGGAAATCCTGGTCCCTCTTTATTAGTCCCTTCTAATGCTTCAAGTAATATCCCTACAAATCAAACATTTGCATGGGAAGAAGTAGCTGGAGCGACGTATCAAATTCAAATATCAGCATCTTCCTATTTTGGAGCAAATCAAGTAGATCAGAGTGGGGTAACAGTTCCATCATACCCAGCATCAGGATTATACCTTGGTACATCATATTTCTGGAGAGTAAATGCAACAACAGTAGAGGGTACTACCGATTGGTCTGAAGTTTATAGTTTTACAACATCTTCAACTTCACCTACTAGTCCTGTTTCACCAATCTTGGCTTCCCCAGTAAATAGTGCAACGGATGTTTCAACTAGTACTCAATTAGTGTGGTATCAATCTTCAGAAGCTGATAGCTATACAATAGAAGTTGCTACTGATGCTAGTTTCAACAATACAATTATTAATCAAGCTGGCATAACCACTACTTCATACAATACTTCTGGTTTATCGCAAGGACAAATATATTATTGGCGTGTTGAGGCTGTTAGTACAAGTGGAAACAGTGGTTGGTCAAACGTGTGGTCTTTCACAACTACATCAACTAGTATTACTCCAGTATTAACAGTAACAACTCCAGAAGATAATGCTCTAACTAATGTATCTCCTGTTACAGTTACTGGCAGTGTAGATGATCCAGCTAATAGTGTTAAGATAAATGGAGTAAATGTAACAGTTAATGGTGATGGTTCGTTCAGTGGAACTGTAACGCTAACCGAAGGCGAAAACACGGTTCTTATTACAGCCTATAATGAAATAAACGATAGTGTCTCTGTTTTCAGATTAATAAATTATGATTCCACTCTTCCAGTTATTACTATTATATCACCAGATAATAATCTAATAACAAGTAGTAGTTCACTAAATATAACTGGTTCGGTTAACGATGCAAGTGATGTTACACTTACTGTAAACGGCGATACAACTACAGTTGATGGTAGTGGTAATTTTACATATAACGCTTCACTTTTAGAAGGAACAAATAGTATTATAGTTATCGCCACGGACGAAGCAGGTAACTCAAATACTGAAACCAGAACTCTGCTTGTAGATACAGTTGAACCGATTATTGTAATTACAAATCCAGTAGATAGTTCAGTTGTAGGAAGTTTATCAACTACTCTAACTGGTAATGTTAATGATACAGCTATATCATTATTAACTATAAATGGAGATACAGTTGCAGTTGATGGTGTTGGCAATTTTACATTTAATGTTTCACTTTTGGAGGGTGAAAATAATATAAATATAATTGCTACAGATAAAGCAGGAAACCAAACAAACAAAATGCATCTTATTGTGGCTGATACTACACCAGCATTACTTGTTGTAAATACACCGACTGATAGTTTAACTACTAACCAAACAACAATTGCTGTAACTGGTAATGTTACAGATGCAACAGATATGATTGTTACAGTTAATGGAGATACTGTTATTGTTGATGGTACTGGTAATTATTCAACCAATGTTGTTTTATCTGAAGGTCAGAATGTTATAATGATAATTGTTAGCGATGAAGGGGGGAACACCAAAACAGTTACTCGCAATGTATTATTAGATATAATCGCTCCTAGTATAACAATCACAAGTCCGGCTGATAGTTCTATTACAAGCTTAACTACAGCAACGTTAATCGGAAATGTTACAGGAACAGATATAAATGTAGTAACTGTAAATGGTGATACAGTTATTGTAGATATAAATGGGGATTTTAGTGCTTTTATTAATCTTGTTGAAGGTAAAAACAATATAAGTATTGTTGCTACAGATACAGTTGGTAACGAGACAAATTTAGCACATGTTATTTATTTAGATAGTACACCACCAGTTTTAACAATTACTAACCCAGCAGATAGTACTGTAACAAATCAAGCAACAATTATACTTACTGGTACTGTTGATGGATCAAATGATGTTGTTATAGTCAATGGAGATACAGTGGCTGTTGATCAGAATGGAGATTTCTCAAAAGAGCTTACTCTTGCAGAGGCAGAAAATATAATAAATATCACAGCTACTGATGAAGTTGGGAATGAAACAAGTATAACTCGCTTGATTACTTTAAGCTATATGCCTCCAGTTTTAACAATTGATGAACCCCAAAATAACTTTAGAACAACAGAAAATTTTGTAACAGTTACAGGAGAAGTAAGTGAGTCTGCAGCAATTGTTACAATTAATGGAGATACGGTTGCCGTCACTTCAGAAGGATTATTTACTGCTTTAACAGAGATTAATTATGAAGTAAATATTATTGAAATTATTGCAGTAAATGCTGCTGGTTCGGATAAAATAACAAAAACTGTAATAAAAGAAGAAATAATAATAATTCCAGATAATCCAATTGATATAGCTCCACCAATAGATTCTACTGTTGTTACTACATTAGGGAAATCAGTAGAATTTTTATACACTGGGTCTAATCCAATTCAAACAGATCTTGTTGTAGATACTTTAAGCGAACTTAGAATAGCTGTATTAAGAGGAAATGTGGTTGATAATAACGGCAGTTATTTAAGTGGCGTTAAGGTATCAATAAAAAATCATAATGAATTTGGCAAAACATATTCAAGAGATGATGGTTGGTTTGATATGGTTGTTAATGGGGGTGGAGAATTTGTTGTGAATTTTTCTAAAAATGGATATTTAACCGCTCAAAGACTTATCGAGACTTATTGGCGTGATTATTCAATTTTAGATCCTATTATACTAGTGGCATTAGATACAAATGTAACCCATGTAGATTTTACAGACTCAGTACAGGTAGCGCATGGAAGTGTAGAAACTGATACTGACGGAAGTAGGCAAGCAACCATGCTATTTAAAGAAGGAACAAGTGTAATTCTTGAATTACCTGACGGTTCCACTCAATCTTTAAGCTCAGTTAATGTAAGAGCAACTGAATATACTGTTGGAGAAGGGGGTCCCTCAAAAATGCCAGCTGATCTTCCACCAGCAAGTCAATACACATATTGTGTGGAACTTACTGCTGATGAAGCTATTAATGTTGGAGCAACTAAAGTATCTTTTGATAAACCCATCTCTTATTTTGTGGAAAATTTTCTTAATTTTCCCATTGGAACTGTTGTTCCAGTTGGTTACTACGATCGAGAAAAATCAGAATGGGTTGCAGCAGATAATGGTAGAGTAGTTAAAATAGTAGATATAGTTAATGGCTTTGCTGAAATTGATATTACCGGTGATGATATTGCTGAGAGTTCAATAATACTTCAACCCTTTGGAATATTAGATTTAGAAAGAAAAGAACTAGCAGAAAAATATTCAGTCGGGCAAAGCTTATGGTTTATAAATATAAGTCATTTTACACCATACGATTTTAACTGGGGATTATCTCGCTATGCTACAAGTATTAATGTTTCCCCTCCAAATAATAAACAAATTGATAACGGGTGTACTATACAAGGTTCAATTATTGGTATTCATAATCAAACTTTGGGTGAGAGTATTGGTATTGTTGGTACCCCATATTCATTGAATTATACTACTGAAGCAGTAGATGGGTACAAAAAGAATAGATACTTAAAGATTCCTGTTATAGGAGAATCAGTTCCTGTTGCTCTAGGGTCAGTTTCTGTTACGGTACGTATAGCTGGTACAGAACACATTGAGAAATTTGACTCTTTATACCCGAATTTAACGTACAATTTTATCTGGGATGGAAAAGATGGTTATGGAAGAGATGTAAAAGGTAGTTTCCCTGTTTTAACTAGTAAAAGTTATAAGTTTACTGGTAGTACCAATGATAACAATTCCGAATATGGTGTTCTTATTGATACAAGCACTGCCCCGCTTTCTTCCAGTCCAAAAGCATTTTCAAGGAGAGGATGGTGGTGGAGCGATTGGACCATGAATAGTGAACCAAGAATTGCAACTAGAGATAATACAGTTAATCAATTCACTAATAGCTTTCTTACTGCACCTCTAGATAGGAGTATAAAAGCTTTACCAAATTGGGGTATAAATGTACACCATAGCTATGATGTTAATAAAGGAACATTATATTTTGGAGATGGAAGTAAAAGAAGTGTTAGAGGAGAATTATTAATTAAAACAGTAGCAGGAAATGGAAATCACGGTGATTTAATTTATTGCTATGGCGGAATGGGCGGTAATGCTCAAGATGCATTTTTTAGTATGCCAGAAGGTGTAAAAGTAGATTCTGATGGAAATGTATATTTTTCCGTTTATAGTTGTAATAAAATATTTAAAGTAAATAAAGAAGGGATTATTTCTCCTTTTATACATCAAAATCGTGTTGAAGATTTTGATATTGGTGTTGATGGCTCATTCTATATTATAGGAAATAATACAATCCGAAGAGTTCGCCCAGATGGGACTAGTGAAACTATTGCAACACCTCCAACGGGTGGTGGAAGTGGTATTGCTGTTTCTCCAGAAGGAGATATCTATTACTTTAATTATGTAACCAGAAAAATGTATAGAATTGCAAATGATGGTACTTCAACAATTATTGCAGGTAATGGAAGTTATACCTCTTCTGGAGATGGTGTTTCTGCTTTGGAAGCTGGTATTAATGTAAGAGGAATTGATGTTGGGAAAGATGGAGAAATCTACTTTGCTGATGATATGGGGCAGGCGATAAGAAAAATAGATAAAGATGGATATATAAGAACTATTGCTGGAACACTAAATAATTATGGTTATGAAGGTAATGGTGAGCTAGCTGTAAATGCTCTACTTTTTTATCCATCTGGTGTAACAATAGATGATGACGGAAATATTATTATTACAGAGGGTGCAAATGTTAGTAGTCTTTGTATTATTAGAAAAGTAGATACTGAAGGTATTATTTCAACAATAGCTGGAAAGGCTTATGTTAATGATTTCAGTGGAGAAGAAACATTTGCTTTAGATGCTAAGTTAGATGACCCTAGAGGAATTGCAGTTGGTCCTGATGGAGTAATCTATTTTGCTGATTATTATAATTACAGAATTAGAAAGCTATATCCTTCTATGCCTCAATTTTCGGCTAATGATATTAGTATAGCCTCAGAGAATGGAAGTGAAGTATATAATTTTTCTTCTTATGGTAAACATCTAAATACAATGGATGCAATAACTAGCAAAATTAAATATAACTTTAGCTACAATTCTGATGGTTTGTTAACATCTATAACAGATATTGATAGTTTAGTTACACATATTGAACGAAATGCTTCTGGCAATCCTACAGCTATAATTGCTCCATTTGGGCAGAGAACTGAAATAACATTGGATGGAAATGGTTATGTTGGTGAAATTAAGAATCCAAATAATGAAATTGTAAGTCTCGAATATATGTCAGATGGATTATTAACAAAAATGACCAACCCAAGATTATTCGATTATATCTTTACATATGATTCGTTAGGACTTTTAATTAAAGATGAAAATCCGGCGAATGGGTTTACTGAGCTTGAACGTACTGAAACTAACAATGGATACCAAGTTTTAACAAGAACTGCTGAGGGTAGGGAAAAAACTTATGGTGTGGAATGGATGTCGGAAGGTGGTATAAGATTTAATAATACTGGTGAAGATAGTTTGAGTATAATTGTAGAACAAAAACCTAATGGAACCTCAACAAAATATAGTCCTGATGGAACTATAACTATTACCAAACTTGAACCCGACCCTCGTTTTGGCTTGGAAGTTCCATTAAAAAATTATGAAACTACTCTCCCTTCTGGTTTGAAAATGAAGTTTGAGCATAAAAGAATTATTACACAAATGATTGCCAATGAAGTTACTGGAATTGCCGATACAGCAATAGTTAATGGTAAAAAATGGATATCCGATTACAATGGTAACTTAAACATGTTTACCTCAACTTCACCTGAAGGAAGGCAATCATTCAGTTACACCGATTCACTTGGTAGAGTATTCCAAAGTTCTGCGCTTGGTATTGCTCCAGTAAATTATTTGTATAACAGCAATGGTTTCTTAACTTCTGTTTCGCAAGATGGAAAAACATCTACATTTAACTATAATACAAACGGTAGGTTACAATCAACCACCGACCCAATGAACAGAACAGAAAGCTACGAATACGATGCAGTAGGCAGAGTGGTGAAACAAACACTATACAATAACAAAGAGATTCTTTATAGCTATGATGCAAATGGTAACCTTACATCACTAACTCCACCTGGGAGACCAGCACATATATTCGATTACACTGCTGTTGATTTAACCAATAACTATGTACCACCAATAGTACCCGATAGTGCTGGCGTGACAAAATATATTTACAATTTGGATAAACAATTAGTAAGTACAATACTACCCGATAGTACTTCAATAAATATAACATACGATACAACCGACTGTGGTTGTAGCAGCAACGGCAAACCAACAGAAATAAACTTTAGCCGTGGCACTCTGTTTATAAACTATGATACATTAGGCAGATTAGAAAGCACCATAACTCCCGAAAGCAACTTGCTTACATATAGCTACGATGGAAGTCTTCCACTATCTATTGCATGGAGTGGAGCTGTAAATGGAACAGTAGGCGTAATCTACAACAACGACTTTAATGTAGTCTCGCAATCGATAAATGCCAGCAACACAGTAAACTTCAGCTACGATAATGACGGATTACTAACCTCTGCTGGATTGATGAATTACAACTACAACATGCAAAACGGATTACTTTTAAGTAGCAGTCTCGGCAATTACACAAGCAGCTATGCTTACGATAATACCGGTAATATTGACACTTTTACCACTAAATATAACACAACTGATTTGTTCAAGACCGTTTATGAAAAAGACTCCCTCAGTAGAATAACAAAAATAACAGAAACCATTGAAGGCGTATCTACTGAAACAGAATACAGATACAACCAAATAGGTTATTTGGTAGAAGTAAAACAAAATGGAATTGTAAGCACTCAATACAGTTACGACAACAACGGTAACCGCTTAATGACAATAAAAAACCCAATGACAACAAATGACACGCTCCTTGCCGTTTACGACAACCAAGACCGAATGCTAACCAATGGAACAGAAAGTTACATTTACGGCAAACGAGGTAATCTACAAGCAAAAGTAAGTGGAACAGATACCACAAAATATTATTACGATAATCTTGGAAACCTAAACTCAGTAATATTGGCAGATGGAACAATAATTGATTATGTTATTGACGGACAAAACAGACGGATTGCTAAATTGTTAAACGGTCAAATTACAAAAAAATGGTTATACCAAGACCAACTAAACCCAGTAGCAGAACTGGATAGTGCAAACAATATTGTAGCAAGATATGTTTATGGAACCAAAGCAAACGTACCAGAATACATTGTTAAAGCAGATACAACATATAAAATTATAAGCGACCATCTCGGTAGTGTGCGAATGTTAGTAAATACAAGTAACGGAAATATTGCCCAACAAATGGATTACGATGCTTGGGGAAACCAAGTTTCAAATCTTGGGTCTAATATCTCAAGTCTCTCTTTCGCTGGTGGTTTATATGATGAACATACTGGTTTAGTTAGATTTGGAGCAAGAGACTATGATGCTACAGTTGGAAGATGGACGAGTAAAGATCCAATTCTTTTTGCTGGTGGGCAGAGTAATTTATATGAATATTGTCTGAATGATCCAATAAACATATTAGACCCAAATGGACTTCAGGTAATAGGTATTTATTCAAAATCAAGTGGTAAAATCCATGCATTGGATTTGAATACTTTTGATGTAGTAAATATAAATGCTGAATCAGGAGGTAAACCTTTTGGCGATCCTATACCAAATGGTTTGTATGAAATATTGGATCAAGCTCAAAATCCTGAATCATTCAGACTTGATGCTGCTGATAGATATCCAAGAAACGATGTACATGAAAGCTCTGGAAGAAACAGATTTAGACTACATGAACCTGGAAATACGATTGGTTGTATTGCAGCAACAAATACAACAGGCTGGCAATCTTTGAAAAATTTGTTGAACAATACGAAAACTACTCAAGTACCTGATAATGCAAAACCGTGGTGGAAGTTTTGGGGTGGTCAAGAGTATATAAAACGATATGGTTTCTTTTATGTGAGAGATTAAGGAAATAAAATGAGAGTACAATATTTTTTGTGTAGTATAATAATAAACCTTTTTTTATTAGGAATTTTAGTTTTTACTAGGTTAGTAAGTTATGATCTAGATTTTAATCAGATATTGAACGATTTGACATTTGGAAATTTCATCTTCTTTCTATATCTGTTGCTAATTCTTTGCTCACTAGCCTGGCAGTATTTAACAATTCATTCAGAAATTCAATTTACGATATTAAATATTATTTTGCTTTTACTTAGCTCTTTTTTATTTGTGGTTATCATAGCTTCGTTAATTAGTTTTATTTTTAGAGGAGGTATAATTGAATTTGATAATTACTTAATTTATTATAGTGCTAGAAAAATTAAGTTTCTCATTCCACTTTTTATTATTGTAACAACATTCTTCTTTTGGCGAAAGTTCTTTCGATTATCAAAAATTAGTAACTTTAAGAAAATCTATAATCGATCAATATTAATTGGAGTAATGTCCTTTATTACAGCACTAATGTTTTATTTTGTAAAATTTATTTTTCTAAAAGAAACTAGTTCAAATCTATTTCAAGGACTATTAGTTCTTGTTGGATTTATAATGCCATCTTATTTTTTTGTTATGAGTTCTATGGCATTACTAAAAGCAAAATTATCGAAGCAAGAGTTTAAGATCAAAAAGATATTTATAATTTTTAGTTTATTAGGCTCTATTGGATTTACATTAATTACTTCTTTCCTTTAGTTAAAGTGTGAGTTAATTGAAAGTATAGTTTCATGGCTGTCATGGTTAACAGTGGGAGCCTTTTCTTTTTTATACAAGTAAATAGTTTTTCAATAGTTACGACAACCAAGACCGAATGCTAACCAATGGAACAGAAAGTTACATTTACGGCAAATGAGGCAATCTACAAGCAAAAGTAAGTGGAACAGATACCACAAAATATTATTACGATAATCTTGGAAACCTAAACTCAGTAATATTGGCAGATGGAACAATAATTGATTATGTTATTGACG
>Ga0180007_10005545_pt1 | contig 12693 bp, 9 predicted proteins | sample MM_PC_MetaG_FD_121122 | JGI IMG/M metagenome (GOLD analysis project Ga0180007, IMG submission 121122) | Groundwater microbial communities from the Aspo Hard Rock Laboratory (HRL) deep subsurface site, Sweden - MM_PC_MetaG | ecosystem: Environmental > Aquatic > Deep subsurface > Groundwater... | reverse complement strand
GAGAATCTTTTGCCTTATATGGAGTGGTACTGGTTTTACTGCTGGCATGTTTAAGAATCAGGAAAGAATATCAGATGTAATTATTCTATAGAAACAGTGTCTAGTATATGGGGTACACTCCAGTGGGATATATGTCCAGCGTTTTCTACGGCAAGATCATCACTCTTGAAAAAAAGATAAGGAGAGCAAAAGGGAAACTGGCAACATGCAACTGTAACGAGCGGATGCAATCACGATGCTCGACAAGCTCTTCTGTCTCTGTACAACGCTCGACGAGGCGTTGGCGAAGGTGGCGGGCTGAGCAATGGTGCAAATGTGATGTGAGACTTTGATCTCACAAAAGCCGACACCCTCTTTGTAGGGAGTCGGCTTTTTTATCTGAAGATTATGCAGCGGAAGATAACGATCTTCCGCTACGGATTTTTTTGGATTATTGGAATACTGGAATATTGGGGTTTAAAAAAATATGGCATTATTTTGAGTCACTTTAGACCAATATTCCAATACTCCAGTATTCCTGAGCCCAAGGACTATCAACAACTACACCCTCCCACAACACTTCTTATACTTCTTCCCACTCCCGCACGGACAAGGATCGTTCCTTCCAATTTTATCGATGGAACGTGGGGCTTGGGATGTTGTTGTTCTGAGTACGGAGACGTCCCGATGGGACGTCTCTACGGGTTCTCGCATGATTATTGGATTCTGATTTTCCTGTTTAACGGTATCACCAACACCTGTTGCGGATAATTCTGCTGATATCTGATCTTCATTTGTCTGCAGATCTTCCAGCCCTGCTCGTGATTGCTGTATGAATGCGCGCGGGGAGAATTGTGCGAAGTCAATTTGAAAAAGAGTTCGAACAATAGTCGAATCTATAGCCGCAAGAAGTTGTTGGAACTTTCGGAAGCCCTGATCTTTGTATTCGATCAAAGGATCGCGTTGTGCGTAGCCGGAGAACGCAACCTGCTCACGCAAATGCGACATATCATCAATATGAGCCATCCAATGAGTATCTATGGATTGCAAGGTGATAATGCGCTCCGCCTGTGCAACCATTTCCGCTACATACTCTTTGCACTTTGCCTTGTAGAATTTAGTAAGCAGATTTTCGATCGCCTCTTGCAGTTCTTCCGGACTGTTAAATGATTTTATTTTTTCCTCCGGCAAGAATTCACGAAGTTGCGGATGCATTGCGCCCAGAATTTCTGATATTTCTTTTGTGTCCCATTTCTCGGAATCATTCTCCGCCGCATGTACCGCCACCATGGAACCTGCCTCAGCTTTCAATGCCTGAATGATGTCATCATGGAGTGAATGTATGTCGGACTTAGGACCTCGGACTTCGGACTTCGGGGTTCCGACGTCCGATGTCCGATGTCCGACGTCCGATTCTGTTTCAGCAATTTTTTCCAATATCCCCTGCCTTCTCTTATAAATAAGTTCTCGATGCTTATTCATCACATCATCGTACTGCACAACATGTCGGCGAATGTCGAAGTTACGTCCTTCAACTTTTTTCTGCGCACTTTCGATCGAATTCGAGACAATTTTATTTTCAAGCGGCACATCATCAGGAACTTTTAGCTTTTCCATCATTGCCTTGAGTCTGTCCCCACCAAACAAACGCATCAGATCATCTTCCATGGAAACAAAAAACTGGCTTTCACCCGGATCACCCTGACGACCGGCTCGTCCTCTGAGCTGATTATCGATGCGACGTGCTTCGTGACGTTCGGTTCCCAGAATGCAAAGGCCTCCCAGATCCGTAACTCCCTCCGCCAGTTTAATATCTGTTCCTCGCCCCGCCATATTGGTCGCAATTGTAACAGCTCCTTTTTGGCCTGCTTTAGCCACTATTTCAGCTTCTTTTTCGTGATGCTTTGCATTAAGAACATTGTGAGGAACCTTTTCCATCTCCAGAAGTTTGGCAAGTGCTTCTGATTTTTCTATCGAAGTGGTTCCGACAAGAATCGGTTGTCCTTTTTCATGTTTTTCTTTTGCAATTTTGGCAACCGCTTTGAACTTAGCTTCAACTGTGCGATAAATTGAATCCGGTTTATCGTTTCGGATCAAAGGTTTGTTTGTCGGAGCAACGATTGTAGTAAGAGAATAAATAGATTCGAACTCTTCTTCCTCTGTTTTTGCCGTACCGGTCATCCCCGCAAGCTTGTTATAAAGACGGAAGTAGTTTTGGAATGTGATGGTGGCAAGAGTTTTACTTTCGCGTTGGACTTCTACCTTTTCTTTAGCCTCAACCGCCTGATGAAGACCGTGACCATATCGTCGTCCGGGCATTAGGCGGCCTGTGAATTCATCAACAATGATTACTTCACCGTCTTTAACTACGTAATCCGTATCACGCTGATACATAGCTTGTGCCCGAAGAGCTTGTTCTATGTGATGTACTTCTTCGAAGCCTTTTTCCGTATAAATATTATCCACACCAAGCATCTCTTCCATTTTTTTTATTCCTTCTTCGGTTAAAGCGGCAGCTTTTTGCTTATCGTCTTTGTTGTAATGCACATTCTCTTTCAGGTTCCCAACAAGTTGTGAATATTGGATGTATTTGGAAGTGGATTCTTCCGCAGGTTGGCTGATAATGAGTGGAGTACGCGCCTCATCAACCAAAATTGAGTCGACCTCATCAACAATCGCATAATTTAAACCACGTTGAACCTGCCTATCGATTGAACCCGCCATGTTGTCACGCAAGTAATCGAATCCAAATTCATTGTTTGTTCCATATGTGACATCACGGTTATATGCCTCCTGCCTTTCTTCATGATTTTTTTCGTGAAGGACTGTCCCCACAGTCAATCCCAATGCTTCATAAAGCATTCCCATCCAAAAGGCATCTCGTTTAGCCAGATAGTCATTGACTGTAACTACGTGAACACCTTTTCCGGTTAGCGCATTCAAATAAACCGGCATGGTACATACTAGAGTTTTTCCTTCCCCCGTTTTCATTTCGGAGATGTTGCCTTGATGAAGAGCAATACCTCCAAGTATCTGCACATCAAAAGGAACCATTTTCCAGACAAATTCCTGCTTACCAAGTTTTGCAGTTTTTCCTTCTATAAGTTCGCAAGCCCGCATCACAACTGCGAATGCTTCCGGCAAAAGATCATCAAGCTTTGCTCCATCTTGAACTTTCAACTTTAATTCTTCCGTCTTCTTCGGCAAATCCTGCAACGTAAGCTCCTTTATCTCTTGTATCTCCCTTGCCTCCTTTACCTCCTTCACAATCGGCCATAGCTTTTTAAGCTCTCTCTCATTTGGGTCGCCGAGGAGTTTGTTTAGGAAATCTATTGTGGACATGTGAGGAGATGATAGCAGAAAGCCCGTTGTCTGAACCATTTTATTCGACCTCACCCCCGGCCCCTCTCCTTACAACTCACTTTAATAATTGAATATATCAATATATTGGTATGTTATTTAAATATTTTAAGCCCACCAAGGAGAGGGGAGCTCCGTTATTGGTATAAATTGGTCAGTATACTGCTTTTAGTTAATAATTCCGAAAAATTCACTGTGTTTTTATTATGCAATCTCGTACTCCATAGCCATTAGAAATAGATTTGTTAATAATTAATGAGTCCTCAAGAACCGGAATTATTTAGGTGAAGGAGTATATCTCCATTAACAGAGCTCCCCTCTCCACAGTGGGCAGGCCACGTCAGTCATGACTGACGTGGCAGGGCACGTCTCACATGTGAGACGTGGCAGGGCACGTCTCACATGTGAGACGTGCCAGGCGGAGCGGAGTGGAGGGGGGCCGGGGGTGAGGTCGTCAAAACCCCCTCCCATACCAAGGCTCCAACGGTTTTTTGACATATGTAAGCCCAGAAACAAACTTTGGAAGAATATCCTCAATAGACCTGAGCTCTGCCTCCTGCAAATTGAGCTCCTTTAATGCCTCCTTTTGAGAATCCAGCAATTCCCCTGTCCACTGTAGCGGAAAGCCGCGACTTTCCGCTGCGATCCTTTGTGAGAATGCATCAACAGAAATAAGTGTCGGTTCCCTCCAAATCTCCTCATATTCCCCAAATCCTCTTACAAACATCAGATCTCTCTTTGTTGCATGCAACCAAAGTACATCCGGATTCCGGATTCCGGATTCCGAATCCTGACACATTCTTGCTTCATGCAAATCACTCAAATGAACTCCTACTCCCTCAACCTCCAACTGATCAATAATTGTATTAGAATAAGAAACCGCAACTCTCAAACTCGTAAACCCCCCCGGGCCTATTACGCAAGCCAAATGAGTCAGATCTGAATACTCCCATCCGGCCTCCTCCAGACATTCCTCAACCAATGGAATTAATTCATGATCACGCACACGAGTGGAAACCTCTCTTTTAGATATAACTTTTTCATTGCCTATAAGAGCAATAGTCCCCTCATGGCTCGCAATATCCAGAAACAAGCAGTTCATAATATTTGGAAATAATAATATTCAATGTAGAATCGAATTCCGATAGTTGTAGAGTAGCGCAATTTTCCACTTTCCACTTTCCATTTTCCACTTTTTAATGCCCTCCCTCTCCATAATCATCCCCACTCACAAAAGAGCGGATACGCTTAAACGATGTTTAGATCACATCGATAAACAAACAATAAAAGATGAATTGGATGTTATTGTAGTAAGTGACGGTTATGACAAAGATACCCAAGACCTTTTTGAAAAAGAGACGTGGGCAATCTCACCCCGTTTTATCGAAATTGAAAAATCTCAACAGGGGGTCGCAAGGAATAAAGGAATAAAAGAGGCTAAAGCACAGCGAACACTTTTTATAGGAGATGATATTTTGCTGGCACCGGACGCATGCGAAAAACACTTCGCAGTTCACAAAGAGCAGGCAGAAAATGGAGGACCTCTTTCAATCGCAGTGCTTGGATATACAACCTGGGGCCCTGATATTAATGTGACACCGGTTATGAAGTGGCTGGAAAAATCAGGATGGCAATTTGGGTATCCAAAAATCAAAAAAAATGCCAAAAACTATGTGCCGAGCAAAAAACAACACAGATTCACTTATACAAGTCATATAAGTGTTCCGACTGACATAGCAAGAGAACATCCATTCCGCGAAGATGTAACCGAGTACGGCTGGGAAGACATTGAGTGGGGAGAAAGACTTAAAAATGCTCCCGTAAAACTTTTTTATGAACCTGATGCATTCGCATTCCATTGCCACAACATAGATATGGATAGATCTCTGGAACGCATGGAAACCCTTGGTAAAACTATCAAGAATTTCCCCAATATGGAGCGCTGTCCCGGAAAAGTAAAGGTTCTTACTTACCAAATAGAAGCTCTGCTGCCGACTATGGGTGGGAGGCATAGGAGAGCATTTTTGAGGGGGTTCAAAGGATAGACATAAGTTTATTTCACTAATATGAGAAACTCGCAACTAGTTAACTGGTTAACTAGTTAACTAGTTACAAGTTGAGCCTTATACTCACTCAGCCATGTTCAACAGAATGGACCTCCTCCTCCTCGGCATAACAATCGTCCTGACCTTGTTTGGGCTTGCGATGATTGCAAGTGTAAGTGTTTTTGAAAGTTATCAGTTAACGGAACGGCTGATGTCGCAAGGTGTAAGAGAAGCTTCTAGTAATTCATTCTATCTTTGGAGGAGTTTTATGCATGTGCTTGCCGGGCTCTGTGCAATGGGAATTACCATGGTTATTCCTTACAGACTTTGGGAGCGTTTAGCTCTTCCAATATTTGCAATAACACTTCTTCTGCTTGTCGCAGTATTTATGCCGGGTCTCCGCGCCGATTATGGAACAGCATACAGTTGGCTACACATCGGATCTTTCTCTGTACAACCATCCGAGTTTCTAAAGCTCAGTGTTATCTTTTATCTTGCTGTCTGGTTACAAAAACGTGAACAGCTGATTGGTACTCTGAAGGAAGGATTTATGCCTTTTGCAATACTTCTCACGTTGAGCACCATGCTTGTGGCATTTCAACCTGACCTTGGTTCGTTTCTTGTAATTTCCGGCATTGCAACGGTTATGTTTTTTGTCGCAGGAGGAAATATATTGCATGTAATACTCGGCGGAGCAATCGCAGCAATAATGGGACTGCCTCTTATCTTAAGCCAGGAATATGTTCGCAACAGATTTGCAGCATTCTTTCAGCCAAATAATCCTGATATTGCAGAAACTATAGGATTCCAGATCAAACAGGCTTTAATTGCTGTTGGAAGCGGTGGTGCATTTGGAGTTGGCTATGGAAAATCAATTCAAAAGTTTGGGTACCTGCCGGAAGTTCAAGCTGACGCCATCTTTGCAGCCATGGCGGAAGAGCTCGGCTTTATGAGATTGCTGATTATCCTTACCTTATTTTCCGTCTATGTTTATCGAGGATTTAGAATCGCTCAGGATGCACCCGATCGTTTTGGAACATTGGTCGCAACAGGAATCACAACATGGATTGCAATTCAAACTCTTATAAATATCTCTGTTAATCTGGCACTGTTCCCGCTTACGGGAGTGACATTGCCGTTTATAAGTTACGGTGGATCTTCGCTTCTGTCTCTGCTTGCTGCTACCGGAATACTGCTGAATATTTCCATGTATTCAACTCAGGAGAGTGTTAGTACAAGGAGGGCGAAAAGGAGGAGTTTGCAAAGGCTGATTAAGAGGAGGGTAAGGCTTGCCAGTTGATATGCTCGTTTACTCGTTTGCTCGTTGCTCGTTAACCTGTGGTAAGCGCAGTCGAGCCATTCGTTAACTAAATCCAACTAATGTACAAAAAAACGAGTAAACGAGAAAACGAGAAAATGTTATTATGTCTATATGAGCAGTGTCATCTTCACCGGCGGCGGTTCAATCGGTCACATTGCCCCTTCCGTAGCAGTTGCAAATGAGCTTAAATCCGAGCATCCCGATGTTGAGGTCCGTTTCATCTGCTCAACAAAAGAAGATGATGCTTCATTCTTAAAAGAAGAAGGATTTGAATATTCTCAAATTGATGCACCCAGACTATCTTTAAGTTTTCCTTGGAAATTTTATAAAGCTTACAAAGAATCAAAAAAAATCCTGAACGAACTTAAACCAAGAGTAATTTTTTCTAAAGGAGGATATGTAAGTGTGCCGGTTTGCTTGGCTGCTAAGAGGATGAAGATTCCTATTGTTTTACATGAGTCGGATGCGGTTATGGGGAGGGCGAATAGGTTGATAGCGGGGTGGGCGGAGGATGTTTGTTTGGGGCTGCCACCGAGTGTCGAAAGTCGAAAGTCGAAAGTTGAAAGTCCTTCGACATTGGACATTCGACCTTCGACTTTTACAGGTAATCCAATTCGCCGAGACATTAATCAAGGATCTATTGCAGAAGCACAGCGTATCACAGGATTCATAGGCGAGAGTAAACACGTCCTCCTTGTAATGGGCGGAAGTCAGGGCTCGCAGGATTTAAATAAATTTGTAATTGATCATATTGATGAGCTACTTAAAACCTTCAACATAATCCACATTACCGGACACAACAAAAAAGGAGCTTCGAATCGCAAAGGATATTACTCAATCGGGTTTGCAGGAGACGAACTTAAGGATCTTTATGCAATCACCAATGTTGCAATAAGCCGGGCGGGTGCTAATGCAATAACCGAGCTCGCGGCAAATAATATTCCAACTGTTTTAGTCCCACTTGAAGGTGTCGCCCACAATCATCAGGTCGCAAATGCGAAAGCTGTTGAAAGTGATGCATTTAAAGTTGTTATGCAAAAGAATATTAACGAAGAGCTAATCCAAGTTACCAAGAAGCTATTGGTCAAAAGTCGAATGTCGAATGTCGAATGTCGATTGTCGAATGTCGAATGTCGATCCACTATACAAATCTCTCAAATAATTGCTAAATACCTTGCTTAATAAGTCGAAAATCATTAGTCTTCTCGGGTTGTAATTTAAATATATGTGTAAGCTTTTAATTCCCCTTTTCGCACTTTCAATTCTTATGTTTGGCTGCAGTAAGCCGGAATCAGCTCCTGTTGATGAAGGCATAACCGACGATACGGCGGGTTTTCGGGGTGAGATGCTAAAAGGAAAGCATGAAATAATGCTAAAGACCTCTCTTGGGGATATTACACTGGTGCTCGATGCAGACAGCGCCCCAAAGACCGTCACAAACTTTATTGAATTGGCTAAATCCGGATATTACGATGGTCTGACTTTTCACAGAGTCATCCCCGACTTTATGATTCAGGGAGGAGATCCGAATGGAAATGGAACGGGGGGTGAAAGTATTTTTGGAGTAAGTTTTGAGGATGAAATAAATGCCGACAGTTATGGACTGCATAAATTAAAACTTGGTGATGCAACAGATGAGGCATTGCCGGAAGAGTTGGCAGAGATGACACAAAAGGAATATCTGGAAAAGCAGGGGTACATATTCAATGACGATCTTAAATCGTTGCCTATGGAGAAGGGATATATTGCAATGGCGAATTCCGGACCAAACACAAACGGAAGCCAGTTCTTTATTATTCAGAGGAAGGCGGGCACTCCCTGGTTGGAAGGTAAGCACACTGTTTTTGGAAAGGTGACCGAGGGAATGGACGTAGTTGATGCAATTGCAAATACAGAGAAGGGGGCAAACGATATGCCGGTGGAGGCTGTTACATTTGATGTGGAGGTAAAATAGTCTAAACCTTGATTTTCTTGATTAAAGGATTTATAGGATTAGTATTATCAAGCTTCTTTTATATAATCATGCTAATCCTTTAATCCCATTAATCATGGTTCAGACAATATGAGAACCCGCTTCGCCCCCTCCCCCACAGGCTTCCTTCATGTAGGAGGATTGCGTACTGCACTTTATGCTTATCTGATTGCTAAACAGAGCAAGGGTGAATTCATTTTAAGGATAGAGGATACCGATCAGGAAAGATCTGTACTGGGAGCAACTGAGGATATTCTTAGAACTTTGCATTGGGCGGGAATTGCCCCCGACGAAGGTGTGATGTTGGATCAGGGGAAGGTCAGTTCAAAGGGGGCCAAAGGACCATACATACAATCGCAAAGGCTGGAGGTTTATCAGCAGTACGCCAAAAAACTTTTAGACAAAGGTTCTGCGTACCGTTGTTTTTGTTCGTCTGAGAGACTTGGACAAATGCGGGAAGATCAACAGAAGAGAAAAGAGGCTCCTATGTATGACCGCTTGTGTTGTTCCTTGAGTGAAGAGGAAGTGAAAAAGAAAGTTGAAGCAGATGAGCCTCATGTTCTCCGTTTGAAGATTCCGCGAAGTGAGAAAATAACATTTAACGATGACATAAGAGGAGACCTAACATTCATGGGACATACTGTTGATGATCAGGTTCTTATGAAGAGTGACGGGTTCCCGACTTATCATCTTGCACACGTTGTGGATGATCATTTGATGGACATTGATATTGTTATTCGCGGTGAAGAATGGCTCAGTTCCCTGCCAAAGCACCTACTCCTGTTCCAAGAACTCGGATTTAAGCCTCCAAGATACGCACATGTTCCACTTCTATTGAATGCGGATAAGACGAAGTTAAGTAAGAGACAGGGTGATGTTGCAACTGAGGAATATATCAATAAAGGCTATCTGCCCGAGGCACTTGTGAATTTTCTGGCACTGCTTGGATGGAATCCCGGAAATAAAGATGAGATATTTTCTATGGAAGAACTGATTGATAAATTTGATATAGGCAGAATACAGAAGTCTGGAGCGATCTTCGACACAGAGAAGTTGGATTGGTTGCAGGGACAGTGGATCAGGAAGATTTCATCACAAGAATTCGCAGAAAGAATTAATCCGATTGTTACAGAAATTTATAAAGAGGCTGAAAGTGATCCGGACTTTGAATCGAAAGCTGTGCTTATACAGGATCGTCTGACTTTCTTTAACGAAGCTGCAGAGATGATGAGCTTCTTTTACGAAGAACCTAAAGTTACAAAGGAACTTCTTATAAATGATAAACAGAAAGTGAGCGAAGAAATGTTACCGAATGTTCTGGATGCTCTTATCACAACTCTTGAGTCTGTTGACGATAAAGATTGGAATGAAGATGGCTTAAAAGAAGTACTTTTTGCACTGGCAAAAGATAAAGGATGGAAGAATGGGCAAATCTTATGGCCTTTGCGAGCGACTTTGACAGGATTGCCTTATAGCCCGGGTGCTTTTGAGGTGGCGACTGTGCTGGGGAAGGAAATTACTCTGAAAAGAATTAGAGCAATATCAATATAATCTGATGAAAAGCAGTCTGTTGGTATTTGAGTCATCAATATATCAATTAATTGATATATTGATTAATTGATTAATGAATATCCACATCTTCCCCCACATAATTGACCTAAACATATTTGACATCACTCTTTATGGTAGTAATCTTGCCCCATGATTACATCACCAGATCAAACCGATACAATGGAGCTTATTGCTCCAACAAACCTATCCGAAAATGGAATTGCCATTTTAATCAGGTCTCAGCTCGATGAAGCCCCTTCCTGTAAATGTGTGCTATCAGAATCAGAAGTGCAGGATGGTGCCGAACGCATTCTTGCATTTGTAAATGCAATTAAACTGGTAAGCGAACTTGATGAACAGGAGATTGCTCGACTAACAGATATATTTGTAAGAAATGTGGTTAACAAAGTGCCTATCGAGGACTTTCGAGGATTTAAATCCAAAACCAATGAAGACTTGAGTGCTTTAACCGCAAGAGTGTCATCTGCTGCTAAGATGATGACCCACGAATTGCACCATCAAAACCAAGCCCTTGATTGGTATTTGGATCAAGTCGTGCCGCCAAATCAAGTAACAGGAATTAGAAAACATAATCCTGTGACCAACGAACAGGAGGCAGCTAGACGTGTTGCAGCATATGTTTTAGAAGTCCTGCAACTATCTGATGGCGGAGTAGAGGTTTCAGGAGAACCTTCTGATTATATCCCTCGTAGGGGATGGAAAGTGCCAATTGTTGTCAGAGAAAATGATCATCAGGAACATACTGGTGAGATTATGATATTTAATGATGGAGAAATGGTACAAAAAACACGTGGGGAGCTGCAAAAAGCACTTGGCATTGGTAAGAATATTGAAGAAGGTTAACAAGTGTGATAATGAGCATCGAAAACATAAACTCACCTATAGATTCATTAATTAATTTGCAAACAAACCGCCAGATATGATTGGGTTACTATTTTCCACTTCTTACCGACCGTAGTCCCGCGACCACAGGACGAAGACTGTTCCACTTTCTTTAACCTGAGCTTGTCGCAGACCGTTTTCCACTCTAAACTCAAGCCATGAAACTCCGCCCCTCAGATATCGAAGTCAAATTAAAAGAAGAGCACACCCGTGCCATTATAGAAGGTCGAACATCCGTCCCATTTAAAACCTTTGTTGCACTTGTACTGCAGCGAAAAGTTATTCCACTATTCAAACAATGGGGAGATGAACCCATTATTATACACAGTGAGCTTTTAACATCGCTTGCTTCTGCTCCACAAGATTCACAGGAGAACAGATCCAAACTGGTACTTGTAACAATGGGCGTTGGCGTGCTTGTTGGAATCTTCTTTTTTGCTGTCTCGATGGTTGCGCTAGAAACATTCGGAGTTGGCCTTGGCCGTAAGGAATTTCTGCTTATTGCAGGAGGACTAGTGGTATTGGCATTACTTGTAAGCACACTGGGTAGGGTTCAAAGAATGGGCAAAGGCGAGAAGTTGGCTGATAAGATGGAGAAGATTGCGAGTTTGCTCTCTAAGTAATCTCTAGTTTTTACAAGATAGTGATCTATTAGCCTATATAATGAGCTCATGGATATTAAAGAAAACGAGCCATTAAAGAAAAAGACAACCATGAAAATAGGTGGTTCTGCACGTTTTTATGCGGAAGTGGAAACAAAGGAAGATATGGAAGAGGCATATAAGTTCGCACAAAAAACCTCCGCAGCGGAAGATCGCTATCTTCCGCTCCCAATAATTGTATTCGGTGCAGGCTCAAACACAATTTTTGCTGACGGAATAATCAATGCTCTTGTTGTTCGCATCAAAGCATCTCAAGTCGAAGTCAATGATGATACTGTGCAAGTCGAATCAGGAAAAAACCTTGCACAACTTATTAATGAACTCGCCAACCAAGGCCTCGACCTCTCTCCCCTTACAGGAATCCCCGGAAACATAGGAGGAGCAGTTGTCGGAAACGCAGGACAAGGGCCAAAGGGAAAGTGGCTCGATTCTTTTGTTGAGTCTGTAACAGTCTTCGAAAATGGAGAATGGAAAGTCTTAACAAAAGGAGAATGTGAGTTTAGTTATCGTGAGAGTATTTTTAAATCATCCAAATATCGGATTCCGGATTCCGGATTCCGAATCATCTGGGAAGTTAATCTGAATATACCTTCGGACAAACCAGAAACCATAAAAAATACTATCGAAAGCCTCCTTACCAAAAGAATCGAATCCCAACCCCACACCAAAACCTCCGGCTCCTGCTTCAAGGCCGCCGAAGATGGAACACCGGCATGGCAATTGATCGAGGCTGCGGGACTTAGAGGGTTCAGAGTTGGCGGAGTACAAATAAGTGATAAACATTCCAATTTTCTGATTAACGAAGACAATGGCAGCTTTGCAGATGTGATAAAGATTATAGAAACTGTTAAGGAAAAGGCTCCGGATGTTGGAGGAGTGGAGATGAGGCTGATTGGGGAG
>Ga0180007_10005544_pt1 | contig 12695 bp, 11 predicted proteins | sample MM_PC_MetaG_FD_121122 | JGI IMG/M metagenome (GOLD analysis project Ga0180007, IMG submission 121122) | Groundwater microbial communities from the Aspo Hard Rock Laboratory (HRL) deep subsurface site, Sweden - MM_PC_MetaG | ecosystem: Environmental > Aquatic > Deep subsurface > Groundwater... | reverse complement strand
TACAGCAGAGAAAATCGTCTAATGTTATATTATTAATCGCTTCCGTAGGATTATTAGTTTTGTTTGAAAATTTAATATTGATTGCGTTCGGGCCTAACATCAAAACGTTAGAATTTGTCCGGCCGTTAGCTATTACTATTTTTGGAGCAACAGTAACAGTACTACAAATTATCATTTTTATTGTTTCAGTTGTATTATTCATCTTACTTTATCTGCTGATGAAAAAAACTAAGCTTGGAAGAAATTTCCGGGCAGTTGCTGATAATAAGGAATTAGCTGACATAACCGGTATTGACAGTAAAAAAATTGCAGATTATTCTTTCATACTTGGTTCATTCTTGGCAGGAGTTGCTGGTATCTTGATAGCGTTAGAACAAACTTTGATGACGGCTATGGGAACTAATCTTATCATCAAAGGTTTTACCGGCGCAATTATAGGAGGGATAGGTTTTGTACCAGGCTCAATTATTGGAAGTTATATTTTGGGTTTAGCAGAAAATTTTGGAATTTGGTTTTTGCCTTCTGGATTTAAGGATGCGATTACTTTCATCTTACTGTTCTTATTTTTGTTACTGAGACCACAAGGATTGTTTGGTGTTGATAAGGGGGCGAGAAAATGATTGAAGCATACCTTATTCACATCTTAATCATGATTGGTATTTATATTATCCTAGCAGTAAGCTTGAATGTTGCATTAGGTTATACTGGATTATTGAACTTAGGTCATGTGGCTTTCTTTGCAGTAGGAGCTTACACTTCAGCATTATTGAATATTGCCGGAGTACCGTTTTTCTTCTCATTGATCATCGCAGGGTTGTTTGCCAGCTTGTTTGGTTTTATATTAACAAGTGCTACCAAAAGACTAAGGGGAGATTATTTGGCATTGACAACTTTAGGGTTTAGTTTTGTTGTTTATGCAGTACTTATTAATTGGAGCAGTTTAACCGGTGGACCTTTAGGCTTGCCAGGTATTCCAAAACCGGAAATTTTTGGAATAGCATTTTCTGCAAGTTGGTCTTACTTAATACTAGTTGCAATTATCACAGTTCTCTCAGTTCTTATCATGTATTTGTTGATGCGTTCACCATTTGGCAGATTATTGGAAGCTACCAGAGATGATGAAGTTGGGTTAAGAGTACTTGGTAAGAATACTTTTAGATTAAAGTATAAAGCGATGATGATTTCTGCGTTCTTTGCAGGGATTGCTGGTAGTCTTCTAGCACATTATTTATCTTACATTGATCCGACTCACTTTACAATTTTAGAAGTTATTTTCATTTTCACAATTGTAATTATCGGTGGGATTGCTTCAATCAGTGGTTCGATCATTGGAACTTTTATAATTTTCATCTTATTAGAATTGCTACGGTTTATTCCATTACCTGGACATCTGTTAGGTCCGTTAAGGATGGTTTTCTATGCAGTAGTATTATTGCTGATCTTAATTTACCGACCACGGGGAATATTTGGGAGGGTTGATCTAGAATGAGTCTGTTAGAAATCCGAGGAATCAGTAAAAATTTTGGCGGTGTGAAAGCATTAGATAATTGTCAGCTAACCGTTGAGCAAGGAGAAATTACAGCTATCATTGGTCCGAATGGTTCTGGAAAGACAACTCTATTCAATGTGATTTCAAAATTGATCAAACCTGATACTGGGAAAATAACTTTAGGTAAAAGAGATCTTACTAAACTTGAAGATTATAAGATTGCTAAAGCTGGAGTTTCAAGAACTTTCCAGGAAGTTAGACTATTCAAAAATTTAACGATTCAAGATCATTTGGGAATAACTTTCTCTAAGAAAGATGAAAGTATGTTGTGGAGTATCCTGAACCAGAAACGTAATAGTATTGATAAGATCAAAAAAGTTCTTGAGTTAGTGGGGTTGAACAAACCTCTTGAAACTTATGCTAATGATTTAAGTTACGGTCAACGGAAATTACTTGATCTTGCAGTTGCGATTGCTAAACCACATTACCTGTTGATGCTTGATGAACCTGTTGCTGGGGTTAATCCGAAATTAAGAGTTAAGATCAAAGAGATTTTGAGAAATTTGAAAGGTCAAGGCGAAACCGTAATTCTTATTGAGCACGATATGAATTTTGTGATGGACATTGCGGATTATGTTTTTGTTCTTGACGCTGGGAAGGTTATTGCACACGGCAAGCCTAAGGAAGTGCAGAATGACAAAAAGGTTCTTGAGGCGTATCTGGGAGGGTGAGATTAAAATGTTAAAAATAAAAGATTTACGTGCTGGGTACGGGGAACTTAAGATACTGAAAGGAGTGGACCTAGAAGTAAATGAAAATGAAGTTGTCGCTTTAATCGGACCGAACGGTGCTGGAAAGAGTACAGTTATCAAATCTGTGTACAGTATAGCTGACCAGTATTCTGGTGCAATAGTTTTCAATAACAAAAACATCTCAAAATTAAAAACTCATCAACTCCTTTCTAGAAGAGTAAGTTATATGCCACAAGGAAGAATTGTGTTTGACCACTTAACTGTTCAGGAAAATTTAGAAATTGCTTGTAATCACATTAGAAATTCAGATATCATCAAGCAAAGGTTGGAAGAAGTTTATCAAAAATTTCCAATCTTGAAAGAGCGAAGAAAACAGCAAGCGTTTGCGCTAAGTGGCGGGCAACGACAAATGTTAGCGATTGGCAGATCTTTAATGCAAAAGCCAAGATTATTGTTGATGGATGAACCTTCTTTAGGATTGAGTCCGAAATTACAGCAAGAAATTTTTGCCATTATTGAAAAGTTGAGGGATGAAGGTCTTGCAATTCTGATTGTTGAACAAAACGCCAAGAAAGCTATTGAGATGGCTGACAGAACTTATTTGTTGGAAGATGGCAAGATTGCTTTAGTTGGTGGGAAAGAGATTATTCATAACAAAAAAATAAAGAAAGTATATCTGGGTGGAGAATGATAAGTTAACTCGACATTATCTCCCAGTCAAACTATACTTCATAATCTCAAATCTGCCGTCAAGACATGCAAAACTAATATTAATATCACCTGCTGACCAAGTTTGTTCTGTTTCAATTTCCCTTAAAGCATCATAACTATGTTCTTTACCTGTAGCTAGAGTTTCTAATTTCCCATAAGCTCCTGGGCAAAGATCTCCTCTTAAATCATTAGAACCTTTCCAACCTGTTGCAGTAAAAGTGATTTCTTGAAGTTCATTATCATAAAAGCGATAAGTCACAGTTAAATCCATTATATCACTTTTATTAGGAAGTTCAGGTTCATAACCAAAGAATGTTCTGTAATTGTTAAAATCTGTTCCAGTAAAGTCATCATTATCTTTAACCATCTCATAAGCTTCACTAATTTCATCACCAGTTTTTACAAATGGTCTAACTTCTTGCAACTCTTCATAACTCATTCCTAAATGTACTCCTTCAAAACCTTTTGGAACATACTTATTTTTTTTACTGATAACTTCACTAACACCATTAACTGTGCTTGAGCAAACACAGGTGCAAGTTTTTATTCCTAGAATGGCAGCCAGCAATATTCCCAGACCTGCTCCTGCGCGTATAAAATTTCGTTTGTTAAGCAGAGCAGTACCTGAACTAAAGCTTACACCTTGCTGTTTTCCTTTTCCTAACAGCTCAAGCTCTTTGCTTCTTGCCAGTTCCAGTTCTTGGTCTAATGTCATTTTATCTGTTGAGTTACAATTTCTGTAACTTGGTATTTTCCATTATTTTCTTCTAATGTAAATGTTAAAACATAATCTTCAGTCGCACGAGTTCTTGGACCATTCTCATAAGCGGTAAAACTTACCTTGTTACCAGTCTCTCTGAACATTAAAATGGAATGTTCTTGCAAATTTAACCTAATAATTCTTTCTTCAGGTTCTAAGCCTTTTTGTTCTTCGCTATTGGCACTTAAAATTGAGGTTAGATGTGAAACTGCTGCACTTGTTCTTGTTGAATAATCATCCTGAGCAAAAATGTTAGATTTATACTTAACAAACCCATGTTGAACTAGATTTTCCATTACTTGAGTTTCATATCTGCTGCCTTCCAGTCTTCCCATAAGCACATCAAGACGTGGAGTCATGCTATGAACTTCAGAAGCTCTAATGTGAGATAAAAGATCATCGAAATTTGCAAAATAAACTTGTGTTGATAAGTAAGCTCCTTTTGGTCCTTCCATGTTTTCTGCTAACTCATATGCTTTGTCAAGATTACCTTCATCTAAAAGAATTCTAACTTTTTCACTATCACTAATTGGCAGACCTAAACCATTCCTTAACCGTGGAGATACTCCTACAACTGTACCTAATGTCAGAACTCCAGCTAAAGCAACTAAACCCACACCAACAACAGCACGAGTGTTTATTCCTGAAAGATCAAATTCTGGCAGTTTGAATTTAAAACCTGGTTTGTAACTTTCAGTTAATTCTGTAAGATTATCAGCATTCTTTGGACTCTGTCCTGCAATCTGCAGTTTTTGGTTAAGTATGTTTGGATTATTTGCGTTATTGATTAAGAACATGATTCTTTCCTGCAGATTGCCATTAGTTGTATTAAGCTGTGGAACACTCATATTTTTTGTTAAACGTTTTACAACTTTTGCCTTTTGTATCTCAAAGAGACCAGCATTTGCCTTGTTTCTTTGCCTATAAATGTCCTGTATCCTGAGGAATTCTTCAGCAAGAACTAAAGCACCGTAATAGTCTGAGAATTGAAAGATCTCAGAATCACCTAAAAATTTAATATTGGCTGGATCAAGACTTTTAATCAGTTCTAAGTCAAAAAGTAAATTTTTTACAGTCAAACTGCTGGTATTCGGCGAATAAGTTTCCTCCTGACGGCCAGAATTTCCAAACATACCTGCAACTTTTTTTGTCAATGACCCTTGATTTAATTCTTTTGGCCGATTAGCATCATGTATCAGCTTTAGAATCCTGTCTTGTAAATTACCGTTGGATGTATGAAAGTTAGGTACTTTAACATTTTGAGCTAACTTTTCCAAAACTTCATTCTTATAGTCACTTCCAGTGCCTTGCTCCAGCTGAACCAATCTTTCTGCTAAGATCAGAGCACCATAATAATCTGAGAATGGAAAAACGTCTGTTTCATTAAGACAATAGATTCTTTCAGGTTCTAAGCTTTCAATTAAACCTTGCTCAAATAGCAAATCCTTAGTGATCATTAAGTCTGATTCCATTAATAACTCAATAATGCTTGTAATTTAAAAAGATTTTGTATTTTTACTTCTATTTAGTACTAACTTTAGGAAACCTTTAAATATTATTTATATTATTAAGATGATTATGGTTTTCCGAAGATTAGCAACTATAGTTTCTTTTTTAGGAGTGTTAGCTTTATCTTCTGGCTGTAATAAAGAAGCTGATATCAGACAGATAGAAATTATTGAAGATGCTGAAAAGCAATTGGAAGAAGTTAGACCGTTAGATTGTAGTAATGCTTTGGAGCATTTAGTACTTGAAGAAGAAGGGATATTAGTTTATGAAGACAGGGATGAAAGTACTGAATTATCAAAAATTCCTCAAAATACTTGGTTTGAACTTTGTTCTGGTGACGTGAGAAGCAGTTGGCAGTTAGCTAATTACAATGGGCAATTAGGATGGATTAAGCAAGGTCAGGAAATTGTTAGCAGGCAAGCTTTAGATAATGAAAGTATAAATATTAAAAATATAATGTTTTGTAGTGAGGTTATTAATGATTCTTGTTTAGAACTATCAGATTTATTTTTGAGAGGAGCTCAAAAAACGGTTTCTTTTTCTGCGGTCTTAGGATACCAAAATTATGAAAGAAGAGAGATTAAGATTAATGGAAATTATCAATTGTTAAGCAGTGATGGGGAAGTGGTTCGTTCAGGGGAAATTAATTTAGAAAAAGAACTTTCTGAGCAAAAAGGTTCTTCTGGAAAGTTTTTATTTAGTGATGAGATTGATCTTGGCGGTTTGGACTTAGGTAAGTATACATTAAGAATTGAACTTGAAGATACTAAAGGAGAGCTAGTGGAAGAAAGCGGATCTTTTGTTTACAATGATTTGAAAATTAAAGGGCTCAAAATTTGTAAAGGTACAACTAGCAAATGTTCAAGAGGAGAAACAAGTTTTTTAACAGATTATCAGATAGAAGGTCATGGTGGTGCAAGATTTACGGAAAGATTTTTGTTTCCCGATTTGTCTTTTTCTTTTAGTGTTGATACTTACCAGGAAAGAGGTACACCTAACGTCAATGTTTCTTATCTCTGTGAACCCGATACTCAATGGAGGAATGTATCAACTAGCAGATCAAACAGTTCTTATTTTGGGCAAATTAGTCGAGGTATTGGAGTTAATTCTGAAAGAACAAATTGTCAGTTTAAAGGCGAGGTAACTAATTCAGAGTTTCCTAGCTTAAGCACTTCTGTAGAGGAAGATTTTATTGTTGATCTTGGCGGTGCGGCAATAATTTATGTTCAGAGTGCTTATGGGAATATTCCTTCAGTAAAAGCATCATTATATGAAAAAATAGGTAATGATTATAGAAGAATAGACAGATTCAATATTAATAATGGATCTGGAAGATTAAATCTGTCTGAAGGTGAATATAAACTTGAATTAAGTCCATTTACTTGTCTTGCGAAAGATAAAACCAGTTCTTTAGATGTGCCTGCTCAGGAAAAAACTTTTTCTATTGAAGCCGGTGATTCTATAGACTTGCGTTTCAAGTTTAAACAATGTTATAATCGCTAAGGTTTTATTGTTCCGAGAATGTTAAATTTAATAAGAATAATTTAAAATAATATCTTACCCAATAACAATTCTACATCAATTTCAAAAAGGCTTACTGGAACAACCAAATTCCAATTATTAAGAACTTGTGGATGAACTTCGCCAATGATTCCAACTTCTTCACCTTCAAGCATAATTTTCCCAGCTCTACCTGAAATGAAATTATCTTCATCAGATTCTTTAACTATCAATTCAACACCTAAATCAGTGCCGAGAATTTCAAGCACTTGTTTGAGTTCAGTGAAGTCCGCTTTTTCGTGACATATAGCAACTGCTAAATGTTCTTTTTCTAAAATTCCAGTTTCTGTGGATTTATCTTTGGAAAATACTCTGCCAATTTCAAATATATTTAATGGCTGTTCTTTATCTTGATTGTCAGTTAAAGTTTTCAGCAAACTTACCATCAAATTATAACGTAAGGTATTATGCTCACCTAAAGAATTCTTGAGTTTAATAACATCATCAATTAACTTTTCTCCTTCCAGCATTTTTTCTGTAAGATCTTCATACTTAACTAAATGATAATTTTTGATTTCAAGTAATCGTACTCCAATGAGAATCTCACGCAATTTTTTCGCAAACCTTTCAAACTTATCTTCACTAGCAACAGTTGCAACTTTAGGGATAACTTCTTCGAAATTTTCATATCCATAGGCAATTGCAATATCTTCTGCAAAATCTATTTGATGTAAGATATCTGATCTGTACGCAGGAACTTGCACTTTTCCATTCTCATAGCCGAAACCCATCCGTGCCAGCAATTCAGAAGCCTTTTTTTCATCAAGTTCCAAACCTAAAATTTTGTTAATATACTTTAAGTCAAGTTCAATTTTTTCTGGAGTGAAATCAGGAAATAGAAATTTTTTGTCAGGATAGATTATTTCTAAGGAATAAATTTTTCCTCCCATATCAGCTAAAGTTGTGGTAAGAATATAGAGTGAACTCATTATCGTGTTTAGATCTGGACCAGTTCCTTCAATGAAAACATCAGTAGTAGTTTCGTCAATCTTTCCAACATCATGAGAATTGATAATAGGTGGCATAGACATAATTTTGTTTTTAGAATCAATAAAAACTGGATATTTGTCCCACCCCTCCATGATGTAACCATGTTCTCTACCTTTTGGATGTTTTGAAAGGATTTGTTTTGCAGTTAATTCTGTTGGAAACTCTAATGGTCGAAATGTTATATCTTCTGGTTTTTTACTAGTAAAAGTTACTGGGAAATTAATTTTTTCAAGCGGGTATAATCCTAACCCCCCTTTCTTTCTATTTCGGGTGAATGTTGTACCAAGCTTCTCTTGTACTTGGATTATTTCTTTAATCTTCTCATTGTCAAAATTTAAACCTTTAACAATACATGCAATCGCATAAGGCCATTGTGAAGGTAAATCCTTAACAGTTAAAGAACTTCCAAAACTTTCAACCTTATACTCTTTCAATCCAGTATTAACTCCAATAAAAGAAGAAAATGCTCTGGCAAAACCTTGCACAGAAAGCATGTCTGGCCGGTTAGGAAAAATCTCTACTTTGATTTCATTACCTTCAATCCCTTCAAGATCGGTACCTAGCATACTAATTCGATCTTTCAGTTCTTCAAGAGGTAATTTCTTCCCGACCAGTTCTTCAAAAACTTCTTTATTGACAGTTATGGTTGGCATTTAGTTAAGTAATCCTCCAAGTCCTGATAAAACCGAATTTCCTGTTAACATTGCACCACCTGCTGCAGTTGCGAACAAGAAAATAAGTCCTATAATCAGTAATATCATTAATATTGCAAGTATAATTGCTCCCGGCAACAATACTACTCCAACACTTCTTCCAACAGAAAGTTTTTGTCTTTTATTGATACCAATCACTTGTAATACTACTATGTAAATTGGAGCAAAATATCCTATTATTGGTATTCCATTAAAAACTGCTGGCGCTGAAGCATAAGCTACTGCCTGAAAAGTTTCACGGTAAGGTCCTTTTCCACCAAATAATTTAACGAATAAATGTAATATTCCTGCGCCTACAAATAAAAATCCCCAAGATATTAATATTATAAATGGGACAGCTATCACCATGATTAAAGCACTAGCAAATAATCCAAAACCACCAATTAAAGTTTCACTTCCCCCTTGAAAAGCGTAAGGTAACATTCTTAATGGTAAGGTTATTAGAAAAAACAATAAAAGCACTGCTGCCATAAGAACCTGCACTTTAATGAAAAACCAAGAACCATTTTTAATTTGGTTTTTGTTAGGTAACTGTTGGAAAGTTTCCATGGGGTTGAACACAACATTTTTCCAAGTTGCAAAAAATCTATTCATCATTTTTTTAAACCTCAATTGATTTGTTATTTTTATTTATCATAACCTCTTCTGATTGTGTTATTATTATTATTATTATTATTATTATTATATAATTACAATCTTAAATTGGAGTTGGCACATCAATAAATTCAACGCCAACATTAAATTTTTCTTTGATAATTGGCATCAAAGCCTTTACTCCCCAAACTTCAGTTTTGTAGTGTCCGCCAATGATTACAGTAAGTTGCAATTCCTTTGCCCAGGAGTAAGCACTATAACTACTATCATCTCCAGTTAGCAATAAATCTGCAGCTATTTCGCTAGCTTCTTTAATTGACATCATTCCACCACCAGAAACTATACCAATGGTTTTAATCTGTTCGTTATCCTTCTTACCAAATTCCCAGCATTTTGTGTTTATATCATTATTTTCTAAGATTTTTTTAACATCAGCTAGAGTTCCTGAAAATTGTCCAATAAAACCTATTGCAGTTCCATGATATTTTCCAAATTCTTTCAAATTTTTCAAACTTAGCAATTTAGCTAATTGGGAATTATTACCATACTTTGGATGGGCATCTAAAGGGAGGTGCACACCATATAATGCCAAATCATTTTCAATAAGGAACTTGACTCGTGAATAGTCTAGTCCAGTAACGGATTTGATACCATCCCAAATTAGGCCATGATGAACTATAAGCATCTGGCACCCCGCTTGGGCAGCTTTTTCAAAGGTTTCAACATTAGCATCAACTGCAAAGGCTACTTTTTTGATCTCTGTATTATCACTATTTTGAACTTGCAAACCATTATTAGAATGGTCTTCAATCTCTGCGACCTTTAGTTCTTCGTCCAAATATTTAGCTATGTCTTTTGCTTTTGTCATTTTTTGTATTTTTTTTTGTTTGTTTTAATGTATTTTAGTAAAAATAAATTATGTTCTATTTCAACCACGCTTTCATTTCTCTTAACTGTTTCAGATCGTTCTTGTAAAGATCTCTGATGTCAGTAATTTTCCAATATTCAGAAATGATTCTACCCATCCCTTGTCCCCAAGCAAGTACTGGACATTCAAATCCTAGCAGAGGTTTGACAACTTCAGGTCGGAATATTCCTGCTCCGCCAAGTTCAACCCATTCTTTTTTCACAGGATGATAAACGTCAACTTCAACACTTGGTTCTGTGTACGGGAAATGTGCAGGTCTCATTCTAACATCAGTATAACCCATTTTTTTGTAAAATTCACGAAGATAACCTTTCAAATGTTTCAAATTAGCGTTTGGGTCAATAACAATACCTTCAACTTGATAAAATTCAAACAAATGTTTCCAGTCTAAAGTTTCATTCCTAAAAACTTTACCTACTGCAAAAAATTTGGCAGGAAGATTTTTTCTTGTTTCTTCTTCAGTTCCTTTTTTCAAATAAGCAATAGTTTGTGCTGAAAGGACAGTAGTATGAGTTCTCAACAATAATTTTTCAGTTTCTTCTTTAGAAAATTTGTAGTTCCATCCTTTACTGTTAGTATCAGCACCGTTTTCGTGGACCTGTTTTACTTTTTCCCAGAAATCTGGCAATTTAGCTTTACCATTTAAATAAAAAGTGTCTTGCATTTCTCTAGCAGGATGATCTTGTGGAACAAATAAAGCGTCCAGATCCCAAAATGACGATTGAACATAATTACCATTCATTTCCTGAAAGCCCATCTCTAGCCAAATACTTTTAATATAATCTACAGCCTGGTTCACAAAATGTACTTTCCCAGGATAAATTTTAGGCACGTTGATTTCTACATCATAAGCACGAAATGATTGATCTTTCCAACTGCCAGTTTTTAGCATGTTTGTCGTCAATCGATTAACAACTTCAGCACTAAAATCTTCTTGACACAGTTTTTCGCCTAATTTAGTCAAAGTAATCTCATTTTTTTTCACATCATCAACTTTAACAAAGCCTTTTCTCTTTTTCAGTTCATCAAATGCTAATTTATCAAGATCTTTGATATCTTCAAGCTTAATTGGAAATTTGCGCATTAAGAATTTTTCTTCTGGACTAGCTTCTCTTAGTAATTGTTTACCTCGTTGTGTAATCTTAGCACTTAATCCCTTATCGCCTTTTTCAATTTCAATTGCGATTTTACGTTTAAGTTGCCCTAAACTAACGTTAAGTTCTTCTTTGGAAAGACCGGTTTTTTCTTGGATCTCATCAACACTTAATGCTTGATCTGATTTTTCGTTAAGAACTTCTAAGAATTTTCGTTCTGGAAGGCCTTCTTTTGAATATTTTAATCCATTCTGATCCAAAATTACAACTTTGAAAGATTCTTGTTTAAGTTCAATAACCTCTTTGTTAGCTAACCACTGCAAAGCTCGCATAATTTCAATTTCTTGCAGTTCAGAAAGTTCAATAATCTTATTGTAATCAATAGTTTCCTTTAATACTGGTAATATTTTCCGTTCTAATGGATGTAATTTAGAACTTATTTTACTCAAATCCTCATTCCCCATAATGAGAGAATAAGAATGGATGTTCATTTATAAAATTAACTCGGTTGTAAAGTTAAAAGCAATAAATTAAGAAAGAGAAAAATAAAAATTAAGGTTAAAAAAACCTTATTTTAAGGTATTCCAAACATGGTCAAACATGCTGTCCATAGATGTTGCGAAGAATGGAGTCTTTACCCAAATTCCTAAATCATAAGTTGGGTGAACCTCTTTATCGTTCAACATCATAAACACCAAATCTTTTCCATCAACATTAACAAACCTGGAATTAATTTTAGTTAAGTTTCTAATGTCAGCAATACCTTTCAGACCATCTTTAGCTTTTTTGTTTTCTTTGTTCATTGGAGCTGCAATCCTAACTTTAACTCCTCTTTTCCTAGCTTTTTCCAATGAAGATTTTAAACCTTCTGCTTTTCTTAAAAATCCTTGATCAGTGGTCATAATGTTAACACTTTTCTTAGAATTCTTAATTAAGTAATCTAAATGGTTGTATAAATTATGTCGGCCTTTCAAACATCCACTCAATTCTGTTGGATCAACTAAAGCAATTCCGTTAGAATGTAGTGATTCTAATTCATTTAATAATTCTGAGTTCTTAACGGTATCTAATCTTTTAATTTTTTCCTGAGCGTTAATTTGCATATTTTTCTTAACTCTGTTAACTACTTCAGTTGGTGGAATTGCAATATACTTGATTGGCTTACCTGTTTTCATTACTACAAAACCTTTCTTTTCTAAAGATTCTAGAACGTCATAACTTCTACTTCTTGGTACGTCTGCAATATCAGAAAGTTCACCTGCTGTAGAAACACCTCTACTAAGTAATGCTGCCCACAGTTTAACTTCGTACAAGTTCAAGTCGAAATATCTTCTCAATTCGACCAATAAATCGTCTTTTACAATCATTTTACCCCAAACCCCCTCTTTTTTTGAAACAAATTAAACTTGTAACAACCATCAAATTTTGGTAAATTCAATTTTTTGTTACTAGCTTATCAGTAAAAAGAACTACTATTAAAAGGTTGTGGTTTTGCAAAATAACGCTTAAGGGGTAAAAAACTTTTAAAAGTTTTTAAAAATAGAGGATAAATAACAATATTTTAGAAATTATTTTCAGAGAAGTATATTCTTTTT
>Ga0180007_10005543_pt1 | contig 12696 bp, 4 predicted proteins | sample MM_PC_MetaG_FD_121122 | JGI IMG/M metagenome (GOLD analysis project Ga0180007, IMG submission 121122) | Groundwater microbial communities from the Aspo Hard Rock Laboratory (HRL) deep subsurface site, Sweden - MM_PC_MetaG | ecosystem: Environmental > Aquatic > Deep subsurface > Groundwater... | reverse complement strand
GTCGCCGGCGCGGTGCGGGCCGCGGCCTCGTACCGCGATATCCTGGGTCAGGGAAACTACTTCCTCGAGATCCAGGACCACGGCATCCCAGCCGAAGCCAGGGTACGGGAATTGATGCCCAGGGTGGCGCGGGAAACCGGCGTCGACATCGTGTGCACCAACGATTGCCACTACCTCGAGCGTGCTCACGCCGAAGCCCACGATATCCTGCTCTGCATCGGAACCAACCGTCAGTACGACGATCCGGACCGTTGGCGTTACGACACGGATCAGATCTATCTGAAGAACACCGAGGAGATGCTCACTCTCTTCCGCGACTGGCCGGAAGCCTGCGAGAACACCAGCCGCATCGCCGACATGTGCAATGTCGAGATCGAACTCGGCAAACTGCTGCTGCCGGCCTTCCCGCTGCCCGACGGTTTCAACGAAGAGTTCGGCTATCTGGTGCATCTCGCGCGCGAAGGACTGCACCGTCGCTACAGCACGATCACTCCTGAACTCGAAGAGCGCTTCGACTACGAGATGGCCATCATCAAGCAGACCGGCTACGCGGGCTACTTCCTGATCGTTTGGGACTTCATCAGTGCTTCGCGGCGGATGGACATTCCGGTCGGTCCAGGACGCGGTTCGGCCGCCGGCAGCCTGATCTGCTACTGCCTGAAGATCACCGACATCGATCCGATCGCCAACAAGCTTCTGTTCGAGCGCTTTCTGAATCCCGAACGCGTCTCGATGCCGGATATCGACGTCGACTTCTGCTTCGAAAGACGCCCGGATATCATCCGCTACGTGGAGGAGAAGTACGGCCGCGAGAACGTCTCGCAGATCATCACCTTCGGAACCATGGCGGCCCGCGGCGTCATCAAGGACGTCTCGCGCGTGCTGGGATTCTCCTACGGCGACGCCGAGAAGGTAAGCAAGATGGTGCCCGAGGGGCCAGGCGTCTCGCTCCGCGAGTCCATCGACACCGTTCCCGGATTCGCCGACGTGCGCAACGAGTCGCCGCGGCACGACATGCTGCTTCGCAATTCCCTGGTGCTCGAGGGCATGAGCCGCAACCCGGGCATCCACGCCGCCGGCGTCCTGATCACGCCGTCGCCGCTGACCGATCACATCCCCATGTTCAAGTCCACCAAGGACGACATCACCTCCCAGTTCGACATGCGCATGGTCGAGCAGATGGGCCTTCTGAAAATGGACTTCCTGGGGCTGCGCACCCTGACGGTGATCGACAAGGCGCTCAAACTGGTCCTTGAAACCCAAGGGTCGGCGCCCAGGGCCGAAGAGATCCCCATGGACGATCCGCTCACCTACAAGCTGCTGCAACAGGGGCGCACGGTCGGCGTGTTCCAGCTCGAGAGCTCGGGGATGCAGGAGCTGTTGCGCAAGATGCAGCCCACGGCCTTCGAGGACATCGTGGCGGTCAACGCCCTGTTTCGGCCCGGACCGCTTGGGGCGGGCATGGACGAGGTCTACGTCGACTGCAAGCACGGCCGCAAGAAGGTGACGTATCCGCATGCCGATCTCGAGCCCATCCTCAACGAGACCTACGGCGTCATCCTTTACCAGGAACAGGTGATGCAGATCGCTTCGACCATGGGCGGTTTTACCCTCGGTCAGGCGGACACGCTGCGCAAGGCGATGGGCAAGAAGAAGATCGAGATCATGGAGAAGATGCGCCTTTCTTTTCTCGACGGCGCCGTCGAGCGGGGATACAACCGCACACTGGCCGGCAAGGTCTTCGACGACATGGCGTTCTTCGCCGAATACGGGTTCAACAAGTCCCACTCGGCCAGCTACGCCGTGCTCTCGATCCAGACTGCCTGGCTCAAGGCCCACCATCCGTCCGAATTCATGGCCGCGACCATGAGCACCGAGATGAGCAAGAGCGATCGCATCACCCAGCTGATCGACGAGGTCAAGGTGCTTGGACTGGCCATCACACCGCCCAACGTCAACCGGCCGCGCGTTGAATTCGGCGCCACCGACGGCTGCATCATCTTCGGCATGGCGGCTGTGCGAGGGGTGGGGGCCAAGGCCATCGAGGGGATCGCCGCCGGGCGGGACAAGCTTGGGCGGGACTTCAGCGACATCTTTGAACTCTGTGAATCCCTCGATCCCGGGGTCCTGAACCGCAAGGCCCTTGAAAGCATGGTCAATGCCGGCGCTCTCGATGACCTGCCTGGACACCGGCGTCAGAAACTCGAAACCCTGGATCTGGCCTTGCAGTATGGGAACCGCGCTGCTCGCGAAAAGGCCCAGGGCATGGTGTCGCTTTTCGGCTCCCTGGACGCCGCGATGGTCAAGCCACCCCTGGCCGACTGCGAGCCCCACGATCCCCTCGACGAGTTGAGCCTCGAGCGCAGCGCTGTCGGGTTCTTCCTGTCGGGGCATCCCTTCCACGAGTACCGCGAATTCATGGACAGCCTGCCGGTTTCATCGACCGACCGGGCATTGCGGGCGGGGGAGGGAGCGTGGGTCGACCTGGCGGGTGTCATCACCTCGTTCAGCGAAGCGCGGGACCGACACAAGAGACTCTACGCCCGCGCCCACTTCGAGGATCGCGCCGGGGTGATCGAGCTGACGTGCTACTCCAGCCTCTACGAGACGGCGTCCGATCTGGTCAAGAGCGATCGGATCCTGGTCGTGGGTGGTCGCGTGCGGGTCAAGGGCGACGGTATGAGGGAATTGATCGCCGAACGGATCGTCCCGGTGGATGAAGCCCTTCCAGACTGGTCCCATGAGGTGTTGCTGCGACTCGATCTCGATACCGTCGATGCCGAGCCGGCTCTGGCCGAGCTCCAGTCCGTTCTGCAGGAATTGAACTCCACCGACCGACCGACCGGGGACGAGACGCCTCGAGCTGTTCCTCTGGTCGTCGAGGTGTCTCGCGAGGGCCGGCAATGGCTCATGCGCTCAAAATCCCGCACGATCGTCTTGTCCCTCGGAGCCCTGCGCCGATTAAGGACGCTGCCGGGCCTGACGGGCCTTCACCTGCGCTGCAGCCTGCCCTCGGAGCCAGCGCGCCGGGGGCGGGGAGCGTTCCGTCAACAAGCGTGACCGGGTCCCTGATCGGGCGTGATCGGGGCTCTCGCCCTTGACACATCCCACCTCTCAGGTCAAGATTTCAGCCTGTCCGTGAAGAATGTGCTTCACGGGGGGCCACCGAGGATGCAATGAAGCCCAAGATGACACCCTGGCTCGAGTTCGAGAAGCCGATCATCGAGTTGGAAGAGCGGATCCGCACCCTGGAGGATTCAGCCTCTCTGCGCGGTCTCGACGTCAGCGACGAAGTCAAGCGCCTCCGAAGCCGCGTCAAGACGCTGGGCAAGGATATCTTCGAGAATCTCGATGCCTGGCAGCGCGTGCAACTGGCGCGTCATCCCCGGCGGCCCACGGCCAACGACTACATCGAGCGCATCTTCGACCGCTTTCACGAACTGCACGGCGATCGGCAGTACCGGGACGACCCGTCCATCGTCGGGGGCATGGCCTGGCTCGATGACCGCCGGGCGATGGTGATCGGTCACCAGAAGGGCCGCGACACCAAGAGCAACATCCACCGCAACTTCGGCATGGCCCATCCCGAAGGCTATCGCAAGGCCCTGCGTCTGATGCAGCTGGCCGAGCGGCACGGCCGTCCGATCATCACATTCATCGACACACCCGGAGCCTATCCCGGCATCGGAGCGGAGGAGCGAGGTCAAGGCGAGGCCATCGCCCATAACCTGCGGGACATGGCCGGGTTGACAGTGCCGATCCTGGTCTTCGTGACCGGTGAGGGTGGTTCCGGTGGTGCCCTGGCCATCGGCGTGGGCGATCGCGTCTACATGCTCGAGAATTCGATCTACTCGGTCATCAGCCCTGAAGGCTGCGCAGCGATCCTCTGGCGCGACAGGGCCAAGGCCCCCGACGCTGCCAAGGCCATGAAGATCACCAGCCACGACGCCCTGCGGCTCGGTGTGATCGACGCCATCCTGGACGAACCGACCGGCGGCGCTCACCGGGACTACGCAGGGACCTGCGAGACGATCAGGCAACGCATCATCCAGGATCTCGACGTGCTGTCTGCACTCTCGCCCCAGGAATTGACAGACCAGAGATTGGACAAGTTTCTCGCCATGGGCATCTACGACGACAAGGGATCCGGTCACTGATCAACTCCCCTGACGAAACGCACGGGGTTGACGCATCGTCCACTTTCGTTTATCCTTTTTATCGCCAACCTCTTCAAGTATCCTTTCACGGCAAAGCAGCCGGGGAGGGTGATCGTCCCTCAGGCTGACCCGTTCCCTCGGGTTTTTTTTCGTGCCTTCAATTCTGGATGATCGAGCTCCCGGTCACGCGGTGTTTCCATCACTGCAACACCGGGGCAGACTCGGAAGGAGCCGACATGCTGGATCCGAAATTGTTGGAAATCCTGGCCTGTCCCCGCTGCAAAGGAGAGCTGCAGGTGAACGACGGCCATACGGCCCTCGACTGCGAGGCTTGCCGGCTGAGGTTCAAGGTTCGTGACGGGATCCCGATCATGTTGCTGGATGAAGCGGAGGCCCTCGACCGGGACGGTGGCACTCCATGAGTTTCTTCAGCGGTCCCAACCGCTTCGGTTTCGGAGCGAGAGCTCTGCCCTGTTTCTTGACGGCCATCGTGGTGCTGACCGCTGCGGGTGTGGCGATCTCCCAGGACGGGGCCGTCAAAATGGGAGTTCCTCGTCTGGTGACCGTTGATGCCCAGGCCGCGGCGACAACCCTGGAGGCCGTGTTTCCTGTCCTCTCGCGTCCGTTGGCATGGGACAGTGACCGAACCGGTCTTGTCGACTGGGGCCAGCCTCGGGACATCGTGGACTTCGGGGATGGCTCCCCGCCCCAGATCCAGCCTCTTCAGGTTGATGCAACCGTTGCCATCCCCACGCGGCAGCGTCCCGAGATTAGGATCACGGACTGGACATGGTTGCGCGAACCGGACCATTCGGTCGATGTCAGCGACGCCGTCCTGATCGGCGATGTCCGGATCCTGCGTGGCGTGCCGGTGGTGTCGGTGAGCGTCCGGCCCGAGACCGCTGGGCGCGGGATCCTGGCCGCGGTTTCGTTCCGTCTCGATCACGCTCCCGAATCGCAATACGCCACGGCCCTGACTGCCACCAAAGCCGGCGCTCCGCCGGCACCGGCTCGCAATGCTCTGGCGAACGCCACGCTTTATGACCGTCTGCACCGGGGATTGGCGACAGCGCAAGGCTTCAAGGCCGAAACGTCGAGCCTGTTCGAGGCTTCGGCCCACTGGCTTCGCCTCGAAATCTCCGAAACCGGCGTTCAGCAGTTGACCGGTCAGCACACCGCCCTGGCGGGTATGACCAATGTCTCAGCTGACCCGGCCACCTTCCGCCTCTTTCAAGCTTGGCCTGAGGAACTTCCGTTCGATCCAGAAGCGGAAGGCAGCTGGCAGGAAGGATGGGACGGCCTGCAGGAAGTCGCCCTCGACATGACGTCGGTTTTGGCGACATGGAACGCTTACGACGCGTTACGGTTCTATGGCGTCGGCCCCGACGCCTGGCGCGACCGATTGGACCCCGAAGCCGCACGTCTGGACTGGCATGACCATCTGTATAGCGGCGTGACCGTCTATTGGCTGACCTGGGAGGACTTCGGCACCGAGACGCCGTTCGCCGGGGCCCCGTTGCGGATCAACGCGATAGCCGCGACGCCCCACGGCCTCTCGCCGACGACTTCTCATCTCGCACGACGGCACTTCGAGCAATCCAACATCGAGGCTCATGGCCGTCTGCTGGACGGCTGGGCCTGGAGCACAACGATCAGTCTGCAGAAAGCCATCGTGTTTCAAGCGCTCGACGCGGTGGAGGGTCGTCCTGCGTTCTTCAGCATGGAAGTCCGTTCCAATCATCTTCGAGGCGTCCACAGTTCAAGCACCGTCAACGCGGCCGAGGCCTGGCTCAATGAGGACCTGGCCGCCAGGGCTTCGCTGATCTGGACGATCAACCAGGAGGACGACAGCCTCCGCTTCCATGTCAGCGGTTGGAGCGACGCCATCGATCGTGGTGCCAATCAATTGACGCTGCAACGGAACACCGGTGACCCGGCGCCGAAATTGATTCTGGATTCTGCCGACATTCTTTACTGGGCGGACCTGGTTCTGACCGCCGGCCAACTCGACTTCGCCGTCTGGGGGGAGTATGCCGCCGGGCCGGATCAAGCCGTCGATCTGAAGGTGAGTGCTGTCCATGCCGTGCCGGTTGTTTGGGACGTCAGTGATCCCCGGCGGCCGATCCAGTTGAATGGAACGCCGGGAGTGCTTTCCAGGACGTTGGGCACCACGACATCGCCCGATCGGGACAACCATTACCAGGCCTTCCTGCGCTCAGACCTCATCACGCCCGGTGGACGGGAAATGCGTCGCCCGGATCTGCTGCGGACCATGGATCGTGCCGTGGACTTCATCATTCTGCACGCCCCCGAGTTCACCGCAGCCGCCGAGCGTCTCGGGGATCACCGCCGCAGCCGTTTGCCCGGAGTGGCGAACCCCCGTGTGGCCGTCGTGGACGCCGAAGATATCTATGATGCCTTCGGTGGCGGCGTGCAGGATCCCCTGGCCCTGAGGAACTTCCTGAAGTGGATGTGGTCCGGCAGCGAAGGCCGCTTGGCGTCGGTCTGTTTTTTCGGCGACACCTCTCGGGACTACCGCAACTTCCGGAACATCTACTCCGGCCATCTGCCCAGCTGGATCAAGATCAAGTTCCCGCTGTTGCTGAACACCTACAGCAATTACCCGTTCGCCACCGATGACGTCATGGTCAGCTTCGAGACGCCCCCGACGTCGACCGGATTGGACATCCCCGATTTGGCGACCGGGAGATTGACGGTCCAAACACCGGATCAAGCCGACCGTCGTGTCGCCCAATTGATCGCCTACGACAACGCCCCCGAACCAGGGAGCTGGCGCAATCGTGTCGTGATGGCTGCGGATGATCTGACCCAGCCGTCGAACCCCGACGCTTTCGAGTCCATGCACACGGCCCAGGCCGAGTATCTGGTCAACGCCTTTGTCCCTGAATCCATCGATGTCCACAAGGTCTACCTTGTGGATTACGAGAAACCCAGCGGCGTGAATTACAAGCCCCAGGCACGCCAGGCCGCCCGGCACGCATGGAGCGAGGGCCTGACGGTGTTCCATTATATCGGTCACGGATCGGACAACACCCTGGCCGATGAGCAGCTGTTCCTGACCGATGATATCTACGGCCTGACCAACGGCGCCCGGCGGGGCATCTTCATGGCATTCAGCTGCGACGTGGGCATCTACGACCAGGTGACCAAGCAGAGCATGGCCGAAATATTCGTGGCTCAGGACAACGGAGCGGCCATCGGATCTATCGCCGCCTCCCAGGTCAGCTGGGTTTCTCCGAACAACCTGATCTCGAACAAGTTCTACGGATCGTTGTTTCCTAGGCGTGTCGTCGAAGCCGATGTGACGATCGGGCAGGCCCTCTGGGAGGCAAAGATCCAGGTCGGAGATGCGGGATCGTCGTTCGATGTGGCCAACAGCCAGCGGTACCTGCTTTTCTGCGACCCCATGCTGTCGCTCCCGCATCCGGCCGGCGGCATCGAGTTCCATCCCACGAGTACCGACACGCTGCGGGGGGGGCGTCTCGAAGGCGTCGTCCTGGTGCTTTCGGACCAGGGCCTGACTCCTGGATCGAGCGTGAACTACGATCTGCTGGTCCAGGAAGCCCGAGAGGACAAGTTTGAGGAGCGGAGCGGCCAGCGACTCGATTGGTGGCGACCCGGCGCGGTCACTTTCCGAGGCACGGGTGTTGTTCAGGACGACACGCTGCGGGTGCCGTTCAAGGTTCCACTGCAGCTGCGCTACGGAGACCAAGGCAAGATCCGCTTGATACTCAACACCCTCGACGGCTCCTATGCGACCGGCGTCGGAGTCCCGGTCACCCAGGCCGCCACCGGTGTTTCGGACGACGTGATCGGTCCGTCCATCACCCTGGCCTTCGAGGACAACCGCTACCGCGTCAAGCCCGGCACCCTGCTTGAAGCTGTCATCGCCGACACGAGCGGCGTCAGCATCCTCGGGACCAACCCGCTCAACAGCGTGCTCATGGAGTTCGACGACAGCGGCGTGCTGAACGACGTGTCCGACGCCTTCGAATTCGACTCGGGCAGCTACACGAACGGCCGACTGGCGGCTCCGATACCCGACGACCTCGAAGTCGGCAAGCACCTGCTGGCCCTGTACGCCAGCGACGTGCTGGGCAACGTGGGCAGCGATACCTTGTCTTTCCAGCTCGTGGCGGGGGGAGTGGCCGAGATCGCCGACGCCACCGTGTTCCCCAATCCCACGCCTGGTCCGAACACCTGGCTGGCTTTCGAGCTCAGCGACCCGATGACCGTCGATTGGACCATTTACACTGTGGCGGGCCACCGCATCTGGTCGACGCGCGAGGCGTTCTCCACCGGTGGACCCCAGGCCATCGCCTGGGACGGCCGCGACGACCGCGGGGATGAATTGGCCAACGGTGTGTATTTGTACGTCCTGAAGGGGTGGTGGTCGGGAGACTCCCGGCACCCCATCACCCACACGGGCCAGGTCGTGATCATGAAGTAGACGCGCTGCGGCGCTATCGATGTTGAGAAAAGACGAGGGTGTCGCTGCGGCGCCCCACCACCAAGCCCCGACTGGAGGTAGGACAGATGTTCAGGACAACGACGCTCACCTTGATGCTGGCGGCGGTCTCACTGCTGGTGTTCTCTTCGCCTGCGCTGGCCGTGTCCGGAGCCGGAGCCATCGCTCTGGAGTTTCCCATCGGCGCCCGTTACAACGCTCTGGGTGAAGCTGGCACGGCTCTGGCGCAGGATGTGACCGCCATGTGGTGGAATCCCGGTGCCTTCGCCTTCGCCACCGGCGCAGGCAAATCCAACAAGCGGGTCCACGCCATGCAGTCGAAGCTCGTGCCCGACCTGGCCGACGACATCGCGCTGTACTGGGGCGGTTATGCGGCCAACAGTTTCGGCGGCACCTTCGGCGTGAGCATGACCTACCTGTCCATGGGCAGCCAGGAGGCGACCAACGACGCCGGTGAGGTCATCGGCACGTTCGACTCCAACTCGTGGGCCTTCGGCATGACCTACGGCACGCGCATCACCCACAACCTGGGCGTTGGCATGACCGTCAAGTACTTCCGCGACAATCTGGCTCCGGACGAATTCACTCAGGACCAGGTCGGCGGTTCGGGCAGCACCTTCGCCGTCGATGCAGGCGTGCTGTGGAAGGTGCCGGCCATCAAATCGAATATCGGCGTGGCCATCAGCAACCTCGGCCCCAACATCACCCACGTTGACGCCGACCAGAGTGATCCGTTGCCTCGTAAGATGACCGTCGGGGTCGCCCACAGCGTCTATCAGAGCGACATCATGTCCCTGCTTCTGGTCGGCGACGTGCTGATTCCCCTGCTGGATTGGAGCAGCGAAAAGGACGACTACGGCGTCGGGCTGGACTTCGGCGAAGACGAGTTCGGCGTGGGCGCCGAGTGGGGCTACGACAACTCGCTGTTCATCCGTTTCGGCTACAAGAAAGGTACTGGCGACATCGAGGATGCCACCTACGGATTCGGCGTCGACCTGGACAAGTGGGTCGGACAGGCGATCACCTTCGGGTTCGCCTCGGTGCCCCAGGCCAGGGGGCTCGACCGTGTGACGAGGTTCTCCTTCGGCTACGACTTCTAGGACGACCCGCCGCGAAACCCGGGTGGGGGAGCCATGGCTCCTCACCCGCGAACGGAGCAGACACGTGAAACGACGCTCGAACAGGCATCGATGGTGGCGAGGGACGGTCCTGACGGTGATCGGCCTGCTGTCTGTCGGCGCGGCTGTGGCCGGCGACGATCTGCGGGAGTGGCGCGAGTCTCGTCCTCAGGTCAAGATCCCGGTCGAGAGACCGGATCAATCGGTGATCTCCGACCTGACCCCGGCGGGAGCTGCTCGAGCTGAAATCCTGGCCGGACGCAACCATGAGATCCATCGGATGTTCGGCGGACGTCATGTTTCCCGTCTCTCCAAGGAATGGCTCTCAGCCAGGGGACTCGGGCCTGCGGTCACGCTCGCTTCGGCTTTCGACAAGGCTGCCGTCCAGGTCGATACGCTGCGTGTTCTGGTCGTGCGCATCGGATTCGAGGCCGACCGCAGCGGCGACCTGACCAGCGTCACGACCACCGGCGATTTCCAGCTCGAGCCCGATCCTTCGGTGCGGATCGATGCACCGCCTCATAACCGCGACTTCTACATGGCTCACCTCTATGGTTTGAGCGAATACTACCGCGTTCAATCCGGAGGAAAGCTGCTCATCCAGGGACGCGTGTTGCCCGAAGGCCAGAACGACTGCTACAAGCTCAGCGATATCGCCGACTACGGTCCCGGAGAAGATGGAGGCTGGACCATCCCGCTGCTCGAGACCCTCGTTCGGGACATGCTCGTAGCAGCCGATGAAGGCACCCAGGCTGACGGCGATGTCAGCCTCGCCGATTATGACGACGACGATCCCCTGACCTACGTCATCCTCGTCCACGCCGGCGCCGACTGGCAGACCGACATCAATCGCGATTCGCCCAACGACATCCCGACCTTCTTCGTCGCTCTCGGCGAGCCCCAGCCCCTGACATCGATCGACACCGACAACGGTTCGTTCGGTGCGATCAGCGAATGCTCGATCATTCCGGAGACGACGTCCCAGGACGATTTCCTCGGCAGCATCGCCGGGGCGTTCTACCATGAGTTCGGTCACGCGCTCGGCCTCCCGGATGTCTACGACACGAGCACGGGTTTGCCGGCGGTGGGTCTCTGGGACCTGATGGACTCCGGCCCGAATCTCATTTCCGCCATCGGATTCCAACACCCGACGATTCCCGACAGCATCGAAGTGGAGCAGGTGGCCGGTGTCCTCCCTCCGAGCTTGAGCGCCTGGAGCCGTTGGTATCTCGGTTGGTTGCGCATGGGGCAGCTCACCGGGGATGACCGCGAAATGCATCTCCCGGCTGTTCAGATCCCTTTGAGCGACTACAACACCTGGTACCGCGGATCTTCCCAGAACGGTGATCCGTACGATTTTTCGCCCCTCTATCCCCAGGCTGTGCTCGCCGGGGCGTCGCCGCGTGAATTCGTGCTGCTCGAAAACCGCTGGGTGCCCGAATCCTCCGCCGACCTGCCCGACGTCACGGGTGTCGGCTTCGTGAGCGATTTCGGCACAGGCGTGCTGCTCTACATGGGCGGCGATCCGGTCAGTCCGGGCGGCCCCTACCGCAACACCGGTATGTACGACTACTTCATGCCGTCGGGTGGCATGCTGGCCTGGCATGTGAACCAGGACCTCATTCTCGAACGCCTGCCCAGCAACTCGATCAACGCCGGCGGCGAGGGACTGCGGTTGATCGAAGCCGACGGGATCCAGGATGTCGGCGTGTTCGAGGCCTACGTCCTCGGTTTCTACGGATCGTATCGGGACCCTTTCCATGCCGCGACGGCGGACCGTCTCCTGCAGGAAGGTCTGCCATCCACCAGGGCGTGGGACGATTCCTGGACCGGGGCCGAAATGCGCGACATCTCCACCGCCACCGCGACCATGACTTTCCAGGGACGGATTCTGCCGCTGGCGGCCGGAACGCCCTGGCGCCTGCCTGCGGTGGCTGACAGCCAGGCTCCGCGACGTCTCGACGCCGAAACCTTGACGCCCTTCACTCTGGATGGCGCCCCGATCCTGATCGGGGCCTCGCTCGCTGCGACCTCCGGTGAGGACGCAACACCCTGGCTCTTCGGTTGGTCGACGTCGGGCGCCGCTGTGGCTGGCACGCCGAACGATGGACCTGTCCGCAGTGTCCTGTCCCTCGACTCCGAATTGGCCGGAGCCCCCTTGGTTGTCGACGCCCCCCTCGGCGCGGACGAGCTCCTGATCCTGGCGAGCATCGACGGCATCCTGCTCGCCCTGCCCGCGGCCACCGAGGCCGGACAGTGGAATCCGGTCTGGTCCGTCGACACGGCCGAATCCTTCGTCGCGGCGCCGGTGCTCTTGCGGCGAGTCGTCTCGGACCGGCTGCTCTGTCCTCTCGCCGATGGGACCCTCCTGACGGTCGACCTCGACGGCGTCATTATCGGCTCACCGATCAACCTGGCGGACATAGCAGGCGAAGATCCCGGAACGTTGCGAGGCCCACTGGTCATCACCGATGCCAACGGATCGCGTGCTGTGGCGGTGACCGACAAAGCTTGGTTCCTGATCGGCGGTCTCGACGTTGCCTGGGGATGGCTGCCCGATGCGCTGCGAGGTGATGCACCGCTGGCCGGTGTGGGTCTCGACGACGGCGAGGACGGTCGGGTGATCCTCCTAGCCGACGGCGGCGAAGCCCTGATTCTCGATCTCGACGCCGCAGGCGCCGAAGCCTCACCTGCGGTGTTCGACTGCAACGATCGTCCGGTCCTGCTCGCTGCCAGTGCCGATCTCGACGCCGATGGAACCAATGACCTGATCCTCGTGACCGACACGTCCCTCCACGCCTTCAACCGCGCCCTGGTGCCTCTGACCGGTTGGCCGGTCGCCCTGCTCGATCAGTTCCCTCTCGACGGCGACACCGGATTCGCCGGCGGCCTCGTGGTTTTCGACGGTGACGGTGACGGCGTCGATGAAGTC
>Ga0180007_10005542_pt1 | contig 12700 bp, 10 predicted proteins | sample MM_PC_MetaG_FD_121122 | JGI IMG/M metagenome (GOLD analysis project Ga0180007, IMG submission 121122) | Groundwater microbial communities from the Aspo Hard Rock Laboratory (HRL) deep subsurface site, Sweden - MM_PC_MetaG | ecosystem: Environmental > Aquatic > Deep subsurface > Groundwater... | reverse complement strand
TTGCGGAGCGTGCGATTCAAGAGGCCTTTTACTTTAAAATAAAAGACTTGTTCACCCTTACCTACCGACCGACATTTTTTGAACAATTCGGATTCAGTATTATTGATAAAAACGATCTGCCCATCAAGGTCTGGTCTGATTGCATCGGGTGTGTCAGTTTTCCCAATTGTGATGAAATTGCCCTGTTAAAAAAATTATAACCTTCCAAACCAACGGATCGGATCTGTTCTGGTATCTCGAATCTGCTTTAAGCAGAAGGCTATACATAAATCATTTTATGGGGGATGGGTGCATATTTTATCACCGAGGGAACGGGCAGGATATGCTCTTCCGCCACGGTAAGCCAGCTGGTATCAAAATTTATTTCCCGCAGCCGACCGCCTTCCGATGGCAGGGCATGGCTGGTATGGTCATACCGCACATTCAGGATACACACATAGTGTTTGCCCTGTCGGGCAACCACATAATTTTGGGTAAAGTTGCGTTGGGAAATCCGGGCCAGGTCGGCAAGACCCTTAGTCTGGTCCGCCGATAATTTAACCAGAACCGATTTTGACACCCCCCTTTCATCGATGCGCAAAAGATTTCTGGACTCACTGGAAGAGACATAAACGGTCGTAATTCCGTCAAACTGCCGGAAATATTGAGCAGCAACGATGGCGGCCGTTCTCCTGCCCCCTGCCATCACGGGAATGCCGTAATACTCAAATAATTTTTTCTGAAGGTTTTCGGCGTATTGATCTCCTTTTTCATAGAGATCCTTGGAAATATATCTCAAATACTTGCCAAGGCTTTCAGAGGCATCGGCAATGGGCCAATCGACCCGAACATGGAAATGGGTCAGGGCATACTGCACTTTTGTTCTCTGGTTTCTCTGGATCAGAAGGGCATAGTCAACCGGTAAAAGGGATCTGAGCAATGAAAAAAACTCGCTGGTTTCAAAATATTTCAGATTCCGATTGAAATTTTCCACGTTTGGAAAATATTTATGCCGCAATAGATTGGTTTTGGTGGTCTTGTTGGCATCAAAATACCGGATGTATTTTTTATGTTTTTTGTCGATAAGATCTTCTGAAAAAATAATCAAAAATGAATTCTGGGCATCAAATTCTGTGGATGGAATTCTGGCGCGGGGTTTAAGTTCCCGAAGCTCCACAAATGGATAGGGGGTTCGCAGCCGCAAAAAATTATTATAGGATCCCACAAGGGAATATCCGATAACAAACTGATCCAATTCATCGCGCAACACCTGATAGTAGGATCTTCTCAACCGGTCTTCCCTGCTCAGACACTCCCGCTGCTTGCAAAATTCCATCTGATATTCCCTTGTGGATCGTTTATTCCAGGGCAACAACCCCCGGCAGTTTCTTCCCCTCCAGCATGTGTAAAAATGCGCCGCCTCCCGTTGAGATATAGCTTATGCGATCTGCAACCCTGCATTGTTTTGCCGCAAGCCCTGTATCCCCCCCACCGACAATGGAAAATGCCTTTGATCCGGCGATGGCATCTGCCACAGCCTGGGTCCCAGCTGCAAATTTTTTCATTTCAAAAACCCCCATGGGACCGTTCCAGACAATGGTGGCGGCATCCTGAATCGCCTGTGCATATCTTACGGCCGTTTTGGGTCCGATATCCAGGGCCATCCACTCGTCGGGAATCGCATCCGCCAAAACCGTTTTTGTGTCCGCATTTTTATCAAAGCGATCGGCGACCACCAGATCTACCGGCAAAAGGAGTTCTATGCTTTTTTGCCTGGCTTTTTCAATAATGGCAACCGCTGTCTCCAACAAATCAATTTCGATCATCGACCCTTTCGTGTCTATGCCCTGGGCCTTTAAAAAGGTGTTGGCCATGGCACCGCCGATGATCAGGTAATCAACAAAATTAAGCATATTTTCGAGCGCTTCCAGTTTGCTTGAAACTTTTGCTCCTCCTATGACGGCGACAAGGGGTTTTTGGGGATGTTCCACTGAATCATAGTAGGCTTGGACTTCTTTTTCAAGTAGAAATCCGGCACCGGCTTGTGAAACAAATTTTGGTATGCCGGTTACCGAGGCCTGATTCCGGTGGGAAACCGCAAACGCTTCATTGATGTAGACGTCACACAGATCGGCCAGTTTTTTTGCAAAAACGGCATCATTTTTCTTTTCCTCCTTGTGAAATCTTAAATTTTCGAGCATGAGAATCTGCCCCGCCCCAAGGCCTGCAACCTGCTGCTCCACCTTATCCCCAATGCAATCATCGGCAAACAAAACCGGTCGATCCAGAATTTTCGCCAGGCATTGGGCTGCCGGGAGAAGGCTTAATTTTTTATCCCTGACCCCATCGGGCCTTCCCATATGGGATGCCAGAATAATTTTTGCCTTTTGGGCCTGCAGGTATTCAATCAGGTCAATGGTTGCCCTGATCCTGTTATCATCGGTTATATTTAAATTTTCATCCATGGGCAGGTTGTAATCCACCCGGACAAACACCCGTTTCCCCTCCACAGGGATATCTCTAACAGATTTCATGGCACCTCCCCACCCCCTGTATCAGGGGTGTTCTTTTTTTCCATTTTTCTTTTGTGAACCTGTTTTTTCCGGGACCACCGCTCAAAAAAAGTAATGGCACCCGCCTTGGCACCCCTCTCAATAACCTCTTCTTCGACCGTTGCCCCGTCTTTGCCGGCGATGGCCTGTCGCAAGCATCGGGTCTTGACAGGACAATGGAAAAAACAATCATCCGGCGTCTGGCGAAGCCCTTTGTTTCCCATGGGAAAGACCTTTTCCAGGTTGCCAAAACACTCGGGAATATCATTTTCTGTATTCATTGATGGATTCAAACTCTTGATTAAATTTTAATATCAACCCTTTTTCCGCAAAACTGAAAAATCCTTGGGTGCCGGTAATGAGATGTTCGTGAACAATGATCCCCACACTAGTTAAGGCAAAACAAAGTTTTCTGGTGATCTGAAGATCACTGGCAGAGGGACCAACATCCCCGGATGGATGGTTGTGGGCAAAAATTACTGCAGCCGCCTTGTGGGCAAGGGCGTGAACAATAACCTCTCTGGGATAGACCGAGCTTCCCGTCAGACTGCCGGAAAACAAAATTTCCGAGGCCAGCACCCGGTTCTTGGCATCCAGAAAAATTCCCACAAAGTGTTCTTTTGACTTGTATCCGATAAGATGGTTCAGGTAATCCATCAAATCTTCCGGATTTTTTACCACATCCTTGGAAAGAATTCTGGATGCAAGGTAGCGTTCCGCTACTGCCTGAATCAGCAGAATCCCCAGACTGCTTGCCTCACCCACCCCGTCCACGGAACAAAGATCTTTCCGTGTGGCCTCCAGAACCCCCTGGAAATTCTTAAACCGCTTCATCAGCAACTTGGCACTGGATTTGCAGTCTTTTCTGGGTGTATTCAGGGAGAGCAGCAGTTCAATCACTTCATAGTCATGGAACCCGGAAAGGCCGCTGGATAAAAATTTTTCCCGCAGCCGTTTCCGATGCCCTTCACCCTTATTCGTCCGGGTTGTCTCCTTCCTGGTCTTCATTGTCTTCTATTTCATCGGATATCTGGTCTGTCATGTCATATGCTTCCCCAACCGTATCTTCATCCTCTTCACCCTCATCCCCGCCCGCTGATCCCTCGGGAAGCCGTGCGATTCCAATCAAGGTTTCCTTGGGTGCCAGGTTGATCAATTTAACGCCCTGGGTATTTCTGGAAATCACATTAATACCGCCAATGGCGGTCCGGATCAGTTTTCCCTTGTCCGTCACCATCATGAGTTCATCATTGTCGCCCACCAGGGCAAGGGCGACCATCTGGCCATTCCGCTTGGAAGTTTTAATGGAAAACACCCCTTTCCCGCCACGGGTCTGGGTTCTGTACTCTTCAACAGATGACCGCTTGCCAAATCCGTTCTCGGTCACCGTCAACAGGGTCTCTTCAGTCCCCAATACCTCCATGCCCACCACACGGGTGCCCTCGTCTATGCGCATACCGCGAACCCCCATGGATCCCCTGCCCGTATCCCGGACGTCGGCTTCATTGAAACGAATGACTTTGCCCCCTTCAGAGCCCAGGAAGATATCCATGCTTCCATCGGTGATCCGGGCGGCAATGAGTTCGTCTCCTTCGGCCAGCTTTACACCGATAAGACCGCCGGATCTGGGTCTGGAATAGTCCATCAGATCGGTTTTCTTGACCCGTCCGTTTTTGGTGGCCATGATCACATATTTGTCTTCCACAAACTCATCCACGGTCAAAACCGTGGCCAGTTTCTCCCCCTCATCAAAATTCAAAAGATTGACAATGGCTTTTCCAAGGCTGGATCGTCCGGCCATGGGCAATTCATAGACCTTTGACTGATATACCTTCCCAAAATTGGTGATGAACAAAAAAGTGGCATGGGTGGAAGCCACAAACAAGTGCTCCACAAAATCATCGGTCTTGGTTCCCATGGCCGTCTTGCCTTTGCCTCCCCGGTGCTGACTTGCATAAAGGGTGATGGGGTTTCGTTTGATGTACCCGCTGCGGCTCACCGTCACCACCATGTCTTCTTCGGCAATCAGATCTTCAATACCGATGGTGGACGTGCTTTCCACAATTTGTGTCCGCCTTGCATCACCGAATTCTTCGTACAATTGGTTTAGTTCATCTTTAATCAGCCCCTTGACCACGGTCTCGCTGGACAAAATCTCATTGTACCAGGCAATATCCTTGAGGAGGGCATCGTATTCTGAAATTATTTTTTCCCTTTCCAGACCGGTAAGGCGCTGGAGCCGCATATCCAAAATGGCCTGGGCCTGGATGATCGTCAGGCTGAAGGTCTCCATCAGCCCTGTTTTCGCCTCCTCCGGCGACTGGGAAGCCCGGATCAATGCCACCACTTCGTCCAGATGGTCCAAGGCAATTTTCAACCCCTCCAGAATATGGGCCCGCTCTTCTGCCTTTCGCAGATCAAACAGGGTCCGCCGGATGATCACATTTTTCCGATGGGCAATAAAATGATTGAGTATCTCTTTGAGTGTCAAAAGTTCCGGCCGGTCATTGACCACGGCAAGGAAAATGATTCCAAAGCTTGTCTGCATGTTGGTGTGTTTGTACAACTGGTTGATCACCACTTCCGCATACTGATCCCGCTTGAGGCCCACGGCAATACGCATGCCGTCCCTGTCGGATTCATCCCGGACAAAAGAGGCTCCGGTAATCACCTTGTCCCGCATGAGCTCGGCTATTTTTTCGACCACTTTGGCCTTGTTGACCTGGTAGGGAAGCTCGGTGATCACAATGGTTTCCTGGCCTGATTTCTTGTTTTCCTCCACCTCCATCTTGGCACGGACAGTGATGATGCCCCTTCCTGTGCTATAGGCTTCATAGATCCCCTTGAGCCCGTAGATATGGCCATAGGTGGGGAAATCAGGCCCTGGAATGTGTTTCATCAAATCCCGGATCGTCATGTCCGGATTGTCGATCAGGGCTTTGAGCCCGTCAATGACTTCATTCATGTTATGGGGGGGGATATTGGTGGTCATGCCCACGGCAATACCCGAAGACCCATTGACCAGCAGGGCAGGAAACCTGGTTGGCAGAACAACAGGTTCATTAAGGGTTTCATCATAATTGGGAATGAAATCGACCGTCTCTTTTTCCAGATCCGCCAGCATCTGATGGGACAATTTGCGCATACGGATTTCCGTATACCGCATTGCGGCAGGAGAATCCCCGTCCACGGACCCAAAGTTTCCCTGGCCGTCCACCAGGGGATATCTCAAAGAAAAATCCTGGGCCATGCGGACAATGGTGTCATATATGGCGGAATCACCATGGGGATGATATTTACCCATGACATCACCGACAATACGGGCGGATTTCTTATAAGCCTTGTTCCAGTCATTGTGTGCCTGCTGCATGGCGTACAATGACCGCCGATGAACCGGTTTAAGCCCGTCCCGGACATCGGGCAGGGCCCTTCCGATAATGACGCTCATGGCATACTCGAGATAGGATTGTTTCATCTCCTTCTCGATACTGGTCATATTATTGTCTGCTTGAATATTCAAAATTACGACTCCAAATTAAGTTTCTTTAATTCCCTTTGCAGGCTCAACCATTGCTTGAAAAGTTGAAAAATAGATATCTGCAAGGGTTAAAAACAAGGTGGCAATCAAAGGGCCATAAATTATACCCAGAAGTCCATAGACCTTTAACCCGCCGATAATGGCAAAAAAAACAATGAGCGGATGCATGGCAACCCGATCCCCTACCACCTTGGGTTTAAAAACATACTCAATGCCCCATGAAAGAATTCCATAGAACACGAGCACAAAAATACCGACCCCTATGCTATTTGTCAGCATTAAAAATACTGCCGTGGGAATTAACACAATTCCGATCCCCACAATGGGAAGAAATGCCAAAAATCCCATGATCACTCCCCACAGGAAGGGGGAATTCAACCCCAAAATCCAAAAAATCAATCCGCCGGCACATCCCTGGATCAATCCTCCCAGACCATTTCCGATCAGGACAGCGCCGGCCATGCCATTGAATTTTTCATACAACTGTCTGTCATGCTCATCGTTTAACGGGGAAAGATCATAAATATACTGGATAAATCGGTCCCCGTCCATGAGCATGTAGAACACCACAATGAGCATAAGGGCAAAATAAAAAATAAGATTGAACAAATTGGAGGTTATCGCCCTTGCCTGCTGAAACAGGGAAAATCCCACCACCTTTCCCAACTCAGAAACAGGAGCGATGAGTTCATTCCAGGAATACACTTTTTCAATACCGGCCCGGGCCAGCAGTTCGTTGATTTTGTCAAGGGCCTGGGTGTTTTCAAGCAAATTGATCAGCTGGTTTGAAAAGACCGCATCCTTGGCCATATTATACAGGCCCAGTGCTTCCTTGGAAAGGATGCCCACAAAAAAAACCACCGGAATAAAAACCACAAAAAACATGGCCACACACGTGAGAACTGAAGCCAACCGAGGAGAGAGTTTCCGGGAAAACCCTTTAAAAACCGGCTTAAAAACCCCGGTGGACACAACCCCCAATATGATGGTGCCGAAAAACGGGGCAATCAGTTTGCCCAGAAAAAAAATGGAGAGACAGAACAGCGCAAGAAAAAAGAAAAAAACGGCCCGCTGAAATATGTTTTGCTCCAAGATGTCACCAACCAAATATTTTTTAAAACGAAAAGGCTAAAGAAACCAGGTAAAGCCGTAACATGCAAACAGACTTGCACAGATACGGCTTTACCCAAATACAAGAAGCATCTGTTTTAGCTGCTGATAATTCCCAGAGCCGCCAGAACAAGAAGTATTTCAAAAATAATGACCTGCACAAAGCTTCCAAAAAAATGGTACACAATTCCGCCGCCGACAATGGCCGGGACAGCTGTGTAGATCAGTATACCCAACTTACGAGGAATATCCATAAAAACACCCCTTTGTTTCAGTTTCGTCGTTATGATCGCCAGTAAAAAACATCCCGTTTCTTACCATTTTTACGCATCCAAGTAAAGGGCAATCTTATCGTTCGATGATCATGGCCATGCCCATTCCACCGCCGATACACATGGAAATAAGACCCGTTGAATAGGATTTGCGTTTCATCTGGTTGACGGCAGTAACCACCTGTCTTGCACCGGTGCATCCAATGGGATGACCAATGGAAATACCAGACCCCAGTTCATTGGGTTTTTCCACATCAATGTTCAATTCTCTCATACACCCGATGGCTTGGGCTGCAAAGGCCTCATTCAATTCGATCAGGTCAATATCCTTCATGGTCATGCCCGTCTGCTTCAACACTTTTTTAATGGCAGGAACAGGGCCCAGGCCCATGTAGGCCGGATCCAGGCCGCCTGCGGCAAATCCCTTGACCTTGGCCAGAACTTCAAGGCCCAGGGCACTGGCGCGTTCCGCGGACATCAAGAGGACTGCCGCCGCCGCATCATTGATGCCGGACGCATTTCCGGCTGTCACACTGCCGTCTTTCTTGAAGGCGGGTCTCAATTTGCCCAACTTCTCCAGACTGGTCTCCATGGGCCGTTCGTCTGTGTCCACAATGGTATCGCCCCTGCGGGAGGAGATGGTAACCGGAATAATTTCCTTTGCAAAGGTGCCGTCCTGGATGGCACCAAAGGCTCTCGCGTGGCTCAGCAGGGCCAGCTGATCCTGCTCTTCCCGGGTGATGCCGTATTTTTCCACAATATTTTCTGCTGTCAGGCCCATGTGGTAGCCGTAAAATATTTCATAGAGCCCGTCAAAGACCATGAGGTCATGGACCGGTCCCTGCCCCGTGAGCTCCATTCGATGCCCCCATCTTGCCTTTAACAGGGCCATGGGCGCGTTGCTCATGCTTTCCTGCCCACCGGCAATGATCACATCGGCCTGGCCGGCCATGATGGCCTGGGCTCCCAGAGCAATGGCCTTGAGCCCTGACCCGCAGATCTTATTGATGGTAAATGCACTGGTTTCCCTGGAAATACCCGCCCCGATCATTGCCTGGCGGGCGGTATTCTGTCCCTGGCCTGCCTGGAGAACATTTCCCATGATCACTTCATCCACAAAGACAGGGGCAAGGGCTTGATCATAGTCATACCCTTTTTTCTCAAGATCGATCATCCCCTGGTCCTTTAGCGTCTCCGGGGAAAATTGGTTTTGTTGCGCATCCACAACAGGTTTCAGGCCAACCCGCTTCAGGAGATCTTTCATGACGCAGGTCCCAAGCTCAACCACCGGCACATCTTTTAATGCACCCCCGAAAGATCCCACAGGCGTCCTTACGCCACTGACGATCACAACTTCTCTCATTATAACGCCTCCATTCATATTGATTTTTCTTTGATTAACAGTTACATTTTAACCATATCACTTAAGGTCCATAGCAAACAGACAGACAAAAAACAAGGAATTATCCATGTGTTTGGTTCTCTTCGGGGTCAAGGTGTCCCAATCCCTTCCCTTCATATTGGCGTCCAACCGGGACGAATTTTACCAGAGGCCCACGGCCGCCATGAATTTCTGGCCGGAAAATCCCGCCATCCTGGCGGGAAAAGACCTGGAACACGGGGGCACCTGGTTCGGACTTCACACCCGGGGCAGGTTTGCTGCCCTGACAAATTACAGGGACCTGTCCAGGGTCAAGCCCAGAGCTCCTTCCCGGGGGGATATCATTCCAACTTTTCTTGAATTCAACGGCAGTATCCCGAACTTTCTTGAGCGACTGAAAAGCAAATCCCTGGACTACAATGGATTCAACCTGTTGGCCGGAGACGGCCACACCCTGTACTGGTTTTCAAATCGAAATCAAACAATCACCCGTGTGGCCCCTGGCATCCATGGTCTGAGCAACCATCTCATGGATACTCCCTGGCCCAAGGTGAGCGCCGGGAAAACGGCCCTTGCACGGGCGATGGATGCCAACACTCTGGATCCTGCAACCCTCTTTTGCCTGCTGTCTGATACATCCAGACCCCCCGATGCAAACCTTCCCGACACCGGTGTGGGGAAGGAATGGGAAAAAATTCTTTCCCCCCTGTTCATTCAAAGCCCCTCCTATGGCACCCGGTCTTCCATTGTCATGGGCATCACTTCCCAGGGACAGATCCAGGTAACCGAAAGAACCTATTTCCCCGACAGGACCACGCCGTATACAGACCGAAATTTTTCCCTTTTCCCAGGTGATTGTTGACAAATAGGGTTTCTTAAAGCAAGAATACAGCTTGGTCTGCGCTTGTGTGCATTTAGATGAATTTAAAGGATATGCTTGATGAAAAGAGATGTTGTTGTTGCAGGATGGGGCCAGGTCACCCAGCCGAAACAATTGGCAGAACCGGCAAAAGACCCCATGGGGCTGATGGTCCAGGCATCCCGGAATGCTGCCTTGAAACTGACAGACCCCAATGGCCTGGTCCATGTGGACGGCATCATGGTGGTCAGAAGCCTGAGCACCCATTATGGGGCTCCGGCGGCTCAGCTGGCTGAAGGACTGGGCGCATCCCCACGGTTCATGCATGTGTCTAAAATCGGCGGCAACTCTCCCCAGACCCTTGTCAATAAAGCGGCGGCAATGATTGCCAGGAATGAACTGGATTCGATCCTGGTGGTGGGGGCTGAAGCCTATGTGCCCAGGCCGGGAACCCATGGGACCTGCCCCTCAAAACAAATGGAAAGCACTCTTTTACAGGGCATCCCCGACGACTATACCGGTGAAGATGCCTTTGGATCAACCCGGCTTGAAACACTTCATGGGATTGAACATCCCATGCAGGGATTCCCTTTGTTTGAAACAGCCCTCTGGGCCGCATCCGGCCTGGACCTTTCCGCCTATTTGCACAAGGTGGCAAGCATGTGGGCTGACTTCAGCAAGGTGGCGGCCTCCCACCCAAACGCATGGTGCAGACACGCCAGGACCGCGGAAGAAATACTCACCCAAGGGCCCGCCAACAGGCCCATTGCCTTTCCCTATACCAAATTTATGAATTCTTTTGTCACGGTGGACCAGGGTGCGGCGATTCTGCTGATGTCAGAAGAATACGCTGGAAAATACCGGGACAAAACCCTTGAACCGGTTTATTTTCTGGGGGGAGGGTATGCCCAGGACCGGCAGCGGTTCATGATCGAAAAATCGGATTTTACGGCAAGCCCTCCCCTGGAAGCGGCTGTTAAAAAAGCCCTGAACCGTTCCGGGCTGAACCTTTCGGACATGGATTGTTTTGATCTGTATTCCTGCTTTCCCAGCGCAGTCTCCATTGCCAAAAAAATGATGCACATCCGTGAAGGGGACCCAAGACCCCTTACCCTCACAGGCGGTCTGGGGTTTTTCGGGGGTCCGGGAAACAACTACAACCTCCATGCCATTGCCACCCTCGCCGAAATGATTGCCCGGGGAGAGAAAAGAACCGGCCTTGTCACGGCATTGGGATGGTTCATGCACAAACATGCGGCCGGTATCTACAGCAGCATTCCCCCCAAAAAAAGTCTTGAAACCATGGATCTTGAAGACCGGGCAACTCGCCTTGCCGGCGACCCGCCCGTTGAAATTGACAATGGGGCAACGGGCAAAGGCTTCATTGAAACCTATACCATTGTCTATGGCAGAAACCTGTCGCCTGCCTACGCCGTTCTCTATGGAAAGACCGTTCGGGGTCGCCGCTTTATTGCCCAGAGCCTGCCTGATCCGGAAATATTTGGACAATTGTCCTCCCGGAGTATGGTGGGAGAATCGGTTTTTCTTCGGTTTGACCGAAACAAAAAAATGACCATTGCCTTATTTTAATTTCCAAAGGTCCCTGGGGGCAATTACAGACAAACCAAGCGCACGGGTCCGGATTTTATTCAAATAGACTATTGAGTGCCGGGAAGAAATCGGTTTCCAGCCGGTCAAGAAAATGGTCCCATTCAAGACCGAATCTGTAAAAGGCCATGGATGCCAGTTTTTTGGTGATGATGGCGTCCCTGTATGCCTGCATATGATCTGAATCTAAAATCGCCATGATCTGTTTTTTGCCCAGGGTTTTGATCAGCACCTCCGGAATATAGGCCTCCATGATTCTCCAGACCAAGCTCTTTTGCCTGAGAATCGGTTTCAGCCTTCCATTGATTAGGGACTGGAGGGACAGAATATCTTCTCCGGCCTTGTCCGACAGACTGAACAAGGGAAGTGTCTGATTTTTTTTATGGATCTGGATGAGCATGCCTGTTTCCGCACATGAGTATGTTTCAACCAGGGACATGACATCCCGGATCAGCGCCCACCGGGTTTTGATGTCCTTCACTATCCTTTCTTCATAGGCTTCGTTCAGAAGAAAACCTGTCAGCACTTCGGCAATGGAGCTTGAGAATACGCCTCCCTTGGCTGCAGTGGAGTCCTTGATCTGTTTTATTCCGGTTTTATCGGCCAGGGTCTGCCTTGAGGCATCGTCGAAAAAAAGGCTGCCTGCCTCGACAATGAACCTAAGCTCCCTAAAATTGTCAAGAAAGCCTTTGACATTTTTTCGGCTGACCGGATTCTTGAAGCCGCCCCAGGGAATGCAGGCCTGGATCCTGGCCTGGCTTATGCACCCTCGGTTGGCCGGATCAAAGAGAAAATTACGAATAAAAACAGAACCGTCTGCAACCCGTCTGCCGTCTGGAAGGGTGAAATGCCTTTCCGTAACAGCCACCCTGAACCCCTGGGGAGATAGCTTTTCAACCGGAAAGCTGAGGGTATTTGCCCCAAAAGCGGTGTGGCCTGAAAAGGCGATTTTTTCAAGTTCCTTCCGGTCAAGACCATTGGGATCAAACAAGAGGACAGCATTGTCCATGACAAGACAGATTCTGCCCCGGCAGCACAGGAAGGCATTGGTCCAAAGATCATTGTCCGGTCCGCCGATCATCATCAGGTTGAGGTCTTCTTCCTTTGCATCGTACTGGGAGATCAGGGTTCTGAATGCCGCCATGACGCCTGTGCCTGTCATGCCGCAGGTTTGAATTCTCCCCTTTCCGATTTTTTCGTGGAGGATCTCCATGTCAGCGGTTTTTACCACGGATTTACCATCAATCTGGAGATCGATCTCCCCCGGGTTCGCCCTGAGGAGGCCAAAGAGGGTTCCATCATCCAGAATGCCGTAGATGTCGTGGGGAATGCCCAGACGCTTGCCTGTGGTAAGGGTCCGCCAGTGGGGGTAGCCCCTTTTTTGGCCATGGAGGGCCACGC
>Ga0180007_10005541_pt1 | contig 12712 bp, 12 predicted proteins | sample MM_PC_MetaG_FD_121122 | JGI IMG/M metagenome (GOLD analysis project Ga0180007, IMG submission 121122) | Groundwater microbial communities from the Aspo Hard Rock Laboratory (HRL) deep subsurface site, Sweden - MM_PC_MetaG | ecosystem: Environmental > Aquatic > Deep subsurface > Groundwater... | reverse complement strand
TTTCTGTTGGTGGGTTGTCCTGGCTCTTTGCAAACCTAAGAAATAATTTTCCTCCTCGGCGGATTCAAAAAATCTCAAGAAAACATTTATAAACTTTGACTCATTATTATAATTACATCAATATGCCTTAAGACTTGTCCAATTCCTATTGGGGAGGTTGAGAGGGTGTTTCGGTCTAACGACCCTTTGGTGTAACTTTTTTTATAAGAAATTTTTCTATATCTTCTAATGTTATATTGACGTATGTGTTTAGCATATTTTTCTTATCCCTTCTCATCATTCCCGCATAAATATGAGCATAAGAAGTTGACGGCAACGATTGATGAAGGGGATTCCCCATTTTTATGTTTAATTTTTCTAATAGGAATCTAAGAGTTTGATTTATTTCATTTATATGTCCTTTGAAATCTTTACAGATAGTCAAAGAAAGCCAGTCTATCTTTCCTGCAGATTTGAACAAATAATATACTACAATGGAATAAATCCTGACTTTAAAGACGCCTTTTTTTGTTTCATGGGAGTCATAATTATATTTATATTTATTGGCCTTCCAATTAGTAATCAAACTATTTATTAATTCTTTTTTGAACTTAAATCCTTTTATTATTTCTCCGTTATCTTTAGCGATGCAGATTATATAATTCTCGTCAAATATGTCACATCCACTAACATCTATTTCAAATTTCATATTATGTAAAAATCATTATACTTTATAAAATTACTTTCAAAATTCTCAACCCAAAAACCTTTCTCCCCTCTCTCCTCCTCTCTTAATTTTTCCCCTCGGAAAAAGTGTAAGTTTGATGCTACTTTTGCATCTCATTACATTCCTAATCACAAATTTTAAATAGTCTATTCTGTGATTAAAAACGTAGACAGGTTGGCGGGTTAGCCCTCCGCTATTTGCAAACGGGCTTTAGGCAGACTGCAAGGAAGTCGGTGACAGGAGCGTTGGAAGAGTCTTTGTTTTGACGTTGACGTTTTGTCCTTCTTGATTTTGCAGATGCGAAGCGGGTCAGGCCTTGATCGGAGCAGCCCTAAACATTTGATAAAATGCTTGGAGGGTCGCAGAACCGAGGAGAAATGAAGGTTGCTTTTTCAGTAATTCTTGAGCTGGCTTCTGGTCTACGTAATTTTTTATAACACTTATAGAAATCGTGTGCAGAAAATATATTTTGTAGGACAATAAATTTATAAACTCTTTTTAATTATTTTAATTATGAAAGGTGATAAATCAGGTCAGTTTTATTTAATTGCTACGGTGATTATTATTGCAGTGGTTATTGGCTTTGTTACAATTTCTAATTATGCGCAAAAACAAGAGTCAGTAAAAATTTATGACTTAGGAGAAGAACTAAATATCGAGGGAGAAAATGTTCTTGATTATGGAATTTACAATGGACTTGATAAAAATGCAACAGCAGAACTTTTAAAAAATTTTATAGAGACTTATTCTGAATATCTTGGTGAAGATATTGATATCTATCTTATAGTCGGGGATGATGAAAGTTTAATTGTGATTGGGCAGGAAGAAGGATTAGAAGAAGATATAGAAATTGATTTTGGATTAACTGGAAATGCTATTAAGAATCTTAAAAAATATGCGAGGAAAACATTTACTCCAACCGCGAGTTTAGAAGTTGGAAATAAAATAAGAATTAAGATCAAGAAAGATAATGGTAACGACAATGAATATGAATTTGAGCTAAAAGAAGGAGAAAACTTTTACTTTATAATTTCTCAAAAAGTTGGTGAAGAAACACATGTCACAACTAATTAAAAATAAGAGGGGGGTTTCTCCGGTAATTGCTACGGTTCTTTTGGTTGCAATGGTTATTGTAATCGGGCTGATTGTTTTTTTATGGTTTAGGGGATTAAATGAAGATGCAATAACAAAGCTTGGGAAAAATGTAGAGCTTGTTTGTGGGGATGTTAGTTTTAGTGCAGATTATGATTCATCGTCGGGAAAATTAAGTGTTGTAAATGACGGCAATGTAAATATTTTTAATATGAATGCTCAAATTTTTAAATCTGGGAGTCACGAAACAAAAAATTTAAGAGAAGATTTTAATGACTGGCCTGTATCTGGGTTAAATCAAGGAGAGGCAGTTTCTATAGATTTTGATTTTGGAAGTGATGTTGAGAAAATAATTTTAGTTCCGGTTTTAGTAGGGAAGTCTGAAAGTGGAGAGAAAGCTTTTGATTGTAAAGACAAAGATGGGATGGAAATTAATTTAATATGATAAAAAATAAAAGAGCAAGATTAAAAACCTTCCACTACAATTTTTTTTCAAAAAATAGTAAGGGGCTCTCTGCAGTTATAACTACTTTGATTTTGATTGCGTTAGTGATTGCAGCGATTGCAATTGTTTGGGTAACTGTAACTAATTTATTAACAAGCAAATTAGATGCTGCAAAATCTTGTATGAATGTTTTGGAAAAAGTAGAAATAAATAAATTATATACTTGCTATAATGATTCTTCAAATAAATTTCAGTTTTCAATAAACATAAGAGAAATAACTATTGACGAGGCTGTTGTGTCGGTTTCTGGAGCTGGAACAACTAAAAGTTATACATTAACTAATGAAGCACAAAGTATTTCTGGATTAGGACCTTACCCTTCTGGTTCAGGGAATGTTGTGCTCCCTGGGAAAAATTCTGGATTAACATATGTTTCAAGTGATTTTGCTATTATTCCAGATTCAGTAAAAATTGCGCCGACTATAAATGGGAATCAATGTGAAGTATCTGATTCATTACTTGAAATTTATTCTTGTTAATCTTTTCTAAGGAAAATATTATAAACCAAATCCTATTTAATAGTTTATGAAAAGAGGGAAGAGAGGACAGGTTTGGATTGAAACTGTGATTTATACTGCAATTGCATTACTTATGATTGGGCTTGTTCTTACTTATGCAAAACCAAAAATAGAAGAATTTCAAGACAAGGCGATTCTTGAACAATCTCTTGAAATGTTCAGGGCAATTGATGATACAATAAAGGATATAGGAGTTGCAGGGAACAAAAGATTTGTTGAGATTGGAATAAAAAAAGGCAGTTTGCAAATAGACGGGGAAAACGATAAAATTATCTTTGAGATGGAAAGTCAATATGAATATAGTGAAATAGGGAAAGAAATTTTGCTTTCTCCAGATAAAAGAATTGTTGCTTATACTGAAAAAATAGGGGGAACAAATAAAGTAAATTTTACAATTAATTATGCAGAATACAATGTAAATATAACTTATCAAAAAAAAGATGAATTCAAAATAATGGGCAAAGCACCGACGCCTTACAAGTTACTTATTTCAAATAATGGCAAAATTGGAGGAGACACTTTGATTGATATAAGTTTAAGTGGTCTTAATTAAAATGATTAAAAATATTAACATACAAAATTATCCGAGGGTTAATATTAATTTTTCTCCAAAAATTCCTCCATTAAAAAAAGTTATTGATAAGACAAAAATTGATATTAGGTATTGTTTGATTTCGCCGTTTGCTTTTGCGCATATTTATTGGGACCCGAAGATTTATGAACTTGTATATAAAATTGAAGAGCCAATATTAGATGAAAAAGAAGAGGAACACAGAAAAGAAATAGTTTCTGCTATGAGGAACATGATTAATTTTGATAGTGTGGTTGAGAGAGATATGGATGCATTGATGGAATACATTGACCAGCGATTCAAGATTATTACTATTGAACTCGGGATAAATCTTTCTTATGAAAGTTACAAGAAAATTTATTATTATCTTTGTAGAGATTTTATCGGATTTAATGAGACAGAACCGTTGCTGAGAGATTATTTTGTAGAAGATATTGAATGTAATGGTGCTAAGTCTCCGGTGTATATTGTTCATAGAATTTATCGGAACATAAAAACAAATTTGATATTTAATGATATGGATGTGTTAGAAAGTTTTGTAGAAAAACTTTCTCAAAGATGCGGGAAATATATTTCTTATGCTCAACCGATCTTGGATGGAAGTCTGCCTGATGGAAGCAGGGTAAATGCAACTTACACAAAAGATATTACGAGCAAGGGTCCGACTTTTTGTTTTGCAGATGGTTATCTTCAACTTGGAAACGGGGAAGTAATCAGAATAGATAAATTTTTTCAACAAAGTAAAAAAGATTTTGGATATAAAATAGAAAATGGCAATGAAGTTGTGGAATTGAATAATTTGACTTGCTGCGGGGTAAATGAAAAAAATTTAAATCAGGTTGATTCGAAATTAAAAACCGTTATAAAACTTCCCCCTCCCAAAGAATTAGTCAGAGTAAAGTTCAGCGACGGTTCAGATATAACAACAACTACTAATCATCTTTTTCACATAGCTGATTCTAAATTAAAACTAATTGAATCCAAAGATTTGAAAAAAGGCATGTTTGCCCCGATGCCTTCAAAAGTTAATGCACGAGGATGCCTGCAAACAATAAATGCTTATAATTTAATCAAAGAGTTTTCTTATTCTCATAAAATCTGCATATTAAGCAATACAGAAATAAAATCAAAAGTAAGCAATTTAATTTCAAACTGCAAGACTCAATTTAATAATCACAGGCAACAATTAGCCCAGGAGTATGAAGTGCATCAGTCTTATTTTTATGAAATAGTTCATCGTGGCTGCTCTATCTCTTTTGAAATACTGGAGCAGATAAGCAATATTAATGAAATAGATGATTTAAATCTCGTTGTTTATGGAGGAGGAACAAAGGGGAAATCAAAAGCAATAAAAATTCCCAGAGAGGTTGACAAAGACTTAGCTTATTTAGCAGGAGCAATAATTAGCGACGGGCATTTAGGCAGGGCAAGTGTAGATATAGCCTGTTATGAAAATGGGTTTGCTAAATCAGTAATATCAAAATTGATAAAAAAATTTGGCAAGGCAGATGCTTATTATAATGGAAACAGAATCTATCTTTGCAATCTTTTTGCTCCTTATTTTTTTAACAAGGTATTTCAAATTCCCTATCAGAAAAAACATGATATTGTAAAAGTTCCTCAGGTTATTTTCAAATCTGACAATGATGTCATTGCTTCTTTTATCAGAGGATTATTCGACGGAGACGGAACCTGCAAATCAGGACTGAGCTACAAAACTAATTCCAAACAATTAGCAGAGGAATTAACATATTTATTATCAAGACTGGGTATTTATTCTAAACTATTGCGTGAAAATAAAAATTATCGAGTGTTAATTCCCTCAATTTATGAAAAAATATATTCTGAAAAAATTGGTTTTGATAACTTTTTTAAAAAATTCTGTTTAAACAAACTTCTTGAAAAAAAGAATAATGATGCAAAATCTTATATTAATTCCGGAAGAGTTCCTGCAAAACCAATTTTTGAAATTTTATCAGAAATGGGAATTTCAAAAAAAGAGGCAGTTAAATTTTGTAATGTTTGTTCAAACAGATTAATTTATTATGACTCACTTTCGAAACCTTTTGTAAAACAGATTATGTCTTTAATTGAATTAAAAATAAAAGAAAAAAATCTAAAAAATATTAATTTAGATTATTTGAAATGGCTGGTTAATTGCAATCAGGAATTTATAAAAATAGATTCAGTTGAGATTTTTGAAAATAAAGAACAAATTCCTGTGTATGATATTGAACTTGAACCTTGCAAGTTTTTTATAGCAGGAAATAAACCAATGAATGTTTTTGATACAATAAGGAAGTTCACAAAAACTCCTTGGACACCGACGCAGTTATTGGCATTCAATACGTTAAGTCCAGAGATGCTTGCTTATCTTTGGTTATTGGTTCAGCATAAAATGAATATTCTTATTGCAGGAGGAACTGCCTCTGGAAAAACTACTTTACTAAATGCTATTGCGTTTTTTATTCCTCAAGAGGCGAGAGTAGTTTCAATAGAAGACACGAGAGAGTTAAATCTTCCGAGAGAAAACTGGCTTCCGAGTGTGGTGAGGGCTTCAACCGGAATAGAAAAAGTTGGAGAGATAGATTTGTTTACTTTGCTCAGGAGTTCTTTTAGACAAAATCCAGATTATGTAATTGTGGGAGAGGTTAGGGGTAAAGAAGCATATGTGCTGTTTCAGGGAATGGCATCTGGGCACTCTTCTATTAGCACTATTCACGCAGACTCAGTTGATACTGTGATAAAAAGATTAAAGACTCCTCCGATTGAACTTTCTCCGACGCTGTTAAATGTTCTTGATTGTGTTTGCATTATGACTCATGCTGTTGTAAATAAACAAGAAACAAGAAAATTAAAAGAGATAGTTGAAATAATTAATGTAACTCCGGATGGGGTTGCCCTGACAAACACTCCTTTTGTTTGGAACCCTTCTGATGACCAATTTTATTTTAAGCGAGATAGTAAAATATTCCAAAAGATTTCAAAAAGAACTGGTTTAAAAATTGAAGAAATTGATTTAGAATTCAGAAGGAGAGTTCATTTAATTTACAAATTACATCAAAAGAAAATCTTTGACTTTAATAAAGTTCAAGAAATAATTAATGAATATATTAAAAAACCTGAACAGGTTCTGAGAGAATTTGGGATTGAATAAATGGGTTTCCAAATGACCTCTCAAGGAATAATTTTGAGACGCCTAAATATTTAATAACGCAAATTACTTCTTTTGAGAATGAATAAAAAGAGTGAAAAAAAATTGGAAATTTTTTCTCCCACTACTTCGTCCGAGTCGGATTTGCAATCCTCACTCGTCCGCCAAGATGGCAAACGAAAGCGTGGCCAAAGTAAAGAGGATATTGTCTTTCTTAATCAATTAATTAGAACTCTTGAAGAAGCAGAGCTAAAACTTGAAGAAGCTTATGATAAAAAAAATTATGAGAATTTTAATAATATAAAAAAATTAATTATGAGAATTCAAGAGAGAATTTCAGGGGTTGTGAGATGAATGAAAAACTAAAAAACATAATCTTAGAAGAAAAGAAAATTATCAAAGAGATGAGTTCTTTGTTTGTGGTATTAGAAAGGACCAAAGACAGGGAGGAGAAAAAGATGATTTCTTCGCACATTAATTTATTAGAAAGTGCTTTGAAAAAAAGAAATGATAATGTTCCAGAGGCATTGAAAAGAATATCATTGGTTAAATCTTTAGACCCAAAAATAGAAACTAAAATTGAACCTGAACTAATTAAACAAAGCAAACTAAAAACTCCTATCATAAAAGAGAAAATAAAACCACTAACAAATTTATTGGAACTTGAAAAAGAAACATTGAAACGGATTGGGAAAAAGGACGAGAAGATTATCAAAAAGAAAGTGAAAAAGCCAAGTAATTATGTTAAAACCGCAAATAAAGTTTTTGTTAATTTATCTAAACCGCTTTCGAAGAACAAAATATTTAGTATATTAAAAACGTCGCTGATAAAAGCGAATATGCACGTTGTTCCTTCAAGTTATATTTCGATAATTTTATTCACAATAGGATTATCAATAATTGTTAGCATTTTTGTTTTTTTGTTTTTTTTGTTTTTTAATTTTGGACCAGAACTCCCAATTATAACAAAAGTTACTGAAAACTTTGGAACAAGATTCTTGAAAATATTTTGGATTTTATTTGTTATTCCACTCGGCACAACAATATTCATGTATTTTTATCCTTCAATAGAAAAAAAATCTATTGAGAACAAGATTAATCGTGAACTTCCTTTTGCAACAATCCATATGTCGGCTATTTCAGGCTCTATGATTGAACCGAGTAAGATTTTTAATATAATTAATTCAACAGGTGAATACCCGAATATTTCAAAAGAATTTACAAAATTAATAAATGAGATTAATGTTTATGGATATAATTTGGTTGGGGCTTTAAGAAATCTTGCATTTAATTGTCCAAGTGCAAAGCTCTCAGAATTGTTTAACGGTTTAGCGTCTACAATAAATTCAGGAGGTGACCTCCAAGATTTTTTTGAAAAAAGATCTCAAAGTTTACTTTTTGAATATAAAATTGAAAATGAAAAACGCACGAAAACTGCAGAAACATTTATGGATATTTACATAAGTATTGTTATTGCGGCTCCGATGATTTTTATGCTTGTTTTGATGATGATGAAGATAAGTGGCTTAGGGATTTCTCTTAGCACGTCGATGATTAGTCTAATAATGGTCTCAGGAGTCGCAGTAATAAACGTGGTCTTCTTGACATTTTTACATTTAAAACAACCCGGTGATTAACATGAAAAAAATATATTGGATAGGATTTGCATTGTCTTTAGCAGTAGTAATTTTGTCGTTATTCTTAATTAATACTGAGTTTTTCTTTTTTGTTCTCGGTATCGGGGTTTTATTAGGAGTTACTCCTTTTGTAATATTAACTATCTATGAAACCAAAGTTTCTAATGAGAAAGAAGAAATGTTCTTGGAGTTTGCCAGAAATTTAGTTGAAAGTGTAAAGACAGGGATACCTATAAGTAAAAGCATAATAAATGTTAAAAATAAATCCTATGGTGTTTTGAGTGAGAACATTGAAAAATTGGCTAATCAGATTTATCTTGGGATTCCATTAAATACTGCTTTAAAAATATTTTCAGATGATGTTAAAAATAAAAACATCTCAAGAGCATTAAAATTAATTGGGCAAGCAGAACGAGCTGGAGGTGAGATTGGAGAAATACTCGAGTCAGTTGCCGAGGCTGTGAGCATGTCAAATAAATTAAGAAAAGAAAGAAAGGCCACCATCTCCACATTAGTTGTTCAGGGATATATCATCTTTTTTGTTTTTATAGTGATTATTTTAATTATGCAATTCAAAATCCTTCCGATGATTTCTGATTTAACTCTTATTGAAGGTTCTGGAGGAGGAACAATAGACCAAAAAACCATCGCTAATGCGTTTTTGTATTTGCTTTTGATTCAGGGATTTTTTAATGGTTTAACAATTGGGAAGCTTTCCGAAGGAAATGCTAAATCCGGTATAAAGCATTCGTTTGCACTAATGGTAATTTCTTTCCTTGTTTCTACAGGTGCGAATATATTCTTTGGTTGAAACATAGATTAATAAAGTAAATCAACACTGCCTAGTGTACCCCAAGGAGGGGCGAGTACCTCTTCGAGGCCCCAAAATCTCTGGGGCAAGATTTTCATTATAAAATTTTCTGACGAAAATGTTATAAATAATAATTATCTCTTTAAGATATGAAGGAGAGGGATATTTTTTTTGTAAAGAATAAGCAGGGTTCGCATATTGGAGTGGTTCTGTCATTTATAATATTTGTAATTTTCTTGGTTTTCTTATATTCAACATTGGAACCTTTAATAAAAGTTGATGAAAACAAGGAATTTATTGCAGGATATTTAGAAAAGGCCTTGATTGAAAAAATCAGCACAAATCTGACCACCCTCACCATAACTATTGGGGGGACGGTTAATCAAAATTGCATAATATTGGATAATTTAATAGACGGGACAAAATTAAGTTCAAAAGTTATTGTCAAAGATTATTATAAGAATATTATTCCTTCTTATATTTCTGATACGAGCAATAGCGATTTAATTGTGGATAGGGAAAGTGTGGGAGACACTTTTTTGAAAATATATGGTTCAGAAGGATTTGAAAACTTAGATGGTCGGTCAACAACAGGGTGTCAATTATTGGGCACAGAATATACAATTAAATTATTAAAATCAAGTGAATATATTTCTCAGGCAAAAACTGAAGAATTAAAAAATGATTACTCGGGGGAGTATGAAAGTCTTAAAGAAGAATTAAACATTCCTGAAGAGAATGATTTTGGTTTTGGGTTTATATATAATGACGGGTCAAAGATAGAAACAGAAAGTGAAAATGTGACTGGAGATGTTTATGTTGAAGAAATTCCAGTGAGATATATTGACAATGAAGCGAATATTTTATCTGGATTTATAATAATTAAAATATGGTAATAAATATAAATAAGGAATCTTAAATAAATATATGAAAAATAAAAAAGCAAAATCAAAGATTTTCCATTACAACTTTCTTCCAAAAAGTCGTAAGGCATGGATAAGAATTTTTGAAGCAGTTATTGCAGTATTGTTAATCGCAAGTGTTTTACTTATAGTTATTGGCCAAGGGAGTATTATTGAAGAAGATGATTCATTACAAATTTATCAAACAGAAATTTCAATTTTAAGAGAAGTTCAATTAGATAACCTTCTTAGAGATGATATTTTGGAAGTAGAATCTCTTCCGGTAAAATGGGAAGATTTTGATTCAAATGGTTTGGGTAATGTTAAGGATAAGATAATTTTAAAGACGCCAGATTATTTGGATTGCGAGACGATGGTTTGTAATATGACTGAAGATTGTATTTTAGAAAAATCTTCTGGGAAGGCAGTGTATGTTCAATCAATTGCAATAACCGCGAGTCTTGAAAAATATAGTCCGAGACAGTTGAAAATGTTTTGTGAAAAAATTTAAATGAAAGTTAAAAAAATTTTAAAAGATATTTATGAAATTCCAAAAGAAGGAAAAATGAATGTTCCTGGAAAAATCTTTCTCTCAGAAAAATTATTTAAAGCTTTAGATGAAGATTCTGTAAAACAAATCTCTAACATAGCACAGCTTCCAGGAATATTAAAATACTCTTTAGGTATGAGTGATATACACTCCGGCTACGGATTCCCTATCGGCGGAGTTGCTGCTTTTGATATGGACAAAGGGATTATTTCTCCTGGAGGGGTTGGTTATGATATTAATTGTAGCGTGAGATTATTGAAGACAAATTTAAAGAAAAAAGATATTTTGGGAAAACAAAAAGAAGTTGTTGAAGCACTTTTTAGAAAAATACCGTCGGGAGTTGGACGTGGAAGCAAGTTTCAGATTACTCGGGGAGAACTTGGGAAACTTTTAGAGCAAGGGGCGAAGTATATGGTGGATAAAGGTTATGGGGAGAAGCAAGATTATTTACATACTGAGGAAGAAGGTTGTATTAAGGGAGCAGATGCTTCAAAGGTTTCAGAGAGAGCGATTAAAAGAGGAATTGGACAAGTTGGAACTTTGGGAGCAGGGAATCATTTTTTAGAAATTGGTTATGTTGACGAGATTTTTGATGAGAAGATTGCTAAGGTATTTGGATTAGAAAAGAATCAGATTACAATTATGGTTCATTGCGGTTCTCGAGGTTTGGGGCATCAAGTTGCTTCAGATTATATTAAGAAAATGGAAGACCGGTATGGGTTTAAGAATCTACCAGATAGAGAATTAATTAATGCTCCGATAAAAAGTCAACTTGGTAAGGATTATTATTCTGCTATGGCGGCGGCTGCTAATTTTGCTTTTGCAAACAAGCAGTTAATTACTCATTGGATAAGAGAAGAAATGAAATATATTTTTCCGACGATAAAGATTGATGTTGTTTATGATGTTTGTCATAACATTGCAAAGTTTGAGGAGCATGTTGTTGATGGGAAGAAGAAGATTGTTTGTGTGCATAGAAAAGGAGCGACGAGGAGTTTTGGGGCTGGACGAAAAGAAGTTCCTGAAATGTATAGAAAAGTTGGTCAGCCAGTAATTGTTCCTGGAAGTATGGGGACAGCGTCGTATTTGCTTGTGGGAACAAAAAAAGCAGAAGAGTTGACATGGGGCTCGACAGTTCATGGAGCAGGGAGAATTAAAAGCAGAAGTGAAGCACTAAGAACCTTGAAAAGTGAAAAGATAGAAAAACAGCTTCGTGAAAAAGGTATTGAAGTCAAAACAGGTAGTAGCAAGAGTTTGATTCAGGAAGCTCCTGACGTTTACAAAGATGTTGATGAAGTTATAAAAGTTGTTGATGAATTGGGAATTAGTAAAAAAGTTGCGAGGTTAAAACCTTTGGTTGTTATGAAGGGGTGAGAATATTTATAAAATAAGAATTCTATAAGTAGTTATGAAAAAGGGCATGATTGTTTTGTTAGGGTTGATTTTAATGTTCAGTTTTGTTATTTTATTAAGTGAAATAGTTTATGCTTCAAGTTGCGGTAGTTGGTCTGGACCTAATAGAGATTGTGAGAGACCTGATTCTCAATGGTGTTTCATAGATTGGCGTGGTTCTCCAGGACATACTCGTGCCCAGTGTGAAAATATATGTGAAGGTGCTGGAGCAACATGTGCACAATGGGAAAGCACTACTGGAAGATGTGCTTGCAGTGATAATAACCCAAGAGATACCCCTGGAACTTTTTCAATATGGTCTACTTATTGTAGTGGAGGGGTAAGTAGTTGTACACCTTCAGCTCCTGAACCACCAAGTCCTCCTCCATGTTCTCCATCCTGTTCAAGCAAATCAAGTTGTTGCGGTTCTAAAGTTTGCGGAACAGCGTCGGATGGCTGTGGAACAAGTTATGATTGCGGAAGTTGCTCATCAGGATATTCATGTTCCGGGGGGAGTTGTATCCTGAATATTGAATGCGGGAACAGCGTCGTGCAAACAGGAGAAGAATGCGACGACGGAAACACAGATAATGGAGATGGTTGTGATTCGTTGTGCCAAATTGAAGAAAATTGGAATTGTACTGGTGAACCTTCCGCATGTGTATATAATTGTCAATTCACTTCTTCAAACTGGAGTGTTTCAGAAACTACTGACGGAAATCTTGTAAATTTGAATGTTATTGGAAATGATTTTTGCGACGGGAAAGCAGTGAGTTTTGAAGTTTTTGAAAATGAATTAATTGGGAGAGATGCGGTTTCTGTTAATCCGAGCAATGTTATTTTTTCAGGAACTACAGCAACAGCGACGTGGGTT
>Ga0180007_10005540_pt1 | contig 12713 bp, 10 predicted proteins | sample MM_PC_MetaG_FD_121122 | JGI IMG/M metagenome (GOLD analysis project Ga0180007, IMG submission 121122) | Groundwater microbial communities from the Aspo Hard Rock Laboratory (HRL) deep subsurface site, Sweden - MM_PC_MetaG | ecosystem: Environmental > Aquatic > Deep subsurface > Groundwater... | reverse complement strand
TTGGCGGGAAAATGCAGGAAGCGGATGCCGGGGTGGCTGGGTCTTTAACCTATAACCGAGTGCGGTATTCAGGCGATTACGGCGCGCCTAACATATTCGAAGGGGCGGATGCGTGGCCGGAAAATTGGTATTTTAATATTGATGATGAGTTAATAACCGGAATGAAAACATTTAGGGATTCGCTTATCGTTTTCGGACTTCATTCGATCAACGCAATCCGTGGCGAGATGTATGCGGCTACCAACGCTTTTACCCTGACCAAGCTGACTAATTCGGTAGGCTGTATTTCCAACCGTACTATCGTGCCGGTGGATAACGATTTATATTTTATGGCTCCCAGCGGGCATATTTATTCTTATGACGGGTCGAGTGTGCAGTTGCGGTCTGATAAGATTTCCACTACGATTAACGCCTTAAACAAGTTATATATACAATACTCGGTAGCCTGCTATTTTCCCAAATATCACCAGTTATGGGTTTCCTGCCCGACTTCTTCAGCGACTACAAACGACCAAGTCTTGGTTTATGATACCCTTTATGATACCTGGTCCATTTATTCCGGTATCGAGGCCTCTGTCCTGTTCTTGCGTGAAGTCAATAACGAATATCAGTTATATTCCGGCTCGGCGGCTTATGGTTATTTATCACGCCAGGACAGCGGGGATATTGATTATCCTAATAATACGGCTACGGACATAGATGCTTATTACTCAACCAAATACTTTTCTACCGATATGAAGGAACGGGATAATATATTCGACAGTATTTTTGTAACTGTTGAGCAGTCTGGCGATTACGACTTGAAAGTAAAGGCTATAACCGATTATGGTAAGTATCAAACAGAATATTTAATACCTCTTACTCCAGGCGGTTCTTTATGGGATCAGGCAGTTTGGGATGTGGATACCTGGGCAGGAGAAGATACGGTATTGATCAAGAAACTCGGGTTGAACAGGGCTGGCAGTTTTATCAGTCTTACTTTTGGCACTGCTTACCAGAGCCAGCCGTTTACGATATTCGGGGCGAGAATATTATTTAATCCGCAGGAAATGCGGTAAAAGGAGAATAGAATGAGAAAGATTGTTTTAATTTTTATGAGTTTGTTTATAGCTTTAAACGTATTTGCCGGAGCGGCGGATATTTCATTACCCAAAACCCACGTTTCTAACAAAACCATAAAAGCCGCTGATGTAAATGCCAATGAGCAGCATATTCAGTCGGTGGTTAATAGCAACAATCCTGATGGCGACGTGGTCGGCACGACTGACACACAAACACTTTCAGGGAAAACGCTGACCTCACCAACGATCACCACTTCACCTACCGCTGCCGGAGCAACTTGGACGGATTTAGGGGCGGTAACCACAGTAGATATTAACGGTGGGACGATTGACGGAGCGACTATTGGGGCAACCTCTGCAACTACTGCGGTAGTAACCACTCTTAATACAGGACAGGGTGCTAATGAATTATATGATATGGATCAGAATGTGCTAACTACAAGCAATGTATCTTTTTCCACAGCAACTGTTGACCAGTTAATTCTCGGAGCGACTGAGAAATTATCTTTTGATGGTGGTGGTGCTGGCGGAAATACTTATGTGAGCGAAAATACAGCGGATAATATAACTGTGGTTGCTGGTGGGGTTTCCGCTTTGGGCATTAAGGCGACTGGCATTGGCATACCGGCAACCGCCCCACTCTATTTTGACGGTTCGGGGATGTCCGGCGATACTTATATCCACGAAGCTTCAGCTAACAACCTTTACCTGGTGGCTTCTGCTGTTTCCTGTTTATATATGAACGGGACTAATTTATTCAGTCCTATTGTCTATAGCGCGACTACCGCTTCGGCGGCTGATGTGAATGTGGCGGCATCTGGATTGCTTGCCCGTGTTACCTCTGCTCGTAAATACAAGACTAACGAAAGACCACTGCTTTTTGATAAGACCAAGTTAATGGGATTACAGGCGATTATTTATAATTCCAAATGCACCAATGATAACCCGGAAACGGATTATATCGGTATTGTCGCAGACGACGCAATGAAATATTATCCTGAATTAATAACCTATAACGATAAGGGAGAGCCGGAGAACTTTCAGTATAGCAGATTAACAGCAGTATTACTAAAAGCATTACAAACCCAGCAATTAGAACTTGACGATTTAACCAAACGAGTTGAGAAATTAGAGAAGAAAGTAGGAGGGAATTAGTTATGATGCCGACTGGTTACGATCCGAACAATCCGAGTAAATGGTGGGAGGAAATAGGGAAATACACTACTCCAGGGACATCTACATATGACCCCAATTTTGGCCAAACACCAGTGATACCGCCAGAAGAAACTCCACCTATAGACCCTTCTACCCTATATCCCGATGTGGTTGACCCTAATTCCGAGTGGGCAAAATACATTCAATCTCTTATGGATACAACTAAAGGCGGGTATCAAGGAATTGACCAAAGCAAATTAATGTTAAATCTGCCAGGTTATGAAAAAGTAGCCGCTCCTGATGTTATTCCTTATCAGACGGCTGAATATGGGCCAACTGCTAATTTACCAGGTATGGTTGATTATGGTGGTATGGTTACTCCCGGACAGGTCGATTATCGCAGTGGATTTAACCCGCAATTAGCGCAGCAGCAAGCGGCACAGGCGATGAAAGGCATACAGGCACAGGCTTTACCTGGATTACAGGAACAGCTTGCAGGCGGGCGGGAAGCAGCGGCAAGAGCGTCGGGAGAGGGTGGCGGTACCGGACAATTCGCTGAATTTGGACGGCAGCCATTAGAGAAGTTCGGCCAGCAAATGGCGCAGGAAGCCGGAAAATTACAGCAGAACATAATGGCACAGCAAGCGCAAGACCTGCAAAGAAGAGCTGAACACGAAATGCAACAGCAGGGCAGGGTAAGCGACGCTACTTTCCAGCAAATGAGAGAGGCTCAGTCTTTTGTCAGAGACCAGAAAGTACAACAGGAACAGCTGAAATTCGAGCAGGATATGAGCAAGAAGGCTTTTGATAGAGAACAACGAGCAACTGCTTTAAGCAAAGACTTTGCGCAGAAACTCACTAACGCCGAATGGGACAGGAACCAGCAGATGAAAGCTCAAGAGTGGGAACTGGATAAGCAGATGCAAGAGGGAACAATGAACGCACAGGCTTATCTGACCGCTTGGACTTCGGCTAATAATGAGCGTATGCAGAACCTTGAATATACCAGAAAATCGTTAGAAACCGAATTACAAATCGCTTTAGATAGTAATAACTTTGAAAGAGAGAAAGCGGTTAGGATAGAGTTAGCGAACATAGCCGCTGAATCAGCACAGGCACAGGCAGACGCACAGGAAAAGTCGAGTATGTGGGGTGGAATTGCTGGGCTTGCCGGAACTGTAGTAGGAGCAAAAATAATTGCGATGGTATGCTTTGCCGATACTACCGAAGTATTAGTAAGTAAGAAAATATCAGAATTACAAGATGGCGACATGGTAGTTGGTAAACAGCCAGACGGCAAACTGGTAAAAAATAAGGTTACTAAATTATTGAAATATGAAAATGCTAATCTGAAACAGCGTATTAATGGTAATTTAGAACTTACTGACCATCCGTTTATTACAGATAAAGGAGCAGTTAAATTAGTATCAGAAATAGACGAGCCTACTATTGGATTAACTAAACCGATAGAAATAAAGACAGAAAAGATAGAAAGAAAAGGCACTGTCTATAATCTTGATTTAGATGGCAACTTTACATATTTTGTTAAAAATGGTGATGACTATAGTCTTGTTCATAACGGAAGGGCGAAGGTGATATAAAATGGGAACAGCAGGAAATATAGGAGCAGGGTTTTCAGGATTTTCACAAGGAATTAGTCCTTTTTTACAAATGTTAATGCAACAAAAAATACAACAGCAGCAAACCCAGCAAGCACAGAACCAGAAATACGCCTACGACGCTTCTCTTGGTAAACTCGTACCAGTCAATCCGCAGTTGAATATGCTTCCCGGGCTGGGCGGAGGAACTGGAAACATTCCAGGATATAGCGGATTCCCGCAGGTTTCACAGCCGCAGATGATCAGCCCCTTACAATTAGGCGGCAGGGTGGCTCCGGCGTCTTACGAGAGCCAGCCAGCAGGGTCAACTCGCATATCTCCAGGGGCAGGGGTTCCGGGTGGGTATTATAAACCGAAGCCGGAAGCTCCGGGGAAGTATGAACCGACTACACAGGCGGGATGGCAAGAAGATGAGGCATATAAGGCTAAATTAAAGCCAACCAAAAGAGAATCAGATTATCGCTCTAAAGAATATAAACAAGATTTACAATCTGCGGTAGAAGCGATTAATAACGAAGCTGATAAAGACAAGGTGTATCGTCGCTTATCTGCTGCTTATCCGCAATATTCTGCTGAAATTATGCGAGTTATTTATGGTAAGAGCCAAAAAGAAGAAGATGAAGATATATTTTAACAACTTGGAGTATATAGATGGCTTTGCAATTTGACGATCTTATACCAAAGAGAGATAAAAAGTCGGTAATGCCTAAATCTATCGGGATGGACTTTTCCGATTTAATACCTAATAGAGTTCCGTCTACTACTGGGACTACTACCGGATTAGCCACTCCAGAACAAGAACAGCGGTGGTCTCAAACCCCAGCGGCGAAGTTACAGCAGAGTATGTTGGCACAGCAACAGCCGCAAAGAAAACCCATTATAGAACAACCCTATGATATACAAGGATATACCGCAAGAGGCGGAATGAAAGCATACTCTCCTATTGGTGAAAAGTATCTCAAACCGGCAGTAGAAATGGGAATTAGTGCTTTAAGGAAAACAGGGCAGGCAATAGAGTTCCCTTTTGTCGGATTAGGTGGAATAACCAACCTGATCGCTGGCGAAGGACTACAAAAAGCCGCAGAGGATATTAAAAACCGCAAAGTTACCGGCGAAGTAATTAACAGCATTTTAGCCCGCAAATTAGAACAGAGTGGCGGAGATTACAACCAAGCTACTCCGTGGATAACCGCAACCGCAAGCATGATCCCTGATATAATGGAAATGTGGTCGGTTAATAAGATTTACAGGGGATTGTCTAATTTAGCCAAGTATAAACTATTAAAGACTAGCGTAAGTTCGGCTGTAGATAAAATGGGGAAAGCTGGCTATGTAGATGATGTAGTCAAAGTAAAAGCTGATGTTTTAAGCAAAGTAGATGATACCCTGAAAGCATATACCCAGCAAACGACTATTCCCAAAGAAGTAAGTAGATTAGGTAAGGTTTTAACTACTAAAGTTCAACCATTGAGTGTTTTAAGTCAGCCAACCATTAAGGGAATAACCCCTAAACTATTAACCGCTCCTATACCCAAAGCTCCTACTGGTATGGGATTAGCCCCCAAACCCACTCCCACAGCCCCGCAAGTGCCTGTTTTAGGGGAGAAAGTGGGTTCGGCGAGGGTAATTACCCCTAAACCTCGGACAGGGTATTCATTACCTGAAGAAATTAAAAATGTCTATCACGAAACTTCACCATCTTCAATACGAAATTTATTAAGTTATGGAGATCATTCGGGGTTAAATGTTGCAACTGCTCCAGAATATGCAATAGGGCAAACAGGAAAAGGAGTAAAATTTGAATTTAATGCTACTAATCTTGAAGGCGTACCAATTAAAAAACCCGCATCTGGTTTTTTAGGTGATTTTGAATATAAATTAATAAAGGGTGGGTTTGAACCAAAAGATATAAAAAGTATTACTTTAGCACAGGGAATAAAATTAGATAAAATTACTAATGCTATTTTTAATAGGATGATAAAAACTGGTGAAATATCACATACTAAACTACCAAACGGAAGTGATAAGTTTATATTTGGTCAACCCACCCCCAAGCCAGTTACGGCACTTGGGAAGAAGCCATCCTTAAAGCCCAAATCCCTCGGCTCGGCTCTCCCCACCCAACGTGGAGCGGTTGGGAAGGGTGAATTTCAAAATAGGGTTATTGCTGCTCAAGATTTTGCTAAGACCGCAAGAGAACAGAATTATAGGATTCCTATTAATAGTGATGGTTCAATTACTATCTACCACGGAACGAGTGCTGAAACTGCTCAAAAGATAAATACTACCGGAAAGATAGAAAGTCAGTCTTTCTTTAGTCCTAATCAAAAAGGAGCAGAGTTTTATGGCAAGACTAAAAATAAAGCAGGACAGATATTACCTATAAAAGTAGATGCTCGTAGTGTTGAATATTCCACTGGTACTGGTGAAATATATGCTCCTAATGGACTTATAAAAGGAAATGACGGTATTTGGAGAGCCACCTCCCAGGCGATTGGGAAGGTGGGGGAGAACCCACTTATCGAGGAGGCGAGGATTGTCCAACGAATTGAAGAACCTGGTATGTCTATTTCTTTTAATAAACCACAAGGTCTATATACAACTCCAGCAAGCGTAAAGTCCCCACATCTTGATTTAGGTGGTAAAAAAACAAAGTTTATTATAAAGTCAAATGCTAAAGAAGTTATCGTTGATACAAGTGGATTATCTAAAACTCCAACAGTAAGAGGGGTTGACCAAATGGCTACAAATCTTGTTTGGTTAAGAAAAAATAATCCTAATATTGTTAATAGCATAAGAGGAAAAAGTGTATCTGAATTAAAATTAATGTTTTCAAAAGAGTTCCCAAAAGCAGAATGGAATAAATATACTGAAATACAGGATATGATTGAAGGATATGCTGGGTTAAAAGCTCGCCAGCAAGGTATTGATATAATTAGAGGAATTAATAAATTATCACCTGAATTTTCTGAAGTTGTTATTTTGAATAAGAATGTGGTCTCCCAAGCCACCTCCCAGGGTGTTAAGCCCTCAAAGGACGTCCCTTCAATACTCAAGAGCGAGAGAGGGGCTTTAGGAGTACCTAAGAAAATACTTACACCTTCAGAGCAATATGCTCAAGAACAAATAGCTAAAAGAGAAGCAGCAAGGAAAGTGGAAACTTTAGGTATTACTGGTAAAGCTATTAATCTATATAAAGAAGCCAAAAGTAAACTAGTAGATTTTTCCGCTCCTATTGAAGATGTTTTAAGAACTGCCCAAAAGAAGGGTAAATATCAGATTACTCCTGAATATGATATAACTAACCAGATTGATCGAGTATTACGTGCCCCAACTATTGCCGGACAGTTTGCCAGGGATAATGGGATAGAAAAGGTTATCCAGCAAGTAAATAATCTTGATAATTTAGATCAATATTTAATTGCTAAACAGGCAAAGACAGTAGCAGCAAGAGGAATAGAGACTGGAAGAGATTTAGTCAAAGATGAACAGTTAATAAATGATTTTGCTCCTCAATACGAACCTTATGCAAAGGTAGTAAATGACTATTCAAGAAAGTTATTGGATTATAGCGTAGAGTCTGGACTTATAAGTAATGATTTAGCAACTACGCTAAAAGAAAGATACCCTAATTATGTTCCGCTTAATAGAATATTTAATGAGTTAGAAAGAACTGGAGCTTTTGGTACAAAGGCAGTTGCGTCTATTTCCAAACAAACCATAGTCCAGAAACTCGAAGGTTCAGAACGAGAGATTGAAAATCCTCTATCTTCTTTATTATCTAAAACTAACGACGCTTTTAAGCAAGGTGAAAAGAATAAAGCGGCAAGAATATTAGCTACTTATAAAGACTTGCCTGGCAACCCATTCCAATTAAAAGAATTAGCCGAAGGAGATACTGCTCCTTTTACTGTTTCTTTTATTGATAATGGAATTAAGAGGACATTTGAAACTACTCAAGAAATTGCTAATGCTGCAAAATCTTTAAATGTTCAACACTTAAATATATTAGGTCAGATATTCGCTTTTCCTGTTAGAGTGGCACGCATAGGTATTACTGGTATTAACTTACCATTTATAGCGGCTAATGTAGCTAAAGATCAGGTTACTGCTATTATTAATTCTAAAGAAGCCCTTAAAACTTCTATTGCTAACCCAGCTATATTTACTAAGTCTCTATTTGAAGCAGTAGGACACGGTAAAGTATATGAAGAAATGGGAAGGCAAGGATTGCTTGGAACTTCTTTTGATATAGCTCGTAATCAACCTGACTTAGCTCTTGAGAAAATAAGAGCAGGTAGAGATTTAAGAGGTAAGATTGGATATACTGTTCGTAATCCTAAAGAGTTTTTAAGAGCGATTGAAAACATTGTTAATCGTGGTGAAGAACTTACCAGAATACAGCAGTATCAAGGTACTAAGCAGGCCTTGATTGAAAAAGGAATGAGCGAGCAAAGAGCTACTATTGGAGCGTCCAGAGCCAGCCGTGAAAATACGGTTAATTTTGCTCGTAGGGGAGAATGGGGGACTGTCTTAAATTCTACTTTCTTATATATTAATGCGAATATTCAAGGCACAAGAACATTTTTAAGAAATTTCAGAGATAGGCCAGGACAGACAGCTGCTAAAATAGCAATAGCTGTCTTTGCTCCTATTGCTGTTGCTACCGCTTGGAACTTATCAGATGATAAGAGACGTGAAGCATATCAGGATATTTCAAATTATGAAAAAGAAAATAATATAATTATTATTCCTCCTAATCCTGTTTATGACAAAGATACTAATACTTGGAATATTATCAAAATACCCTTATCGCAGGAAATAAATAACTTAGCTGGTATGGCCAGAAGGCCTATTGAACAGGCTTATGGTTTAAATCCAGTAGTGGCTAAAGATATTGTTAATGCTTTTGTAGGTACGGTATCTCCTATTGCTCCTACTGCCGGTTCTTTTTTATCCACTCTTACTCCTCAAGCTATTAAACCAACGATAGAAGCTTTTGCTAATAAGAACTTCTTTACCGGAAAACCTACTGTTCCATATAGTATGGAGAAACTATCGCCTGAATTACAAGCTAAAAAATATACTGCTGGTACAGCTCGGCAGATAGGAAAGGTACTAAAAGTATCACCTCTTAAAGTAGAGTCTTGGATAAGAGGAACTTTTGGCGGAATAGGGTCTCAAGTTGTTAATGCCAGCGATCACGTTTTAGCTAAACTTGATATTATCCCTAAAGATCAGATTAGAGGGCAGAATGTTATTAAAGCTATATTAGCTCGTTTCATTCAGGCTCGTGGTGGTAATTTAGACAATGAATCCAATAAGAAATTAGAAAAGATAATCCAGTCTCAAGCTGATGATAAATTTAGATTAAAACAGGAAGCGGAAATACTATATACTGAATTAAAAGATTTATCTCCTGATGAATCTAATGCTAAAGCAAGAGAAATAAAAAAAGTAAATCCTCAATTATTTGATAAGTTAAAAGATACTGCAATTAATCAGAAAAAAGGGTTAGATTATAATGACAGATTAATGTTACAATTAGGAGTTGAAACTGGTCAGAGAGCTAAGTTTATATTTGAAAATGTAAAAGATATTGCTGATAGAAAAGCCAAAAACGAGTATATAAGAGAACTAAGGAAGAAAAAGATTGTTACCGATAAAGTTATAAGACAGTTAAAGTTTCTCAATAAATCAAGCCCAAGATAGTATTTTTAATTAAGGAGTCTTTATGCCGCACAGAGTTGTAACCTTACCAAACGGAGACAAGAAACAAGATGAACGGTCAAGTGTATATGTCCCCTGGAAGTTATTTATCTGGGCGATGGCGGTAGTATTGATAATATTCGGCTGGACGCTGGGTTCGGTTAATACCCTGGCGGGGAAAGTCAGTAATGTTAAAGACAGCTTTTCGAGTGTTCAGGTGGACATACAGGAGTTAAAGACTAACGTGATCTGGATAGTAAACACGCTCAAAAGGGATAATAGATGAGCTATAAATGTAATAAGAAAGACCTTGACAATGGGAGTTAGCTATGCTATATTTATCTTATCAGAAGGAAGTCGGTATTTTTATGCCTATTAAATTACTCAGTGGGTTGAATAAACTTAACCGTCTATTCTTCTGATTACCCACTGGGTAATTTTTTTAGGGAGGATAAATATGGAAAATGAAAGATGGTGTTGGATAAAAGGATACGAAGGTAGATACAAGATTAGTGATTATGGGAAAATTGAGAGTTATATGAAAAGATGTCAGTATTATTGGAAACAGGATAAGATTGGCAAACTAATAACTCCAAATAAAGATTCTAACGGTTATTATCAAATTAGTTTACGCTTAAACAATAGTGTTAAAACTAATAAAATAGCTCGTTTAGTATCCCAAGCGTTTATTCCTAACCCATTAAACAAGCCACAAGTAAACCATAAAAACGGAGTAAAAACAAATAACCACTATTCTAATTTAGAGTGGGTTACTAATTCTGAAAATATACTACATGCTTATAAGGTTCTTGGTAATGGAGGGGGAGCAGGTAGGGGTGAAAGTCATTATGCAGCAAAATTAACTTGGGAGCAAGTAAAAGAAATTAGAAAACTTTATAAAAAAGGAATTATAATAAAGTTATTAGGTAATAAATACGAAGTGTCCAACACAAATATAAGACAGATTGTTAATAATAAAACATGGAGACATAAAGATGGGTTATCGTCTTTTAGGGGATAAACTTTATACTTGCTATTTAATTCTCCAACAAATAGAAAATTATACAAAAGAAAACTACTCAGAAGATAATCATTTATGTAATGATTGCTATAACCTAAGGGAACATTGTGGAAGCGTAATGCGTTCCATAGGATATTCAGAACCGAAGGTGGATAAATGACACGCCGCGAGTTTACTGATAAGATAACCCAGTTACTAAGAGAGATGATTGACGCTGGAGATGAGCCGATTATTGATTATGCCCTGCGTAGTGCGGAAGAACAAAATAGACTATATCGAATGGGAGCAAGTAAATGTAATGGCTATACTAATAAGTCAAGGCATAATGTAGGATTAGCTCTTGATATTTATTTGGTTAAAGATGATAAAGCTCAATATAGTTGGGAGTTTAGCAAGGCCATAAAGTGGCATAATAGGTGGATGGAAATATCCGGGTCCAAAGAATGGATACACTGGGATTCTTGTCATTTTTCATCAGACGGCAGGTAACCATATTCCTGATGCCAGGAAAATGGTATATTGAACCGTCAAGTAATCCTTTACAGTTGGAGATAAATTGATTACCTTAAAATACGATATGCGACTTTTAAGTAAAGATAATGAAAAGATACAAAATCGGCAGGGGAGATACTTTTTATCCAAGAAATTTAAGGATTTTGAAAAGGCAGTTCAACTAATTACAAAGACTCAATATAAAGAGAAACCTTTAGAAGGAGACCTTGAGGTTACGCTAACCGCTTATTTTACAAATAAGGTTCACGCGGATATGTTTAACTTGCCAAAAGGGTTAATGGACGCATTGCAAGGATTTGCTTTTATCAATGACCGGCAGATTAAAACTGGCAGTATTATCGTATTAGAAGGATACAAAAGTGATGGGTTTGTTGTTTCTATTAAAAAGATGGATACAAACCCTTACCCGATAGATAATAACGGCTAAAAAGGGCATTTACGGAAGCCGTTCGACGAGAAAAAGGAGGGTTTTGTGCCAAAATGGATTAAAAACTTGATCGCCAAGATAATTGGCAAGAGATTAAAAAAGGAGGTGGATAAAATGGAAGATAGTAAAAAGTGGTACACAAGTAAAACAATTTGGGCTGGGATTGTAGCGATATTAATTGCCGCCTATAATACAGGATCGTCAAGTTTTGGCTGGCCTCCAGTGCCGGATTGGGTATTTACCCTGTTAGGAGCAATCGGTATTTATGGACGCAAAACGGCTGAAACAACTATTAAATAAGTTCAAAATCACTCTTTGGCTGACTGATAAAATCAGAGGTCTTAGGGTGATATTCAGATGGAAATAGTCTAAAAAATACTCTTAGTAGTATTTCCGGCACGTCCCGCATAGGAGAACGTGTCGGTTTTATTGAATATCGCTTGACAAAATACAGAATAAATGCTATACTTATCACATAGGGAAGTAAAAATCTGACGAAAGGCATGAAAATGACAAAGACAATTTATCTTGGTTATATGGGTTGCCTGGGCGAAAGCCCTACTGGTTTTGTCGCCAGCATGTCCAACCCTGTAACATATAGTACTATCAAAGAACCTATAAGACTTAATAATCTTATGGGTTTTTTGTTTTTATGCGGTCTTTAAACGCCTGTTATCCGCATTAACAAATAACAGATCGACTTATACCCAAAAAATTACCACCGGATGAGTAGGCCATACTTGAACCCCGTGGCCTGAACCGACAATTTTGGTAGATTACTCCTGCGAAGTGAAGGTTGCCCTTCTTTAAGAGAAAATACAGGGTTAGACAATGAGAGCGAAGTTAATCTCCTATACTCCAAAGGCTCATAGGATTAAACCTCAATTGGAAATAGGCAGAGTAAATAAGTTCTCTTATATACTAATTAACAGCAAGTACCTAATACTAATAAGGTTTATGAGTATAGGGGTTGCTATTTAGCAATTTCCTTCCCGCATAAATATTTATCACTTCCCTGATAGCAAATATGCGGAGATAATTCAAAGTTGAGTTTTCTGCGTTCCGCATCTTTTAACAGGTTGTACTTCTTCCGGCACTTTTCACACCACATCGGGAGACCTCCTTGCCACATAGGGTTTTAGATTGCCCCTTCATTACCAAACACGGCTTATGGTCAAAATCAAAATCAGTATTATCTCTCTGCTCCT
>Ga0180007_10005539_pt1 | contig 12714 bp, 11 predicted proteins | sample MM_PC_MetaG_FD_121122 | JGI IMG/M metagenome (GOLD analysis project Ga0180007, IMG submission 121122) | Groundwater microbial communities from the Aspo Hard Rock Laboratory (HRL) deep subsurface site, Sweden - MM_PC_MetaG | ecosystem: Environmental > Aquatic > Deep subsurface > Groundwater... | reverse complement strand
AATCAATAAAGCTAGATATGAAGACAGACCGCTAAAAAATAAAAAATAAAAATATTTTATATTTTGTTTGTCATTATCAGTAATACCAAGACGATCAAGTAAATAGAAGGCGCTGTTATTTAATAATCCCTCAAGATTACTTACAGAAACATGTCCATTACCCTCAAAATTACCCCAAACATAAAAATATCTCGTATAACTTTTTTGAATATTTGCAGGAAAATATCTGTCGCCAGTTGCAACAAGAGAACCTTTAGGAATATAATTTATCAATGTAGAATAAAGGCATAAAAAAAACAAAAATGCGAAAAAAACGAAGTGAATTTTATTCTGTTTTGTATTAAAGAAATTCATATCTTATTTTTTGGCAAAAATCATTAAATAATGAGCATATTTTTTAAAAAATGCAGGAAGTTTATCAAATCCACCAAAACCCACTAAACCTAACCACATATCTTCTTTTTTTATAATGTCAAAGCCACTTTTTAACACTAAATTTTTCAATTCATCCATTGTGTATTCCCTTAAATGAATAGTATTCTCATCAATTTTATAAGGATAAGAAACTTGATGACCTAAAATTTTTCTAATTTTATTAAACAATCTCTCTCTATTAGGAGTACCAATACAAAAAAAACCACCAGTCCTTAAAACCCTAAAACACTCTCCTAACATTTTCTCATCTTGATCAATGTGCTCAATCACATCAAAAGAAACCACTGCATCAAAAACTTCATCCTGAAAAGGTATATTTCTTGCGTCGCCCAAAACAAATTTATACCCCTGAGCATACTTTTCATTCTTTATATCATTGTCTAAACCAATAATATCTAATTTTTTATTTCTGCATAAATATTTTGTTTTGCTTCCTTGATAAGGCCCTAATTCCAAAACCTTACCTTTGATCGCAAAAGCAAATTCCGTCAAGTTGTGCTCTATAATTTTTTCTAAAGAAAAACAAAATTTCATTTTTTTATAAATGTATAATATAAAGCCTTAATTGGTTCTAAAATAATTTGAGGTCCAAAGTTTTTTAAAAGAAGAATGTTTCTTCGAATATTTCGGTAAACCCAAATTGGATCAATAATTTTATGTAAAATCATTGATTTAATAGCCTTTTTCCTGAAATTTTCTATCTGTTTGCTGGTTAAATTAGCAGTTTCAATTACGCAAGTTTGTGTACCATCAAACTGATCCCACGCGATATTTTTTAACTGGCCATTTTTTACTAATTCATTATAATATCTCGTTCCTGGAAAAGGAGTGGTGATGGAAGCCTGGGCTGAATCAAAGGGAATTCTGTTAGCCAGATTAAGTGTGTCTTGCATTGTTTTTATTGTTTCACCCTTGCATCCGAAAGTAAAAGTAGCATGGGAATAAATACCATATTTTCTACAAATTTCAGCAGTCTTTATTGCTTTTTCCGGCTTCAAGGGCTTACCAATATTCTTTAAAATCTCAAGATTACCACTTTCTACTCCAAACTTCATAAAAACACAGCCAGCTTCTGCCATTGTTTTAATCATCTCTTCGTCTGAAGCCATAGCATCTCCCATGCATGACCATTTGATATTCAAATTTCGTGCTTGAATTTCTTGGCATATATTCAAAACATGTTTTTTATTTACACAAAAATCATCATCGTCAAAATATATCTCTTTTGCTCCAAACTCTCTTATTACATACTCCATTTCATCTACTACCCTTTTAGGCTCAAACATACGGTATTTCCGTGTATCACTATACATCACTTGCGTCCATAAACAAAAATCACAACCAAAAGGACATCCTCGAGATGAGTGTAAGGTTACTGCTGGCTTATAGGTGCACACTCCGTCTCTATAAATAGAAAGATCAGATTTATCATTACAAGGAAAAATATCAAAGGCAGGAAATGGTAGCTTATTAACATTTTCAATAAGCCCTCTTTTATCTGAAAGCCAAACCCCATTCTGTTCCTGAAAAGCCACACCCTCAACTCTAAAATCTTTTTCTTTATTCTTGATGCGATCAACAATTTCGCTAAGAATGAACTCATATTCACCCATAATAATGAAATCGATCTCTCTGTTCTCTTTTAAGATATCTTGAGCAAAAACCGTAGCATGGGGACCAGTTAAAACAACTTTCAGTTTTGGAAAAATTATTTTTATTTTTTTGGATAACTCAATATCAAAACTAATAGCATGCGTTGTTGTCTCAATGACCAACACATCCGGCTTAATTTGTTTAACCCTTTTTATAAATTCTTCTTCTTGCATATCCATAGCTACTCCATCAATTACATAAACCTCATGATTCTTATTTCTGAGTATGTTTGCCGAGTAAGCTAAATAAAAAGGGAAAAAAATATTACAATTCTTTTCTTGCTTTCTTTTGATTGTTGTCCATGGCCAGCGACTACCGGCTTTGATAAAAAATTTTTCATGCGTATCGTCAATAGATACGCGAATAGCTGGATTGGCTAAGAGAATTTTCATATTTTCTTAAGTTAAGATAAGCGCTACACACGCCTTAAATAAAAAATTTAATTATTTTTTTGCCACAATAATCAAGTCTGAACCGCCAAAAGGTATAAAAGGCAAATAGCTGTAAAGTTTTAAAATTTCTTGCCTAACTAAACTAAACACATATAATAACAAAGACGCTTGGTGGCTAGAGCGGCTTCTTTTATGATTATAAAAAAAAGTATTAACAGATTTTAGTTTATAATTATTGAGATAAAACATAAATTCAGAAATAGATTTATTTTTTTCATTAACAGATGCAAAATTATTTTGAATTATGAAAATTTTCATAATAATAAGTCTTAAAATATAACTAAATTTCAAAACTAAGTTGGATCCATTAGGATCAATAATAATTAAATAACCCCCTGGCTTAAGCCATTTATAAAAATTATTTGTGACATGTTGTATGCTAGGTAAATGATGCAATAAATAAGGACAAACAATAGTATCAAATTTTTCTTTAACAAAAACTGTCTCATCTTCTATGTTTTTACAAAACAAACTATCATAAATCTTTTTTTTACCAGCAAGATCAATCATTGCAGGGGTGAGATCAACACCAATCAATGAGGCTTGTGGCTTTTCTCTTTTAATTCTTTGCCCAAAAGCCCCAGAGCCACAACCTGCTTCCATTATATTATCGCCGAGATAAGGTTTAATCCTAAAAAAAACTTGTTCATAAAGCTCATTAGAGGCAGTTTCAACGCGACCTTGTATAACTGCTTTATTAAAGAAAGCAATCTCTGCTTTTATATCCTGTTTCTTCATAAATAAAACTTATTAATATATTTTAAATTCTAAGTTCATCAATCAAATTTTGATGTGCATTTTTTCCAAAGTACTCCTATAGTTTTTTTCCCAGTTGCTTTGTTTAGCCTTACTAATAACATTTTTTCTATATTTAAATAATAATTCTTTATTTTTTAAAAAGAAACTAATAGCCTCGGCTATTTCTTCTGCACTATCATTTTGTGTTACATAGCCTAACTTTTCTTCCTGAATTTCCTTAGCCACAGGAGGAACATTCGTAGTAATGACAACTAACCCGGAAACAAAATAAGTACGAATTTTCATCACATCTCCAAACGCTTTATTAGAACCTTCTTCTGTGTTTAAATAAGGAGCTACACCAAGCGCTCCTTGGCTTTGCAATTTTAAAATTTCATTTTTGTCTGTAAGATAGCCTGTAACTCGCGCATTATTTGTAAGTCTATACTGAATAATTTTTCTTTTTAAATTTTTCTCTTCATTATAACCGCCAATAAATAATAATTTAGCTTTTGGAAAATTTTTAATTACTTTTTGAAAAGCATCTAATAATACAAAGATACCATTATTTTTAATTAAGCCCCCACAATAAATAATTAAATTAGTATCAATTTTAGAATCAGGCAAAACCATTTTAGGATCGTAATCAACACTATAAGGCACATACAATTGAGGCGACATTTTTTTTGAATTCCAGCGCAAAATGTTAATTTTAGCCTCTTCTATTTTATAAGTTATGTTCCATGTATAATCAGCATAATATGTGGCAATCTTGTCTAAAAATAAGTATAATTTGTTAGTTAAAGAGTTTTTATAACGATAAGGAGTCCAGTCAAATATATAATACACTACAGTATCCACAAGACCTATTTTCTTAAAAATAATTCCACAAATAGCATTAACGCATTCTAGACCAATAAATAAATCAAATTTATTTTTTTTAATTTTTTTATAGTTTTTAATAAAAAAATACAGGTTTGCGCGAATATCTCTAAGTTTTAACCTAAAATAAGTCTTAATTTTTTTTTGTGCTTTTTGAGAAATATTAGAAAAAAAGAAATTTTTTTTATAAATCTTCTGAAGTTTTCCTTTCTCAAAAAAAGAAAATTGGATATCTAAAAAATCGCTCATTGGCAATGGCTGTTCTAAAATATATAATTTCTCTACTTTGTTTTTAAAAAAATTTAATAAAGGAACAATCGGTCCAGAATTAGCCGATCTTTTTCCTTGAGCAATGAAGGTAAAAGTTGAAATGAAAATATTCTTTACTTTTTTAAACATAAAATTTATTTCAAATCTTTAGATGTATGTCCATATCTTAACAACATATACGCAGTTAAGATATCTATTTTTAAATTATTCCACGAGGTCAAATCGCTCCATAATTTTTTAAAAATAAACTCAGGACGAAAATAAAATTTCATGTAAGCTTCTCGGCGTGCCTTTTGTAAATCTAATAAAGTTAAATCTTTAGGAATATATAACACCGGCAACTCGTCAAAAGACACCTCTCCTCGTGCGTACCTTCTCCATTCTTGAATCACATTAATTTTTTTCTCTTTTTCCATTATTTTCGCTAATCCTGAACCGGGATATACAGTTATTAAATGAATAGACATTATATCTAATTTAAACTTTTTAGGAAAATTAACAGTTTCTTGAATAAGTTTTTTATTTTCTCCGGGAAATCCTAACATAAAATAACCGCCAATGGTCATTTTCAATTTTTTACACCAACTGACAACATCTCTAATAGATTGATCACTAATATTTTTTTTTACTACTTTATTTCTGAATTCCTCATTACCGGATTCTACTCCAATTAAAATTGAATGACAACCCGATCTTTTCATTGCGCTTAACAATTCCTCGTCTAGAAGATTGGCGCGTGTGTTGCAAAGCCATTTAATTTTCAAACCTCTTTTTATAATCTCCTCACAAATCTGAAGAGTATTGGTTTTGCTAATTGTGAAAGTGTCATCTGTAAAAATAAAATTATTTTTATATTCATCTTTTAGACTTTCAATTTCATCTACTACTTTTAAAGGATTTCTTAAACGCACTCTGTCTGAAACAGCCACCCGACTACAAAAAATACACTGAAAAGGACAACCCCTGGAAGTAAACATAGAAGCAACCGGCTTCTCAAAATCAAAATAATCTTTCAATTTTACATCAGAACGATCAATTTCAGGCAATTCATCTAGATTTTTTGGAATTTCAGCATGATAAATTCCTTTTATCCTTTCTCCAGCCAAAATATTTTTTACCACTTTAGGAAAAGTAATCTCGGCCTCTCCAATAATGCCAGTATCAAAACATTGAAATTCCTCTACAAAACCTGGATCAACAGAAATATGAGGACCTCCTGCAATAACTTTAATAGAAGAATTGAATTCTTTCTTTATTGCTTCAGCTAATTGCACTGTCGCTCTAGTTTGTAATGTAGTCAAAGAAATGCCAATAATTTTGGGCTGGTATTCGCGAAAACACTCAATTAATTGCTGAATTGAATACCCATGAGTGAAAGCATCTAAAACTCTTGCACTAATACCTTCTTGATGCAAACAAGTAGCTAAAGAATGCAAACCTAAAGGAGGCCAAACTCCTATCTTCTTATTGGCTACTTTATAATCCTTCATTCCTTCTAAATTTTTATTAAAAATACTAGGTGGATAAACTAAAATAACATCCAGCATAAATAATTTAAACGAAAAAATTTTGATAAATATGAATAATTGCCTTTATGTTTTTCTCTTCGCTATAATTCTTCAAAGCAAATCCGCGACAACGAAAACTCATTTTTTCTAATTTTTTTGGTTTACGGCTTAATTTTTCAAGTTTATGGCTAACATTTTTTATGTTTGGAGACAAAACAAACCAAATTTTTTTATGCAAATTTTTTATGGTCGAATCCACTTCTCTTTCTTCTCCAAAATATTTTGTTCTACTGGGTAATATTACAGGTAATCCACAACTTAAAGCATGCATTGTTACGCGACCCACATAGTCTTGATCCACTGATCCCCAAAGAAGCAAATCAGCCACAGAATACCAAAAAGGCAGATTTCCACTAGGCATGTTGCCAAGAAAATGAACATTTTTATGTTTCTGCGCCACGCTTTCTACTTCTGTTCTTAAAGGACCATCGCCAACAATAAAAAACTGAATCTGACTATTGGTTTGTTCTATAATCTTTAATACTATTCGCACACCCTTTTCTTCAGTCAACCTTCCAACAAATAAAATCATAAAACAATTTTGATCAATCTTCAGTTTTTTTCTCATACTCTTTTTGTTTCCATGTTGAAATATTTCACTCACATCAACCCAATAATGACAAACTTTTATTTTCTCATCTTTCACTCCTAAAGAAATCAAATGATCTTTACACTTTTTTGATAAAACAGCAACAGTGTCAACTTTATCAAAAATAATTTTAGCAATTTTTCCTGATAATGATTCTGCATGAAACTTATATATCGTATGAAGACTAACAACAGTCTTCTTTGAAAAACACTTACCTATTATAGCAGATACCAAACCTGCTGCTAGGCCATGACCGTGAATAATTTGAAATCTCTTCCAAAAAATAAAATTGTAAAAAAAACTAAAAACGAAAATCCCCAGAAATAAATATAAAAAACGAAAAACTGAATATTTCTCCAACCTATAAAATAGATTAAATCTTATCCAAGGTAAACGAAAAATCTCTAAATTTTTTGATTTTTCATAAAAACAAGTTTTAAGACATGAAGTCAATGGAGAATAAGTAATCACAACAATTTTCCACTGTTTTTTTCTTAACCCCGTAACTAAATCATCCAAATAAGTCTCTACTCCACCAATGTTTGGACTGAAAAATGGGGAAATAATTAAAATCGACTTATTAGAAAGCATATGTTATTTTTTTAAAGGTCTTGCAGGAACGCCAACCACGGTTATTCCTGCTGGAACATTTTTTGTTACTACAGCTCCAGCTCCAACAAAAGCGCCTTGACCTATAGTAATACCCCCCATAATAATTGCTCCACTGCCAATTACTGCTTTATTTTTAACTATAGTAGTCAAACATCTCCAAGTTTTTTTTAAAGCATTTTCCACTGATGGATGTTTATCATTGATAAAAATTACATTATGTCCAATAAATACATCATTTTCTATGATCACTCCACTACAAATAAAACTGTGAGATTGTATTCGGCTCCTTTTGCCAATTCTAGCATTGCTTTGGATCTCAACAAAAGGACCAATCATACATTGATCTTCTATTTTACAATCAAATAAATTTACAAAATCATTGATTTTAACATCCTCACCTATTAAAACATTCTTAATATTTTGTTTAGAATTATTTTTATTGATCTTCTTCATATTTTATTGGATTGTTTGTAAAAAATTTTTTCAAGGCATCTGCTATATAATCTATGTCATGATTGCTTAATTCTGGAAAAATAGGCAATGATAAAATTCTTTGCGTCACTCTTTCGGCTATTGGAAAATCTCCTTTATAGTATCCTGCATCTTTATATACTTGTTGCAAATGAATAGGCATGGGGTAGTGGATCCCGCAAAGAATATTTCTATTTTTTAAAAATTGAAAAACTTTATCACGTTTTTTGGTTTCTATAACAAATAAATGAAAAACATGTTCTCGATTTTTTTTAATTTCCGGTAATCTTATAGGCAGGGCTTGCAACTTCTTAATATAATAATTAGCCCTTGTTAATCTTTGCTTGTTCCATTGATCCAAATACTTTAATTTCACCCTTAAAACAGCTGCCTGAATACTATCTAATCTTGAATTGCCACCTCTTTCTATATGAAAGTATTTCTTCTTTTGCCCATACTCTTTCAATCTTTTAATTTTTTCAGCTATTTTAAAATCATTTGTCACTATAGCTCCGCCATCTCCATAAGCTCCCAAATTTTTTCCAGGATAAAAACTAAAGGCTGTTGCAATGCCAAAATTACCTACTTTCTTATTCTTATATTTTGCGCCATGCGCTTGACAAGCATCTTCAACAACATATAGATTATACTTACGAGCTATTTTCATAATCCCAGTCATATCAGCCGGTTGTCCGTATAAATGAACAACTATAATCGCTTTTGTTTTTGAAGTAATTTTTTCCTTAATTAAATTTACATCAATGTTGTAATCATCTGGATTGCAGTCTACAAAAACTGGTTTTGCTCCTGTGTCACTTACAGCTAAAGCTGTAGCAATGAAAGTATGAACAGGTAAAATAACCTCATCGTCTTTTTTAATGTTCATGGCCTGACAAATCAATTTTAAAGCATCAGTGCCTGAATTAACTGTTACACAATATTTAGTATTACAATATTCGCCAAATTCTTTTTCAAATAATTCAACCTCTTCACCTCCAATAAAAATCCCTTTGTTTAAAACCCTTTGAATACTATTATCAACTTCTTTCTTAATGGATAAATACTGCTTTTTTAAATCTACCAAATTAATTAACATATCAGATTAATTTATATACAAAAGTATCATCTTTTGACCATTCGTGATTAGCATAGTTTAACAAACTTGCATTTTTAGAAAGACTTTTGAATGTATGAGCAATTCCTGGACCTATTTCTAAACGCTCATATTTATTAGACCGGCCATCAAATACAATTCTTTTTTTCTCTCCAGTAACAATATCTTTCAGTTTAACTTCCAGTTTACCCGAAACAATGCCAAACCACTCCCTCCATTTTTTATGATAATGGTTACCTCTTACAACACCAACTCTTTCAAAAGTAACAAAATATATTTGACCAAATTTTTTCAATTTGCCCTTTAGCTCATTGCATTTTAAAAAAACGATTAATTGCCCTCGTTCATCATTATGTTTCTCAAATTTTGTAATTTTAAAATTCATATGCATATATTATCATTTAGCAAAAAGCTGTATTTTCAAATTAAATAAAATATCTTTAATTAATATTACACGCTTTTTTAAGCAAACAAAAAAAATTAAAACAGGCGGGATCAAAACCAAACTACTAATCATCTGATACTTTAAAAAAGGTAAACCCATAATATAACATTCAATTAAACCATAAAAATTTTTAGGATACCAGTTTCCAATAACCCAAACGCCAAAATTAGTCCAAAAATAAAAAAATAAATTAAAACCTAAACCTGCAAGGGTTTTTTTAAAATAAAGCTTAAATTATTTTTTTAATTGGATTCATTTTTTTATGAATAAATAATTCACTCCCACTAAAATTTTTAAAAAATACATTCCTATAGTAAGCGCTGGATGTTTAAATAATTTTTTCCATTTCCCGTTTTCAAAAAAAACTCCAAAATATCTATAAAAAAATCCTAGCTGTTTTTTAATATCTGAATCTTTTTTGCCCCATTTTTGAATATATTGATTAAAACTTTTTGAATAATAATTTTTCTTTGCTAAATATTTTTTTAACTTAAAATTTTTCTCATTATGATATATTTCTGCTTGAATAAGATCAACCTTGCCTTTATTTCTAATTTTTTTATCAAAATCCCAGTCTTCGGGACCAGACATAGTTTCGTCAAAACCTTGAACCGCTAAAAAATCTTGCATTCTAATAAAACGCGCGCAATCTATCACTGTTGCGTTGTAAAAACTTCTTTCAAATCTACGCGCTTTAGACCAAAACTGATTACCTAAAATAATTTCTGGAATATAAAGCCCAAGAGTATTTTTATTTTTTTCTAATTTGTCCACTGCTGTTTGAACAACATCTGCGCTTAAAATCATATCCGCGTCTAAATATAAATAATATTTGCCACTGGCTTTCTTTGCTCCAAAATTTCTTTGCGCGCTTCTTTCCGGACCTTGATTAAAAACTTTATCCGTATATTTTCTTGCAATTTTTTGAGTGTGATCTTGGGAATAATTATCAACCACAATAATTTCAATTCTGTTTTGCGGGTATTTTTGTTTTAAAATAGATTTTAAACAATTTGCAATATTTTTTTCCTCGTTTTTGGTTGTAACGACAATAGAAACTAATGGTAGCATAATTATTAATCTGAATCGCGTTAGGCAAAATTTCTCTTTTGTCAGCCAAAATAATGAAAAAGATTATTCCAATTAAGAAATGAATTTTTAATACGGTTTTGTTTGATTTGCCCGCCATGGGCGGGAAAGAACATTAAAACGCAATATTATGATTTCATTCTCTTTAGGGGCTGTTTCCCAAACTAATCTTTTCCTTTTATTCAAGACAAATATAATCTTTATAAAAAATAATAAAATTGGTTTAAATAAAATAAATTAACAATTTTTTAAAGTGAGTTTGGAAACTAGCCCCTTAATTATTTTTTCTTTTTTTGGGCTGGAATTATATTTTGCATAAGCCATTTTTTGTCAAACGCAATTCGCGTTATTAAACTAATTTTCTTTTTTTAAGTTCTTTATGCGCCTTATCATATAAATCCACTGATTTCTCTTGGTCTGCCCATTCTATCACATCTTTGATTCCATCTTCAAATTTTACTTTAGGCTCCCAATTTAAAATCTTTTTAATGCGTTTGATATCTGCGTAACAATGACGCACGTCTCTTTTGCGCGCTTGATATAAAATATTGGGCTTAATATCTTTCTTATAAATTTTAGCAATAATTTTAGCTACATCTTTAATTTTAATAGGTTTACCTGAACCAACATTAAAAGTTTGAAAATCAGATTCAGTCTTTTCTAAACATAAAATATTGGCTCTGACTAAATCTTTAATATGAACGAAATCTCTAGTTTGTAATCCATCTTCATAAATAATAGGCGCATGTCCTGCCTTAATTCTACTGCTAAAAATAGCGACCACGCCATTATAAGGATTGGATAAACTTTGGCGCGGACCATAAACGTTAAAATATCTTAATGAGACTGAAGATATATTATAAGCTTCACCAATCGTCATTACCATTTCTTCTTGATTTTTTTTAGAAATCGCATAAATAGAATTAGAATTTTGCCTGGCAATTTCTGGAGTTGGTACTGGTTGCAAAATACTTTTGCATTTTGGGCAATATACATCCCATTTATTTTTTTGCATTTGCTCTGCGCTACGCAAAGCAGGTTGAATAATGCCACATTTTTGACATTTATAATACCCTTCTCCATACGAACTCATTGATGCCGCAATAATCACTTTTTTAACCTTATGTTTTGTATTCACTAATAAGTCTAATAAATTAGCTGTGCCTAAAGAATTAGCTTTTACATAATGCCGAATCTTGTACATGCTTTGCCCTACTCCAACTGCCGAGGCTTTATGCAAAACCGCGTCAATGCCTTGCAAGGCTTTTGCCAAATCTTTTTTAACAGTAACATCTCCTTTAAAAAATTCTGCTTTTTTATTTAAATATTTTGGTTTCTTGCGGTCTGGATGAATTTGCGGATCCAAATTATCTAAAATACGCACGCTATACTTGCGCTCTATTAAAGCATCAGTTAAATGCGATCCAATAAACCCAGCTCCGCCTGTAATTAAAATTTTCATAATAAAAATTTAATCTATTTTTATATATAGAATTATATTTATATTCTATTAAAAAAACACTTAAATGTCAAAGTCTCTTAAGTGTCCAAATAATTTTTTTCCAGCGCGCCAAAAAAATTTAATGTCATTTAGGTTGCGAATGCTAAAAATTTTTCTAAAAATAAATTGGGGCGTAAGAAAAGATTTATAAAGCCCTTGAGTTAATGATTTGACATCTGCTGTGGTTAATTCTGACTTCATAACCTGCTCTCTTTGATCAAAACGATCGTAATCCGTGAAATTTAACAAATTATTTTTTTTACAATCCTTATATAATGGCGTGCCGGGATAGGGGATTACAATAGTGGCTTGCAAAGTATCCACATAACCTTTTTTAAATAAATCCTTGGCTAAATCAATTGTTTTTTGCGCTTCTGCTCTAGTTTCCCAAGGATAACCAATCATCGCCGTAATATGCGGTTCTAGACCAGCTTGTTTGCACAATTTTAAATTAGGCTCAATTTCTTCAATTCTTAAACCTTTTTGAATTTTATCCAAAGTTTTCTGATTAGCTGATTCCAATCCAAAAAGAATAAATCTAAAACCAGCTTTTTTCATCATTTGCCAAGTTGCTAAATCTTTAATACCGTTGATGCGCATATTGCAACTCATTACCACTTTTTTATTATAGCCACGATCAATCATGCCTTGGCAAAATTCTTTAAGCCAATTTCCAATTGGCAAACTACCGGAATCTTCCATTATTTCTTTAACGCCCAAATGAATTAAACTTTCCACTTCAGCTAAAGCTTTGAACGGCGACATTGTTCTGAAATTCTGACCAGGAAAAAGGGAAGTCCAGGAGCAATTACTCACAGCAATAAAATTGACTGTATAGCTATGGTCTTGCTCTACGGATAAATTATAAACCATTCCCTTAAACTTTTCTTTTTTT
>Ga0180007_10005538_pt1 | contig 12723 bp, 12 predicted proteins | sample MM_PC_MetaG_FD_121122 | JGI IMG/M metagenome (GOLD analysis project Ga0180007, IMG submission 121122) | Groundwater microbial communities from the Aspo Hard Rock Laboratory (HRL) deep subsurface site, Sweden - MM_PC_MetaG | ecosystem: Environmental > Aquatic > Deep subsurface > Groundwater... | reverse complement strand
GGAGGGGATCGGAGACGGTCGACGCGCGGCGGCCCGATTCCGGGCGCGCGTCACCGGGGACGGCGGCGGTCGGTCCGCGGTTACGGGCCGCGCAACCGCCGCCCAGTACTGCCGCCGACAGGAGCAGGAGCGCGAGAAGAAGACGGTAACGCATATCCCTCAATGCATCATCACCAGGCGTTGCATGTCGCTGCTCAACGAGCCGGACGGAGCCGACAGCTCCACGCGGTACAGATAGACGCCGTTGGCCAGCTCGTCGCCCTGGTCGTCGCGGCCGTCCCACGGCACGATCACGTGACCGCCCCCCACGAAGTCCGAGACCCGCACGGGCACCACGCCGACGACATGCCCCGCCACGCTGTAGACGCTGATGCGGCCGGACGAAGGTGCGGCGTCGGTGGCGAAGAGGAACCTCGTATCCCGGGACACGGGGTTGGGGAAAGCGTGCAGATCCTGGATGCCGGTGGCGGTCGCGGCGTCCTCCCCCTGCAGGGGGATCACCGTGCCGAGACCGTCGATCTCGAGCACGACGGCGGCGAAGCCGCCGCCCGTCGCGCGGGCCGTGAACGACATGTCCACGGTGTGCTCGTCGACGCGCGTCAGCACCTTGTTGGACAAGGTCACGTTCTGGCCGTGCAGGTCCAGCCCCACGTCCGGGACGAGATAAGCGGCGGTGATCGCGCGCCCCGTGAAATCCAGGTCCTGCTGCAGCGGCAGGGGCGTCTCGCCGGCCACGAACAGCTCGCCGGCCAGATGCAACGTCACCGCCACCGGCAGGTTGATCGTCAGCGCGAAATGCTCGGCCTCGTCGTCGGGCGCGGCCGTGTCGTAGACGTTGAAGGTGACCGCGTAGTCCAGGGGCAGGATGGGGATGCGCACTTCCCACGCCGCCCTCTGGTCGCTGCCGGCGCCCGGCGGCGTGCCGCCGACGGCCAGGGCGGACAGGTCGGCTCCCTCGGAATCGAGCACGACGAGGCGGTCGACGCCGGCCTCGTCGAAGGCCCTGACGGTCAACACCAGCTCGTTGTTCTCGTCCAGCGCCGCGAACTCGGCTCCGTCTGCCACTGGCTGCCAGCCCAGCAGCACGTCGGCCCGGGGCGGCCCGGCGTCGATCACCATCAGCGCGTCGCCCAGCAGGGTGTACTGCGCGACGGCGCGGCGGTAGGTGCTGTAGGTCGGGTGCAGGGCCAGGAACGCCGTCTCGCTGGCCAGCATGAGTTCTCCCAGCACCCAGCGCGACCGCAACGTCTCGCCGTTGATCGCGCCGCGGGGAGGATCCTGCAGCATCGTGGCGAACTGCACCTGGACGAGCGTGGCGTTGGGCGACAGGAATTCGTAGCCGGAGCTGGCGTAGGTGGCCACGGCGCCCGCGCCGGGCCGGCGCAGGAACTTCTCCCCCAGCGACGGCACGTCCGTCGCATTGGACTCGCCGGAGCCGTCGCGCGTCCAGGACGTGACGTGGCAGCCCAGGCCCACCAGGAGCCAGGGCCGTCCGACGTTGTCGAAGCTGGACGCGTCCTCCCGGTAGAACGGGCTGTTGCCCACGTCCTCGATGATCTGCTCGTGTGCCATCAGGTGGTCGTTGGCGTGCCCTTGGTAGTGAAAGATGGCGGCGCCCCGCCCGCCCTCGGCCAGCAGCACGGGCAATGCGTATGTCTCTGCGTAGCCAGTGAACTCCGGCCGCGAGCGCACGTCGTCGTGGGGCGGCGACAGGGGTTCCAGATAGGTGCTGAGATAGACCCGAGCGGCAGTGAAGTCGTCGTCGCCCACGCCGTCGGGCGGAGCGAGCGCGAAGGTCTCCCAGTTGGTCGCAGCGATCTCCTGGGTCTCCTCGAAGTCCTCCTCGGTGGGATCGTACTGCTGGTCGGAGGCGCTGATGTTGTAACCGTCCGACCAGGCGTCGTCGGCCACGAGGACGGCCCGCTTCTTCCAGTCCCCCGCGGCGGACTCGAAGGTGATGACCTTGTCGACCATGGCCGCGATTTCCGCCGTGGAGTTGCCCGGGAAACGCCCCACCAGCATCCCCGCCGGCGCGCTGGTGTAATAGGGGTACTCTTGATCGTCGGTCGCGGTGACGAACCACTTGTCCGAGGGCAACAGCTCGTTCTCGTAGCCGCCCTGGTACCAGCGATGCCAGTGCGACGGCACCCAGTCGCGCAGGTTGTGGGAGTCGCTGAGCCCCTTCACGTTCTCGTTGGCGTCGCCGAAGATCTGCAGGGCCCAGGTGCCCCACTCTTCCAGGGCGATCGTGCAGAGCCGCTTGATGGCCTCGGGGTTCTTGAGGCCCCCGCCGTACCAGTCGAAGACGGCGTGGACGTCCACGATGTGGATCGCCAAAGGACGCGGCGACCGCGCCCGCCGGTGCTCGGCCCAGCGCTCCGCTTCCGCGCGGAAGGCGGGATGGGTGATCACCAGGACGTCGGGGGGTGCGGTGATCGCCGCGGGATCGTCCGGGTAGGCGACGCGGCTGGCCTTGAAGTACGGGAAGCCGGCCAGCATCGCCGCCGGGTCGCCGCCGACGGCCAGGAAGCGCCGGGCGGCGACGGCGTCCTGGCTGGCCGTGAGCGAGAGCGTGGTCGTGCCGCCGACGTCCACCAGGTTCGCCGCCGTCAGCGCCACGTGACGTGGCGCCCGCGGGTCGCTGATGTCCAGCAGCAGGATCCGGTCGCTGGTGAAACCCTGCACCTCGAGCGCCCGCTCGCCCGTCGCCTCGCCGCAGTTGAAGTCCAGCACGTCATCCTGAGCCTGGTACAGTGCGTCGTAGGACAGCTCGTACCAGTCAAGGTACCCGAGGAGGAAGGCGGAGATCGTGTTGTCCACCTTCAACGCCGCGTCGATCACGTCCGCGACAGGCAGCGCCGCGCCCGAATCGTAGATCACGCCCTGGTAGTCCACGTTGAAGGTGTCGAGAATCATCTCCACCTCGTCCTTGACCAGCGAGATCTGGAAGGACCGCGCCGCGCTGCCGAAGCCGTAGACGCCCACGCGCAGGCGGGTGTCCGTCGCGCCCGGGACCGGGTTGACAAGCGTGAGCCCGCGCTGGAGGAGGGTCGTCTGGTTGGCGTTCCAGAAGTTGCGGTCGGAGACGTTCGTGTAGGGGTAGTAGCCGTAATGGGTGTCTTCCTCGAAGTAGTCGAGCCGACGGTAGCTCGGCTCGGGAACGCCGGCGGCGGGCGGCAGCGTCAGCGGCTCCATGCGCGCCCAGGGGTCGCCGCCGGCGGGATCCGCGGCGGCCAGGTAGTAGATGTTGCCGTTGTTGACCGCGTCGATGCCGCTCGGGTTGTAGATCTCGTGGGGATCGCCGCAGCCGTCGTAGTCGGTGCCGTCGGAACTGAAGGGACCATCGTCGCGGACGCGCAGTCCGTAGAAGACGATGGCGTCGCCGCCCGTGAAGTCGCCGCCGTCGCCGAGCATCAGCAGGGGCACCTCGATCTCGTCGTAGGGCGGATCCTGGTCCGGCACGTACCGGCGCTTGTAGAGGCGGATGTGCGACTCGAGGATGCCGGCGCCGTCGAGCAGCCCCTGGTTGGACAGCGCCCCCGCCTCGAGATAGACCAGGCCCGTGCGCGTGACGGGGATGCGCACCTCCGGCGCCAGCAGGGTCCTCGCCGCCGCGAGGGTCTTGCCGGCGGCGCGCGGGCGGTCATGTTCACGGGGCAGGACGTCGAGCGAAGCGCCGTTGAGGAACATGGATCCGAAACGCGCGTCGCGGGGGACCAGGCGGCCGGGTGCGGCGATGGACCCGGCGTCGGGCACGAAGCGGACGCGCCACTCGCCGCTGCGCAGCAGCCTCTGCGCGCGTCCGGCGGCGTCGGTCTGCAACGGACGGATGGTCACCGGCGCGATCCTGTGCCCGCGCCACGCGACCACCTCGCCGATCTCCAGGGGCGGATGGGCCGGTTCGCCGCGCAGGGCCTTGGCCATCTCGTCCGCGGAGAGGGCCGGTACGCCGGTGCGGGGCTGCTCGCCCGGCAGGACGTACTCGGCGTCGAGCAGGTCCTCGCCGGTCGCCGGGTCCGTGCGCTTGACCGGCAGGGCGCCCCGCAGAACCTCGCGCCCGTCGAGGGCTTCCCAGCTCTCGTCGACGACGTCGACGGCGACGGTGGCTCCCGGCGGCAGGACCAGCCACGTGCCGTAGGCCGGCACCATGGGCGCGAAGGGGCCGGCGTCGGAGAAGAACCCCTCCAGCCGCGGCAGATGACGCGTCACGCCGGCGGCCGGCAGCGTTTTCTCCACCCAGCCCAGATCGCCGGTGGACAGGCGCAGCCGGAACCCGTCCGGACCGCTGGCGGCGACCTCCACGGGCGAGGCGGCACCAAGGGCCGGGAAAACGAACAGCGACATCAGGACGAGCGCCACCGGGCCGGTCGTACGAGGGATCCGGAACAGGCTCATGCCGTACTCCTATGCCAGGGGCTTGCAGACATCCTGCAGGATGGGGAGTCGTTCAGGGGATGGTCTTGCCACAGTATATGCGCACCCTCCGGACGGGTCAACGGGCAGGGGCTGCGGCGGGACGCAAAAAGGGGGCGGGTATCGCTCCCGCCCCCCGTTCGAATCGGTTCGCGTCCTACTTGTACAGCGTCTTCACGGCGCCCCAGGAGGCATCCTCGTTCCCCACGGGGGTGCAAATGCCGCCGGTGGGGTTGACGATGAACACCGGCTCGGTCGGTCCGCCGGTGTTGTTCACGCAGGGAATCGCGACGCCCACGTCCTCGGCATAGCCGGGGCCATAGGGAAAGTCCAGTGAGCCGGGTACGCCGCGGATGTAGTAGTTGATCGGTATCGTAGCGTTGACGACGACCAGGGTCATGGTCATCAGCACGACGACGTCTTGACCGTTGGGCGTCAGGGGACCGTCGCCGATGCCGACGAGGTAGTCTATGCCGCTACCGACGTTGAGGCCGGCCACCAGCGTCCAGGCGCCGAAGTAGTCGCCCGAAGTCGCCGGCGGGACGATCTCCACCTGGCCCTCCCAGGCAGCGACCTGATAGCCAGTGGGCTGGGTGATGCAGCAATAGAGCACCAGTTGGGTGAAGGCCGCCACATCCGCGCAGAGCTCCGGATAACCCACGATCTCGTCGTCCTTGTAGATACCAAAGCTGTCGGGACCCGGGTATGCCCACGCGACGGACGCCACCACTCCGATCATGCACATGACGATTAGCATCTTCTTCATCGTTCCTGTCCCCTTTCCTTGGGTCCCAGCTTGAAAAACCCGCCGTGATCCACGCATGCAGGATCCTGCGGCGGCCAGTACTGGAGGATTGCCACCTTATCAAGTTGTCTCGCGACCTGGACAGCGAGCACCGTTAGACCCCGCTCCCGCGGGGGAACCGCAAGGGCTCTCCCGTCCGGGTACATCAATATCCGCGGAAACGCAATCCTTGTCAAGACGCATTGTATCCAGCAGATGGGGACGCGTCCATACAATTCAGGCCGACGGCGCGCACGAAAACGGGGGCGCCTATCAGGCGCCCCCCGCAGCGGCCGCAAGCCGCTTGATCTAACAGACCGGACCTAGTACAGGCTCTTCACCTGGCCCCAGGTCAGATCCTCGTTGGCGATGATATCACAGACACCGTTGAGCCACGCGCAGGCTCCCCAGGTGCCGTCGATGGGCTGGCAAGGAATGGGAGTGCCCGCCACATGCGCATAGCCGGCGCCATCCGGGAAGGCCAGCGAACCGGGAACACCGCTGACCGAGTACGTCGCGAAATCCGTACCAGGAGGATTCATGCCATAGAACAGGATCGTGATATCGGCGAGGTGCGCGACGCCGTCGATGGCGGGGATCGGATTGGAACCCGTGCCGACCTGGTAATCGTTGCCTTCGACGACAGGAACGGCACCGGGCGACAGAACCCAAGGGTTCACGAGCTGGGCGTTGGTGTCGAGCTCCAGCCGGGCTTCCCAGGCCTTCACGTCGGGCGCCGAGGCGTTGGTCACCAGCAGATGGGCCGTGAGAGGCAGGAAGCCCCCCGCGTGCGTCGCGCAGAATGTCTCGCCGCCCACGTCGAAGTACATGCTCATGCCATCGGGATCGGGATCGACCGGCACGGCCATGGCGCTGCCGCTGAATGCAAAGACAGCTACCACCGCGAGTACTAACATCTTCTTCATGTTGCGTCTCCTTGTTGTTGTTGTTCTTCTGTGACCACGATCCGGTTCTTGCGTCCCGCGGCCCCGCAGGGCCGCGGGACGTCCGTCACCAATTCGTAGTCCAGAACCCTACAACGTAACCAGAGGTTACGGACACTGTACGTTCCTCGCAGCAGAAAACCACACGAGGTCCGAAATGTCGTCACGTTCGTCGAAATAGTAATCGACGGAGTAATGGTATCCGGCCGCAACAGGATACCGCTGTGAGAACAGAAGCACATCGGTGGACGTGGTCCACAGACCGTCGCCATCGATGTCCGCGCTGTTGAACAGGAGTAGCAGGGGACCATTGGTCAGGGGCGAACCGCTGACCATGACGTAGGTCTTGCCGTCGTTGGTGTCGTTACCATCGTTGGAATAATCGACGTGACCACCGGCGTAGAACGGACCCGAGAAGGTGGTCATACCGTTGATATCAGTGCTGGCGTCAGCAATGGTACCATTGGGGCAAGCCACCAGACCGGCCGGATCTCCAACGTTGACCGGAGGAACGGCAGGGGGATTCTCGAGCCAGATGTCCTCGAACGGATAGGCGAAGACCGGATTCGAACCACTGTCCAGCAGGGTCACCGTGATCGTGGCATCTTCCTCGGTACTGTAAGGTCCGGGCGCGGGTGGGACAGGGAAAATGGGCGCACGGGCCTCGGTCATCAGACTGCCGGAGCCATCCGGCGTATTGTACACGTTGACGTTCACGCCCACGGGCGCGTTCAACATCGTACACGACGACGTGTCGAGGTCAGGGATACCAGCGAAGCCAAGGGTTGTGACTCCCATGGCAGCGATGCAGATCAACAGACCTACAATGTTCTTACGAAGCATTAGGACACCTCCTAAAAGGCAATTCCATGCGAGGGCGGCAAACCCAAGCGAGAACGAGTGCAACTACGTTGACCCTCCCTTCCACTCTTCATAAGCCCTTAACTTGACTTCATGAGTTTACCACACAGCGGCAGCCTATGCAACATCATTTTTTTAGAATATCAACCATCCGTCTCACACTTCATGATGGTCCTGAAGATCAACTTCAGCACCGCAAGTCAAAAGCAAGACCCGCACCAGAAAGCGGCGCGGGCCCTAGCTTGGTGGGCGAAACAGGACTCGAACCTGTGGCCTCCTGCTTGTAAGGCAGGCGCTCTAGCCAGCTGAGCTATTCGCCCTTGCCCTGCAAAAAGGACTGAAGCAGGAATATCGGGATCAACAGGCAATAACCGAGAACCAGGAGCAACGGCGCCAGGGAGATGTCGCCCGAGCCCAGCAGCAGGTAGCCGACGACGATGGCCGCGAAGCCGCCGATCAGCCACGCGTAGCGCTTGAATATCAGCATTTTGCCTCACCTCGTGGACGAAACGGCCTGAATCGGGGATCCGCCGGGCGCCAAAGCATAGGGCCCCGGTTCGGCCCCGTCAAGTCCGCGGGAACACCCGGGACGTTCGTCAACGCCTCTGGCGGGGGGCGCGCAGGCTCCGGTACCGGCGGACCGCCTCGCGGTGCTCCTCCAGGGTCCGCGAGAAAACGTGCCCCCCGGAACCGTCCGCGACGAAGAACAGGGCGTCGAAGCCGGACGCCGGCTCCAGGACAGCCCGCAGGGCCGCCGGGCCGGGGCTGCCGATGGGGCCCGGGGGCAGACCCGCGCGTCGATAGGTGTTGAAGGCGGAATCCACTTCCAGGTCTGCATAGAGGATCCGCTCGCCCCGCTTGTCCAGGGCGTGGGCCACGGTCGGATCGGCCTCCAGCGGGATCCCGTCCGCCAGGCGATTGAGGTAGACGGCGGCCACGCGCGGCATCTCCTCCGCACGCGGCGTCTCGGCCTCGACGATCGAGGCGAGCGTGAGGATCTCGTGCAGACCCTGGAGCGCGTCGTCGCGCCGGGGCGGCGCGTCGTCGAGGAGCAGCCGCCAGCGGGAGAGGCCGTGCTCGAGCACCACGGCGGCCACCTGGGCGGCGTCGACGCCCTCGGCGAAGTGATACGTCTCGGGGAACAGGTATCCCTCGCAGAGGGGGAAGGCCCGGCCCGTGCGTTCCCTCTCCCGTCGCAGCGTTTCCGCATAGTCGCCGGCGGCGGCCGCGTCCAGGGGCAGGGGCGCTTGCACCATGACCAGGCCGGCGAGACTGTCCGCCGCGGACAGAAATTCCGCCGCGGACCAGGGAAACGCCGCAGCGAGCCCTGCGGCGATGGCCGAGGCGGTCTCCCCCTCGAGGATCGTCACCCGCACGGGTACGGTCCGCCCCGTCACCAACAGCCCGAGCAGGTCCCGCGGCGACAGGTCGCGTGGCACGGCGTAGCGCCCGGCGCGGATCGCACGGTCGCGGCCGGTCAGCCGGGCTCCCCAGACGAAAACCATCCGGTGCCTCAGCAGGTCGTGGGCGACGAGCGAGTCGGCCACAGCGCGCAACGTCGCGCCACGGGGGACCTCCACGATCGTCTCGTGCCCGGCGTCGGTGGGCGGCGTCGTCCAGAAGATCCAGGCCTCAGCGGCCAGGGCGACGACCGTCGCGGCCGCCACGGCGATCGCCGTCGTCCGGACGCGGCCGCGTTTCACGCGTCGCCTCCCCCGCCGGAGCGCCCCCGGGCGTCGAGGTACTGCTGGAGGATCAACTCCGCGGCGATCTCGTCGCGCTCACCCCTGGACCGCGCGGATTTGGCGCGGCGGCCGCCGGCGCGACGCGACGCGGCGCGCAGCCAGGCGTCGGCTTCCTGCGAGCTGAACCGCTCATCCACCAGGTGCACGGGCAGGCCGAATTCGGCGTCGAGGCGCCCGGCGAAACGGCGGGCCGCCGCGGCCATTTCGCCCTCGCGCCCGTCGGCGGTCAGGGGCAGGCCGACCACGATGGCCACGACCGCCCGTTCCCGAACGAGGTCGCGAATGCGTTCCAGGATGGATCCGTCGTCCGGCGTGCGGTGGCAGCCGGCGGCAGAGGCGATCGTGCCGGTGGGATCGCTCAGCGCCAGGCCGATACGGCGCGAGCCATAGTCGAGACCGAGCACGACGGCCATGGCCTATTCCCGACGCTGGAGATGCTTGCGGAGACACACGCGGAACCGCCCGTCGGCGGCAAAATCGAAGTCCAGCTCGTCGGTGAACTCGCGCATGATGGTGATGCCGCGTCCCCGCTCGCGCAGCAGGTCCTCGGGAGGAATCCAGCCCTTGTGGTCGAAGCCGGGGCCGTGATCAAGGACGGTGATGGCGATCTCGTCCTTCGCGATGTCGAAGTGGATCTCCACCTGGCGCTGCTCGTCCATGCCGTTGCCGTGTTCCATGGCGTTGGTGCAGGCCTCGATGACGGACGTGCTGATCTCGTCGATGTCCTTCTGATCGCAGGGCAGGTCTCCGGCGAGTTCCATGAGGATGGCGTCAGGCACGCCCAGGTAGAGCAGCTGGCTGGGGATCTTGAGTTCGATGCGCTGGCTGCGTTCTCCGGGATCCTTCATCGCTCCGTCCTGGCTGGTCATGCGAAGCTCCTGATCCCTTCTTCTTCATCGCTGAAGGAGACGAAGACGGTATGCAGCTTGGAGACCATGAAGATGCTCTCGATACGATCGGATACGTTCAGGAGTTTCAGGTCGCCGCCACCCTTCTTGACGGTGGAATAACCGGAGATGAGTATGCCAAGGCCCGTGCTGTTGACCCAGTTGATGCGGGAGAGGTCCACGAGCATGTTCCTGTAGCCCTCGTGCAGGAGCGTCTTGAGCGTGTCGTTGAACGTCGCCGCATCGGGTCCTCCCATGAGCTTGCCGCTCAACTCGAGGATCACGACCCCATCGCGAATGCGTTCCTTGATCTTCAAGCCTGCCTCCTTGGCGTCGCCCCGGCGTCGCCGATGCCCGGGCGAGAATAATGAAAGCGGTGGAACGTGTCCAGGACCAAAGCCCCGGCCGGCATCCGATTCAGGGCGCCGGCGCCGCGTCGTGCAGGATGTCCAGGGCGCGCCGGAAATCGTCCGGCGGCGGCGCCGCGAACGACATCTCCTCGCCGCTGCGGGGATGCCTGAGCCGCAGCTCGCTGGCGTGGAGCATCTGCCGGCCGGCGGCTGCGACCAGGGCATCCGCCGTGCGCCGGTCCAGGGGGTGGACGCCCTTGGCGCGGGCGTCGTCGCCGTAGGTCGTGTCACCGACCACGGGATGATGATGATGGGCGAAGTGCACGCGAATCTGATGGGTGCGGCCCGTCTCCAGCCAAACCTCGCAGCGCTGCACGAAGCCGAAATCCTCCCTCACCTCGTAGCGCGTGACGGCCGGCTTGCCGCCCGCTGCCAGGACGGCCATGCGCTGGCGCTGCGTGGGGTGGCGCCCCAGGGCTCCGGTCAGGGTCCCCGCGTCCTCGGCCCAGCGCCCCCAGCTCAACGTCTCGTAGGTGCGGCCCAGGGTCCGGTCCTGGAGCTGGGACTGCAGATCGCGCAGGGACGCCTCGGTCAGGGCCACCACCAGCAGCCCCGAGGTGTCCTTGTCCAGACGGTGCACGAGGCCGGCGCGGAGCCGGTCCCCGCCGGGCAGGTCCTCGAACCGGTGCAGCAGGGCGTTGACCAGCGTGCCGGTGCGATGCCCGGGGGCCGGATGGACCACCAGGCCCGCGGGCTTGTCGATCACCATGATCTCGTCGTCCTGGTGGACCACGTCCAGGCGGATGTCCTCGGGCTCCGCGGAGGTGGGCGGCGGGGGCGGCGGCGTGAAATCGACCCGTTGCCCGGCGCGCAGCCGGTATCGGCTCGGCTGCGCCTTGCCGGCGACGAGGGCACCCGAGGAATCGATCGCCTTCTGCACCTGGCTGCGGGACAGGTCCGGGCAACGCGCGGTCAGGAAATGGTCGAGGCGGAGTCCTTCATCCGCATCGTCGACCCGGAACGTGCGCGCGGCGTGATCCGGTTCAGGCGTCATCGCCGGCCGCCGTGGCGGAGGGGACAGCCTCGAGATCGTGACGATCGCCTGACGCCGTCGTCTTCTCACCGCGCCCTTCCCGCCACAGGCTCAGGAACAGGACCAGCCCGCCCAGGGTCACGCCCATGTCGGCCACGTTGAAGGTGTAGAAGCGGTGGGTGCCGACGCCGAGATCGATGAAGTCCACCACGAGGCCATCGTAGAAGATCCGATCGACGAGATTGCCGAGGGCGCCGCCGAGGATGGCGGACACCGCGCACCTGCGGATCCTCAGCAGTGAGGACGTGTGCCGGTAGAGCAGGACGAGCGCCAGGGCGGCCACGACGCTGACGGCGATCAGCAGCGGCCGGCCGCCGATCACCAGCCCCATGGCGGCTCCGGGATTCCTCACGTAGGTGAAACGCGCGTATCCGCCGATGACGTCGAGGTGCTGCAGGAGCCGGTCCGCATGCGCCAGGACCATCCGCTTGGCCGCGAAATCGACCAGCAGCACCACGGGAGCCCACAACCAGGGAATGCCGGCGGCGGCGCGGTTCAATAGCGGTCCCTCTCCTCGAGCTCCTTGCACTCGATGCAGAGGCGGGCGTCCAGCTTGGCCCTGAGGCGCGCCAGTCCGATCTGCTTGTCGCAGCCGGCGCACTTGCCGTAGGTGCCGTCCTCGATGCGTTGCATCGCCTGGTCGAGCTGGTACAGGTAGCGCCCCTCGGTGGTCGCGAAATGGATCGTGGTCTCGTAGAGGAACTCGTCGCTGCCCTGGTCGGCCATGTGATTCGAGTGGGCCTTGGCGAGATCACCGCCGAAGTCCTCCCCTTCGTGGTGGATGGTCTTGGTGTGCTTGGCCAGCGACTTTTCTATGCGCTCCTTCTCGGATGCGATCAGATCGCGAAAGCGTTCGAGTTCGGTCTTGCGCATGTCTTCCTCCTTAATCCCGGACTCGCCGGTCTATGGCAATGGACACCGACACACCGTCCACCGTGAAGCTGTCCGCGTAAGGCAGGTCCGTATCGTCACGGCTGAAAACGGCCAGGGTCTCGCCCGTCACGCGTTTCCCGTGGCGTTCGAGAGCTCTCAGGACGTCTCCGTCGCCGTCGACACGCAACACAATCCTGTCGGCAACCGCAAACCCGCTCTGCTTGCGCAGGTTCTGCACCTTGTTGATGACCTCGCGGCACAGCCCCTCTTCGCGCAGCTCCGGGGTGAGCGTGGTCTCCAGCGCCACGGTCAGGCCGTCCGCCGAACCGGCGGCGTACGTGCCGAGTCCCTGCTCGACGATCAACACCTCCTCGTGGGTGAACGCCGTAGGCGCGCCCGCGAGCTCGAGGGTGACCTCGCCGTGGCGGCGCAGCGCCAGGGCCTGCTCGGGCATCATGGCCGCGATGGCCCCTGCCGCCTCCTTGGCGCGCTTGCCGAAACGCGGCCCCAGGGCCCTGAAGTTCGGCTTGGCGGCAAGGGCGACCACCCGCAGCGGGTCGTCCAGGAGCGCCACCTCCTTGACGTTCAACTCCTCGGCCAGGATGGCGCTGAAGCGCTCGTCGCCTACCAGGACGGCGGCCCGGTCGTCGTCGGAGTGCAGCAGCAGCCTGGCCAGGGGTTGCCGCGTGCGCAGCTGCGCCTCCTGCCGCAGCGAGCGGCCCACGCCCACCGCCTGCTGCGCCGCGCCCATGGCGGTCTCGAGATCGTCGTCC
>Ga0180007_10005537_pt1 | contig 12724 bp, 26 predicted proteins | sample MM_PC_MetaG_FD_121122 | JGI IMG/M metagenome (GOLD analysis project Ga0180007, IMG submission 121122) | Groundwater microbial communities from the Aspo Hard Rock Laboratory (HRL) deep subsurface site, Sweden - MM_PC_MetaG | ecosystem: Environmental > Aquatic > Deep subsurface > Groundwater... | reverse complement strand
CTTCGTAATGCTGCTGGAACAAAACTTGGTGTCTTAACTATAGCTACTGGTGGCACTTTACAACTAGGTGGTGACGCTTCAGCAAATACAACCAGTCTTGTTGATGATAACATTATTTTTACTGATTCAGCCTTGTTACGCCCCACTACAAGTGGATATGGTGAAATAGGCAATAGTAGCTATTGGTGGAAAGCGGTATATGGTAGAGCTTGTATAAGAAAAGAAGCAGCAGTGGATTCCATCGCTGAGAATGGTATAATGAGATGGGAAGAGGCAGGGGGCAAATATTATCTCTATACTTATTGGGATGCTGGTTGGCGACTTCTATCTGTCTATCCACCTTAAAGGAGGTATATCAATGTCACAATTACTCTTTAGTTTTGTTTTCAGTCCTGAGACAAAAGAAGCTGTCTTTGCTGGTAACATAGAACCAGCCCAAGCTCTTCATATCCTGCAAGACCTTGTTATAGCTGAGATGCAGAGGAGAGCTTTACAAAGTAATGAAAAGAATGAGGAGAAGGCACAATAGAACTTGACAATCCTCCCCAGAAGTGCTATAATCCAAGAATAGGAGTTTGAAATGTGTTTCAGTATTTTTAAGAAGAAAACAGTAATACCTGAACCAGTCATACCCGACCCTGTTATTCCAGAGTCAGAAACTATTGAGATGACCAGGGCTGACTTCATCAAGGAGATGAATAAGCAGGGCATTAAGGCTTTCTCAGAACTTACTCCTCTTGACAGCACGGTAAGACTCGCCTCCAAAGCAGAACTAGACAGGATAGCTCCAGAACTTGTCTATCCAGCAGACTGGTATATCAACGACATTTATGACTGTGAGGATTATGGCTTACAGGCTCAATTAGACGCTGGCAGGAAGTTTGAGATTACAGTCAGATTAGGACTCGGTAATACTGAGCTTGGCTATCATGGTTTTGCCATTACATTAGACCGAGACTTAAACCTGTGGCTGCTAGAGCCTAATGTGGGCTTTCCTTGGGCTGGTGTCTGGTTCAAAGATGGGGAAAATGACTATCATCCCGATAAAGTCTTTATTTAGGAGCTATAATGACTGAAGTAGAGAATATAAAACTTGCTGAATTAGAGATAACACATCTTATTGAAGTCTGTCATCGTCAAGGTCTGAATTATTGGCAGATATTAGACATCTTTCTGCGAGCAACTTGTATTCTACATCTGAAGTCAAGTGCTGAATATCAGCTAAAAGGGGGAATAAATGGGGATTAAGAATTGGTTTGGTTCAAAAACAAATTGGCTTGGTATGATGACTGTTGCAGGCAGCATTATTGAATTTATTTTTGGTCAGCCAGCGGGGACTTCAATAGCTCAACTAATTGTGGGTATTATGATTCTTATCTGTCGTGCTTATACTAATACTGCAATTACTGGAACACCTGGAGCTAAACCTAAGAAGTAGGAGGAAACTATGACACTTGCCGAGATGATTGCTGCCCTTGATTATGAACTCCAGGACACTGGAACTATCTGGGCTGATGCCGAGAGAACTAGGGCTATCCAAAAGACAGTAAATCTCATGTCTAGGCTGCTCCCTAAGAGGTCTGTGATAGAGAGTATTATTACCAGAACTATTGCAGATGAGACTCTAACTATTGCAAGTTCTACTGGAACACTAGCCTACAAACCTATTAAGAAAGGCAGTCTTGTTATTACTGGAGAGATAGAAGGAACAGATTATACTGTAAATTATTTGACAGGTGTAGTCACTGAGATTGGTTCTTTACTTGCTGATGGGGATTACACAGCTAATTACGAGCTAGACCCCCAAGCTTATGACCTGTCAGAGATTAGTCTTACTGACTATATTAAGATTGAATCTATTGAGTATCCAGTCGGGGATACCCCAATCTCTAAACCTACCTTTGATGTTGTGGATGGATTCATTATCCTTCGTGGTAGCACAACCTTTACCGAAGATGACCACATCCGTATAACCTATCTAAAGAAGTGGACAGCACCAATAGATGAAACAGAGTGGGCAGCAGACACTGTAACCCACCTCCATGACTATATTATACCTACTGCTGCTAATACAACAGGTTATATCTATGAATGTACTGTAAGAGCTTCAGACTTTAAGACTCATGCTACTACAGAACCTACTTGGGGAATAGTAGTAGGAGGAACTACTACAGATGATGCCATTACCTGGACTTGTCGGGAGTCTGCCAGTGACTACCCAACACACCTTGATGACATTGTGATTATTGGCAGTGCTGGTCAGTGCCTCATCTACAAGGCTGAACTTTATGTCCAATCAGCAGTATCTGCCTTATCAACTATAACCGCTGTTGCAGCTTATACCTTTGTCAAGCCAACACCAGCTACTATCCCTGCATATACTGTAATGACTGCTTTAGTACCAACTCCTGTAGTTCCAGTTTTTACTGCTGCTGAAACAGCCTTAACCGCAATAGGAACTGCTATCACTGCTGCTATAGCTTACCTTACTACAGGAGCAACCTATCTTTCTACCTTCTCATGGGATGATAGAGCAGTAGCCGACCTTGGCAGTCATGCTGGTGTAGCTATGGAAGCTGCTGGTCATCGGGTTAATGAAGCTATAGCTAGACTTCGGCAAATAGAGGATAGTCTTACAAGGTATGCTGCTGAGGTAACTGCCTATGGTAGCACTGTAAATGCCTATGCTAACAATATCAGTGGTCTTACCAGTAGGCAAAGAGAAGAGGTAAATGCTGAGGTTGCTGCAGTCCAAGACTATATATCCAGAGTTCAATACTATTCAGCCCAAGTAGCCAACCAGGAGATGAAGGCTAGAAACTTCCTGGATATAGCTGGCAGATACCTTGCTAGTGGGCAGGCGAAAATCAATGAGTTCCTGGTTGCCTTGGGTTTCAAACCTGAGTTTGGGACTCAGCGGGCCATGTCGGAGCAACGGAGCTAGACTATGGGCTGTGGTTTATCCTTCTCCATCAAGGTTTTAAGTGTAATGTCTTTGAAATCCAGGCTTACTATAAGCATAGCTAATTCCCTTTGACCAGCAACAATCTGTTCCAAGCTCTTAAGATTAACCCCCTCAATTATCTCATTATTGATTAGATGATAAAGGACACCCTCTACTGTTCTAAAATAACCCAGGAGTTTCCACTTAATATTAGTATCTGTTGTATCTACAATCCCTTCTAATTTTGTTTGTGTCTCATCTGGTTCTTCCTCATTGGCAAGTTCTAACAGGGCTTCCTCTTGGAGTTGTTCAGGTGTAACCTTCTTGTAGAGAATCAAATTCATTGTGTCAGCCTCTAATTTGTATTTGTCTCCTATTAGCATGGTGGCTTCCTCCTTACTAAATCTTCTATTGAGAAATAGACTGGAACATTACTATTCATAGCCAAAACAATTTCCTGTTTGACTCCCCATGACATTGATATTACAAGCATGGCATCACAGATAGGAAGGAACTCGTTACTGCAACCTCTGTAGTCCTCTTCATTCATAGCTCCTGATTCTACACCCATCAGTAAATCTAGTGCGGGAATATAGGGAGCATAACCCAGTTTCCTGAGTTTAACTGCGACATCAATCATATCATGGACATTATTGAGGTAATCTACTACTATCTCAGATGGAGTCCTGTCTTTCTTTTCCTTACTGCTGAGTGCTCCAGCTACATATACCTTCATAGGATATACCTCTCTTTCACCAGGGTTATCAATAATACACACTCCTTAACATCTTGGAGATGCCTTAATCTCTCCGACTCCAGAAAGATTATAAAGGCTTTGGCTTCCTCTCTGGTCATGGTTTCAATCTTTACTTTATGCTCTACATCAAACTCCATTTATTCCTCCTTCTATGCTACTACTTTTACCGCTTGCTTATGCTTCCCAGGATAATTCTCCCACAGTGGAGCTTCTGGTGTAAGTAGTTGTATCAGTGGTGTTTCCAGGTCTGATGGTGGAAATCCCCCCTGTTCTGCATAACTCCCCCATTTGAGATAAGCATTAGTCTTAACCAACATTCTCCTGTGTGCAGTAATCTTACCACTCAAGAACCCATCGTCATTTACTGTCCCTCTGTTGTCTGGGATAAAGTCAATATCAGGTGCTACATTAACTACATGGTCATGGCTCATAGCTATAAAATCACAGCGTGGTATCCATGTGCCAGTTCTTTCTACCTTAACAGCCTTTGCTGCTTTAGTTCTAGCCCCACCATAGCCATGAGTAATATAGTTCCAGAACACATAAGGTCTATTAGGCACCCTACTATTGCCTGCTCCAAAGGACAACTTATATAACATACCCTCCGCCCTGTATGGTGCATTTAGAGCTTTAGCTAATTGCCCTGATAAGCCTAGACCAGTCTTATTGTATATTCTCTGCTCATGGTTGCCAGTAGTAACTCCAAGTATCTTACTTTCTATTGGTCTAATCAGTTCAAGAACTTGGTCATACTGTTCCTGTGGAGAAATCTTCTGCTTATAAATATCCCCATTACTACCCTCAATAACAGACTCTAGTAAGTCCCCATTCAAGAAACAGTAGCAATTTGGCTTGTCGTGGATAAAGTCAACAGTTCTCTGGAAGTGTGATAAGCTGCAGTAGGGATTACCATAGTGCAGGTCACTGATAACAATAATGAGAACTTCGGTCAAGTCTGGAGATAGGACTTTGCCATACCAGCGTAACTCGTCTTGGATTACTTTTATGTTCAATTTATCTCCTTTAACCTTTTCAGTATTCTTCTATGATACTCCTTATCTATCTCATACCCAAGAAAGTTCCTGCCAGTTAGGTATGCTGCCTCAGCAGAACTGCCACTACCGCAGTAGCCATCAAAGACAAAATCCCCAGGCTGTGTTGCCAATTCAATAATTCTCTTGTAAAGTTCTACAGGCTTTTCAGTTGGATGCAGTCTATTAGTACCCATTCTAGGTATTACCCAATCATCTAAATCATTGAGTCTCTTCCCTGAATAGTTCCATTTGCCCTTAGTCCCAAGAAAGATTACTTCATACTCACAGCCAAGACTTCCTTCCAAATCTCCTGCTGCCCAGTTCTTTTTATTCCAGATAATTTCATTCCTCAAGAAGGTATGAAACTTCTCCTGAAACCACCAGGCTTCCTGCCAGTTAGTAAAGAAGAAGAAAGCCCTGTCCTGCTTTAGATGCTTGATGGCTTCTCTGACAGTCTCTAGTTGGTCAGCACGAGCTTGCTGGACTAGAGCTCGGCTGAGTTTGGCGTCTCCTCCAGCTTTGCGATGATGCGTAACATATTCAAAGTATGGTGGGTCTAGAAGAACTAAATCAAACAGCTCTCCCTCCATGTTCTTGAGTCCCTCTAAGCAATCTGAGTTAATGATTGTTGGTGGCAAAACAGTTGTCATTCTTCCTCCTCTAACATTCCATCTGCAATAAAGATTGGCTTTTCTCCAAAGAAACATATAACTTTTTTTCTCCTAATATACTTATACCAGTAATATTTGAACCATAGCCACTCAAGAGGTTTCATAGTTCTTACAGGGAGCTTTCTAAAGACTCTTCCATCATAAAGTGTAGGAATAATAGGCATCTTTCCTCCTAATTAGCAGAAAATCGTGGTGTATATTTAGGTTTTTCGGGCTGTATCCCCATGAACTTTCCCTCAGTCCTGACCAGTTCTACTGCATAAATTGTCCCACATTTCATACAGATGTCTGTAGCTATATGGAATCCAGGTAACATTGACCCAAGGGGGATAAAGGCTACTCTACTCTGGTCTAGTAAAGTCCCCTGCTTTACCTCATAATAAGCCCTCATTTCCTCCTTGAATAGCTTCCTATCCTTGAGTTCTTGTCCAAGCTGCTCCATGAATCTGTCTGGACTTCCACAATTAGGGCAAACCAGATTCTTCTTACTGAAATCCTTTTCCATCTATTTTACCTCCTTTATTCTCAGCCTTCTTCTTTCTTTCCTATTCATTGGAAATATATTCACTATTTTCTTTCCTCCTATGTCCTTTACTACTTTAACTCCAGTTACTGGACTTGGCTTGAATGTTCCATAGATGTTTCCTGATTTTGTTGGTGTCAGTGTCTTTGTATTATGTCTCAATTAACTCCTCCTTTATTTCTACCAACTCTCCATAGTTCTTACCTATTGCAGTGTGGAAAGGATACAGTGGGAAAGCCTGTTTCAGCTCTTTAGTCTGTTCAACACACAATGGAAGCAAGGCATCTGGGACTTCAAATAGTATTTCATCATGCACCTGAAGAACCAGCCTAACCCTAGCATCAAACAACCTCCGTAAGTATAACATAGCCTGCTTGATAATGTCAACTGCTGTTCCTTGCGTTAGGGTATTACAAACCTCTCTTTCTGCCTTAGCCCTTAGTTTCCAAGAATCCGCTGTAATGTCAGGTAGTGGTCGTATTCTACCAAAAATACTACGAACAAAACCATTTACCTTTGCCTGTGCTATTCCAGCATCAATCCATACCTTGAGGACTGTGTATGTTGCAAAGTACAGGTCAATCAGCTCCTGTGCTTCCTCTTCAGTCAAACTACCATCAGACATCTCTGCTATCTTATATGCTTCAGCTCCATACAATACAGCGAAGTTAATTTGTTTAGCCTCATACCGCTTAGCTTTAAGTTCATCAGGTGATAGCTGTAGTATGCCTTCCCCAAAGATACGAGTTGCTGTAGCCAGGTGCATATCCTGACTACTAGCATCAGCAATTAGTAGTGGGTCACTAGACAGGTAAGCTACAACCTTTAATTCTATCTGGACAGCATCTAAACTCAGGAAGGTATAACCCTCTTCTGCTACTATGCATGACCGCAGTGTTGGATTTCTAAGCTGAGTTTCTGTTGGCATCTATCCCTCTATATCTGGTGACTTGTATAAGTTATGCTCATAACAGTCACAGCAGTAATCCCTATCCTGCTGACAATCAATACAATAGTCAAGTATTTCCTTGTTTCTTTGAAAATCTATATTGTGGTCTCTTAAATAGCCTGCATTAGGGTCAGACTCTGTTGCATTACAGGGTTCACCACATCTAGAACAGTAGTAGTAGTGAGTCATACAAATTCCTCCTACCTCTACTGGCTCTTGACAACAACTACTCACTTCCATGTTATTCCTCCTCTACAGTGAACTTGGTGTCTGTGGTTAGGTTCTGAAGATTGGGATTACTAGAACTCCAGCGTCCTGTCCTTGTTAAGCCAAAGGTTGTCTGGATTCTACCAAATTGGTTTGGCTGTCTCAGTGCTGGCACATAAGTACTGATTGTTTTCATCTTAGACCGCCACTTGAGAATCTTATCAGCAAGGGGATTATTCAGTCCTTTCAAGGCTTCCTCTGAGGTTGAATCCGCCCCTGTTGCTGTCTTTCTTGTTCCTACAATACCCTTGAGTTTAAGAGCTGCTGCGAGTTGCTGTGTACTACCAAGGTTAATCTCTAGCCCAAGCTCTTCCAGTATTTCCCTTTCAAGTTGTGCTGCTTGAGATGACTCTGTGTGGTCTACCCTTGTTAGCTGAACTTGGTCAATCAGAATTCCCCACTGTTCCATTTCAATTACAAGGTCAAGGCTAGGTCGGTCAATAGTGTCATAAAGGTCAGTATGGGTTATCTTGTGGGCTAATCCTAGCGTATTGCAAGCGTGGATAATGGATATTCCTGCCAGCTTAGTATGGTCTATCCCAATGTTAGCATCACTATTCTTCTTATGCTTCCTATGCCTATCTCTTTCCTCCCACAGGTCTGTTACAGTTGGATTGGGCTTCTGGAGGAAATCTGCTGATAAGGAAACCAAGTCTTTCTCAAGTAAACCTGCTGAATAAGCCAGAATCATGGTATCATCCCAATGAGGAATAACATAGCCAAAAGACTGTAACTTGGGTATGTCATGGCAGGCATTTTGTAGCCAGACAACATCACTGTTAGCTACGAATCTCTTTGCCATGCTGTCTTTGGGGTCAAAGAAATACATACCACGAACCTCATCAAGGGCTATGGCTACTCCCAAGACAATGGAGTCTCTGGACAGGTCAACTGATTCAGTATCTAGTCCAATCTCTGACCTATGTTCAGCAGACATGGCGTCTAGTTGCTCTATAGATTGACAGTCAAAATTAAAAATTACTCTCAATCAAATTCTCCTGCGAGGAATCTTATTCCTAATTCTAAACCCCAAACTAGGAGTATCAGAGGGAGTAAAGGAAGAAGAATCAGAAAAATTATGACCTTAAAGACTACTCTCATCTTCCCTCCTTGGTGTTAATCTTACTATGGTATTACTTGGATATTCTATCTGATATTGTGGTCTTACATGGTCTAAGCTGTCCCCTTGTCTCCAGTCTGGCATATCTTCATGCTCAATTACAATCTCTACATTATCAGTCCTAGCCAGTCTAATTTCTCTGATAATGCCACCTTCAAACTTGAGCCATTCTAGGAGTAATTCTGGTGCTACCTCCATTATGGCTCTTCTTATTACCTTGTCCCCTATTATTCTTTCTCCATTTGGTGTAATCATCTATACCTCCTTTATCTCTACCTTACTACATCTTATGCAGTACCTGTACATAGCAGTAGGTTCACCATTGGTATTACTGTAATGTGTTCTCCACTTTGACCAGTGATGTCCAAACAGCCAGCATTGTATCTTAGTCAATAAGTCCAACACTATTCCTCCTCAATAGAGGACTTGTATCTAACCAAGCTCCCTACTTTATCTGGAAATAATACATTAGCTTTAGGATAGGTAGCATATTTCCTGAATTTTACTGTTTTAGTACCAGTCTTAACAACATAATTAAATTGAGGTGGAAATCTTTTCCTTAACCAGTCAGGAAAGACCTCACCTTTGAAGTGTTGCCACCAGCTTCTGTATACTGGAAAAACGCTTGTGATGGAAACATCTTTACTCCTGTTATCTATTTCCTCAGCAAGAATGTATGTTCTTATTTGGAACATCATACCCCTGATTACAGGGTCAAGTATTCTTTCTACCTGAATACCCTGTTTTACTAGGGGGTAGTCATCTAGTACAGTTGATGTACCAATCATTAGTTTAGTAAGTTCTACCTGTTTAATCTTTGAGTCCAACATTCTCTCTCAATCGCTCCTGTAATATTTTCCCGAAGCCTTCCACATCAGTAGGATTAGTCATCAGTACTCCAAATATATTACCATAGTCATTGATTAACTGCAAGGCAACTTTCTCTGGAAGTCTAGGGCAGAGTGCCATGAGTCTTGGCACTGCAGGATTTTTGGTGAACTTAGTCGGTATCTTTACTGCCCTAGACGATGTAAACAGCTTATGCCCTTCTGGGGGTTCAGCCTGCTTCGTTTCCATCAGTTTGATAATTCTCATAGAACAGGGGAAGTTAGGACTTGATAATAGCCTGACTCCCATCTCTTCAATCCTGATTAAGAAGGCTTCCAGTCGGTCATATTGAAAGAAGCCATGTCGCTTGGTAGCAATATAGGCTTTAACCCGATGCCCCCGCAGATTCATCGTTAGATGCTTATAGGGTTGGACAGCGTTGTCATCCTCATCCCATACACCCTCTACCAGTAAATAGAACTTATTATACAAATCTTCCGCTACCCTCAGCTGGCTTTCTAGCTCCCCTGAGTTTAACTTCTGCATGAGATTACTTATTTCACACCGCTCAATCCCAACTGGATTAGTGTCATAATCATTATAGGCATAGTCTCCTGCCTCTAGTTTTTGTATTTGACAACCTGGCAGGTATGTTGGTATATCCTTATGTTGGTCATACTCACGAGTATCAACTGTTATCAACCTAACTTCCTCTATCAAGATGTAGATATATTACATTCTTAATTATTTCAGACCATCTGATAATGAAGGCAGCTTTATCCTTCCCTTTTAGCTTACCTTTACTTTCATACCCACCAAGGAGGTCACTAATGGTAGCATATAAATCTTGCTGTAGAGTTATTGGTTGCCAAAATCTAAGTCTCATTCCTCTTTACTCCTCCGTTGCCTTCTTTTTTGGTTTATCCAGAATATGGATGGGCTTATTCTTTCCTCTTACTGCCATACCGAAGTTCTCAGCAACCTTTACACACTCATCAATAGCCTGGTCAACATGAGGGTCAAGTCCATAGCAACGAAAGACATTCAGGATAGCCATATATTGTCCTCTGAGTTGAAATACCAGTTTCCTGTAAGCATCTTCTGATATTCTGCTATAAGTCTCTTTAGCCATCTATTACCTCAGTGTTAGGTGATTCTGGAGATATACACTCCAGAAAGACTTGAGAACTGGTACATCCAGTGGTGTCATTGTTCCATTCAGCATAGCAGGATTAGTCAGGTCAAATTCAGTATCAAAGTTCACTGCCCTTCCTCTATCCTTAGCTAGCCGATAGATAAAGCTACCATCCGATTTTCGCTTCATAACAGCGATAGTGTCAAATCTGTAGATATTGTGCTTCTCTCCTTCCAGCTTAACTCCAAACTTCATAGCAAGGATATTCTCAATTCCTGTAGTTGGTATCTTTTCCATAGGTAGATACTGCCCTACTGATGTTGTTGCCATAACATTAAACTGGCTATAGAGGACAGCATTATCCAGTAGCAGTTCATTGTGCATCCTCTTAATCAGTGACCAGTCTTGTAGCCCATCAAAGCCACCAAAGTTGACCTTGCTTGCCTGTTGCTTCAAATTCAGTAGATGCTCAATGGGGTCTTGACCAAAGACACGGATGCTGTAGTATTGCTGTGCCAAGTCCCAGAATCTACCAAGCATATCAAAACAAATCCAGTCATCCTCATTATAGAAAGGTTTAACAGAATTGTAGAAGTCCAGCATAGCTTTCCAGTCAGACCTGACAGGATAGATTGTGAGGTTTGGGAGTTGTTCTACTGGATTAGTAATGAATAGCTCAGCCAGTACTTTACGAACTCCATCATCAGGGTCTAGTATCAGTACCTTCTTTTGTGGGTACATGATTGCCAGCATTACCAGTGATAGTGTCTTGCTAGAATTAGTGTCACCACCAATCAGAATCTTCTCTCTAGCCATTGTTCCTTATCTCCTTTTTACAGTCTTTACAAATCCAGACCATCCTTGGTAAAGGGTCATAGTCATAAGTTGGTTGGGTATAATCTCGTGGTCTTTTAATATCAGTACAAACCTTGAGTTGTTGACAGCGATAACACCTTGCTAATCCTCTCATGGCTTCATCTCCTTTACAATCCTACTTCTATAATTTCTCCTGTCCTTTGGAAATGTTCAATAGCTTTTACTGCTTCGGGGAAACCAAGCCTTAGTTTCTCTTTATTAAATCTGTCAGCCTTAAAAATCAATTTAAGAAGTTGAGTGGTAAAATTAGTCTGATGGTCATTACCTTTTAACATAATCTCCATATCAATCTTGATACTCATTTTATCTCCTTTACCAGCCTTCCCTGCGGACACCACTGCCATACCTCACAGTAACCCTTGCAGCGTTGGTCATCCCACCGCTCTGATGGAGTGCATGGTTCAGTCCAGCCATGCTCTAATGCCTCATTGAGTTGGTCTGCCTTCATCTTGAAATAGCCCCTAACCATATCATCATCCAAGAATGGTACTTCTATCAGGTAAGAGTTCCTTGTTATTCCCCGACCACTTGCCAGATAAGTCCCGCCATCCCTAACAATAACCTGCAATCTCATCCAAGCTAATTTGTCCCCTGTCTGCTCTTCAAATATTACCCTGTAATTATTAAGTTGCAAGGTTGCTTCCATATTGTCTATCTTACCCTCATCTATGCCAAAGTCTGGTATCATCTTTGGTGAGCCAGCTTTTCCCCACTTTCCAGATGACTTGTAAACTTCGCCTGATGGGTCTGGTTTCTTCCCAATCTCTACAATGCCTAATGCTTTGGCTACTCTATAACTCCCCCAAGTCTTAAAGTCAACTAAGCCAAGTCCCTGGTTGTCAACATCCAGTAAATCCATTATATCCCTATCAATGGACAGTGCTTTCTCTGATGTCAATCCCAGTTCTTTAGCTGCTATCTCTATCTGCTTATGGACTATTGTGCCATGCAGGGCAAACATCCTGCTATCTGGGTCAACTGCAAAGTTATGGGTCAAGGTTAGCCAACTATACATAGTACCATTCAGCAACTGTGTTGTGCTTGCTACTCCTTTCCACTCCCGATTAGTCCCAATGAGCTTTAGAACTGGTAATGCCATGCACCTTGTTCCTAGTCTGCATCCTTGATAACAGTCCTTTGTATCTATTACTTGTTTGTCTGGACAAATAAAACCTTTTAGCATTTTATACTCCTACTGGTATTTCTAATTCTATTCCACCTGGACTTCTTGGTTTTCTTGGTGAATAGTCTGCTGTTGTTCCCCTATCTGTGTAATCATCAGGTCTTTCCTCTGTCCCACATCCCATACAGTGCCACACAGTAGCACTTTCCAAGTCAGGCACTGTATCCTCTATCCACAAAGTTTTTTCCTTACATATAATACAGTACTTAGTCTTTACCTTCATATTGTCCTTATCATTGAGAGGAGACACGGAGATTCAGGTTCACAACTCCTGCTGGAGGATGTCTCCTCTCCAAATACTACCTCCAGAAACTATCTTCTTTCAGTTATCTTTCTTTTGTATGTCTCTTCCAAACTATCTGCTTCACACTTTGGGCAGAGCTTCCTATTGTTTCTCCACAGCACCTCACTTCTTGAACCCCGCCATCCACATTCTT
>Ga0180007_10005536_pt1 | contig 12725 bp, 12 predicted proteins | sample MM_PC_MetaG_FD_121122 | JGI IMG/M metagenome (GOLD analysis project Ga0180007, IMG submission 121122) | Groundwater microbial communities from the Aspo Hard Rock Laboratory (HRL) deep subsurface site, Sweden - MM_PC_MetaG | ecosystem: Environmental > Aquatic > Deep subsurface > Groundwater... | reverse complement strand
GCAAGTTCCTGTGTATCCTCGATGGTTACTAATCTCTGAAATGGTTGTACTAATGCTATCAATCCGTTCAAAGCGCTGGTTTTTCCACTCGCAGTTCCTCCTGCGATAACTATGTTCATTTCATATTGCATTGCCTGCCACAACATAGCACCCATTTCAGCAGACATAGTGTTGCATTCTTTTTTAAGATAAGAAACCATGGTCCATGGGTTTTTGGAGAAAAGACGAAGTGTAATGGTATTTCCATGGGCAGATATTGGGTAAAGAGTAGCGTTTGTACGGTCTCCTGTTCCAAGTCTTGCGTCAAGTATTGGAGTAAGAACACTTATCTGTCTACCCACTTTTCTTGCAATTTGAGCTGCATAATTCTCTGTTTCCATTTCATTTTTTAGGAATATGTTTGTTTTCAGCCATCCAAATTTTCTATGGTATACGGCAACTGGTAACGTTGCAGAGTTTATTACCATTTCCTCAAGTCTTGGATCTCCTATAAGCGTTTCAAGGTAATCCAGACCAAACATCTCATTGAGCAACATTCCTGCAAGAATTTGTGCAAGCCCATCATCTGCTCCAATATCTTTTTTTATGGATTCAAGTATTACAGGTTTCATTTCTTCTGCTTGTGTTTCTGATTGCCCTGTTTGTTCAGATAATCTTGCCAATTTTTTTGACACATCTGTTTTCAACCATTCAAGATATATGCGTGTATAAAAACTTATTTTTGGCAGGGTTATGATATAACATGGTCTTTTTTCCTCTTTTGAATAAATAATTTTTACCTTTACCTTAAGTTTCCCAAGCCTACCTGAGGTTTCATATTCTTCAAGCATCTTTCCAGTTTGTTCAACGGCGTCTGCAGGTTCTATTACTTCTTTGCCGCCTGTAATCCATGGTCTTCTTATCATATCAATGGTGTAATGTGTTTTCACCAGACCTTGCTTTTCGAGGATAAGCGCTATCTTTTCAATTGAATTTTCGTTCCATTTAAGCTTTTTTTCTATCTCTTTGTATGTGGCTTTTTTCTTGATTTTCTGAGTATCCCACACTAATTTCATCATTTCGTCTATTTTTGTTGTAAACAGCATGCTTTGGTCATATCCTCTAATGTTTTAATACTTACTTACCCTGCCGAGCCACTACTAATTCTTCTTACATTTATACATCAAAATCCATTATATGTAACATTTAAAAGGACATCTGAACAAATATTATATATGGGATCACGCTTCAGACGGATTGCTGGTGCATTGATATTGTCCACTGCTATTCATGCCGGTTGTCCTGCAACCTATTTTGGATCAAAAGAATTATTTCCCGATAGCGCGGTTCATGCTTATCTTTCCTTGGACATAGTCCAGTGTTGCATTATACTTGTAATTAATTTTGTCATCTTCTTCTTGGGCAGGAAGAACCACGTAATAACTAAATGACGCCGTTGTATTTTCTGTAGCTTGTATCCAAAGCGTTCCGTATTTGGAATTCTTTGAACCTGCATTTAGTTCCATATATTCTCCATCTGCATAATCAGCCTGGAAAGTATTGATCTGGTTCGAATATACTGTTCCAGACTCCTCATATGTTCCATTATAATCTGTGTATCTTACGGTGACATTCATATCTCCGTCTGGATCAAATGTAAATCCAGCCAGTTCCTCCCGTATTTTCAGCACAGTTATATTGATGTAATATGCCATCGCATCAGTGGATTCTTCATTAGAGCTGAAAAATACTTCGCTTGTACTGATATTATTTCTGTAGACATAATTTTCATTAATTGTCAATACCAGCGAATCGGAACTCATGTTCGAGAAATCTGCGTTTATGGTTGCATGCGCCTGGTTTGCAAAAGTCGTCTCAAGGAAATCTTCATATTCTGAAAGTTTCGATGAATAATTTTCACCAGGGACAGAGTCACTTATCCAGATCCCAGCATTACCGCTGGTTTGTGTTATCAATATTTCAGGTCCTGCAATGTTGTTGGTATCGTGGGCTACACTGTCAAAAAGGAACGAAGTATACATGAGAGCCTGCGGATCTACAATTGCGCGTTCCATGCTTAGATATCCATTGTGTAATGCAGTTGCAAAAACAAGAAGTAATGAAACCAAAGCAAGTGTAACAAGCGTTATAACAAAACCTTTTTTCTGGTTTCGGTATTTAGTATTTTTTGTGTTTTGCATAATACTCACGTCTTCTTGTACCATGATTTTGCAGTTATCATGTAGATTTCGTTGTCATATGCGTGGGGTACTGCTGCAACCTGTATCTCAGTTCCATACTCTCCACAATTTGTTTTTGATATTGTTGCCAGGTCTATTTCATCACTGTTTGTTATGGTGACTTGCATACAGATTCTTTCCGAAGTTTGCTCAAGGATCTGGTGCATTGCAGTACTGTTGTTTGCTATTGTGAGATCAAGTTTCCCTGTTTTTTCCATAACAGTAATAAAATCAAGACTGTAATGTTTAAGGTAAATGCTTTGCATTGTATTGGGTGAAAATGTCTGGGTGTAAAGTACTATTGTGACTATGAAGAGAAATGCAACTGCAACAAGTGCATCAAGCGTGATTACAAATGCCCTCATTTCCATACCTCGACAAAGATCTTCACAACACTGTCATTGAGAATTCCTAGCCTTTCTATCACAACAACATTTTCCGTGCCTGTGGCAAATATTCCGAACTCATAATATGTCTGGTTTGTCTCAAAGTCCTCTATGCGTATTCCAAGTTCATACTTCTGCACACCTAGTCTATATCTTACAATGTCATAATCTACAGGGCTTTCAAAAATCAGTTTTTCTATCTTTGCAGCACTCAATTCATTGCGTTCGTTTGCAAGGCCTATGGCATCTATAGATTCGTCTATGCTAATTTTCGTTTCCCAACTGTTTGGTTCTCCTGATGTTACCATAATTGCTTCTGATGCAAAGAGTGCATCAGTCTGCATCTGCCTATATTCGTTTGAGCTATTCCATCTTATGCTGAGATTATTCCACATCAATATAAAGAAAAGAATGATAATCGCAAGTACTGTGGCTGCTGAGATAAGATCCATACTCCATATCTGGCCTTTCATACAGTTTTCGGTTTTCCGTTTCCTGCATCTAGTTTCGAGTTTCTGGTTTCGAATTTTTGGTTTCCAGTCTTGCAATGTCATGTTACTGTTCAATTTCTATCTCCCCGTTGTTGTTTTTTATTATCATCTCACCGCCGTGAACTTCGCTTGTGTTTATGTTGCGGTTGAGTAGTGGTGCCTGTGAAATGGAATTGGTACGGTTTGACTGCACTGTAAAATTCGATATTGTCATTACTTCGTTGTCATCCTTTCCTGAAAGTGTAAAATTGTATTGCGCACCTTCTCCTGCAAGATGCACATAGTTTATTGCAGCTGATAAGGCATATGCATTTCTCGCGCTTTTCAGATTATCATCTATCTGGGCGACGTTTATCCTCTGGCCCCCATATATGACATATATTATTAGAGAAATAAGTGCAAGAATTGAAAGAACAAAAAGAAACTCGGCAACAATCTGGGCTTTCAGGATTTTCAAAAAATCCGCTCCATATACTCTTTCATGAAGGTCCACACCAGTAAAGCGCTTCTGTTGTCTGCCATTCGCACGAAGTTAGTGTCTCTCCTCTGTAACAAGTGTCTCCCTGGATGCCACCATCTATCGTATCAATATCTGTTCCGCCATCCAATTCATCTGATCCACCATCACCATTTATGATATCCCCACCAGCATTTCCACATACCATATCATTGCTGGCACCGCCTGTTATTATGTCGTTTCCAGTTCCTCCGTATATAATGTCGGTTCCATCATCACCGCTGATGATATCATCTCCTGATCCACCATCAACCTCATCATTACCCTGGCCGCCGATTATATTATCATTTCCTTCTTTTCCATAAATATGATCTCCGCCACCGCCGCCATCTATGACATCATCTCCTGATCCGCCATCTATTATGTCATTTCCATTTTCACCGTATATGGTGTCATCTCCTTCAAGACCACATATTTTATCATCGCTTGTTCCTCCATAAATAATATCTGCATCTATAGTCCCTGCGATGATATCTATTCCAGAACCCCCTCTCAGAGTTCCTGCGTATGTCTGGCCATTGTCAGGTCCTCCATAAATTATTCCATTAAGTACATATACTGTCGCAGGCTCGCAATTGCATGTAGGAACTGAAAGGTAGTCAAGGCCAACATAACAATTACAAGTTAGGTTTCCTTCACCTATCTCACACGATCCGCTTTCAGCCGGTACACTAACATATATTGATATTGTATCTTCTGCATTTTCAGCACCCTGCCCTGTGAAATGTATTGATCCATAATAACTATCTGCAGCGGTTCCGTTAGGAACTGTTATGCTAAGAAGTTTGGTTTCGCAGCTATCCTGTAATATCGGACCAACATTACTTGTGTTTCCTACCCAGTCTCCTGGTTCTCCAGTACTTGGTGCTATGATGACACTGGTTACTTCGGTCTCGCTGTTTGTGCAAACTGTGAACAATTCGTCTGCCGTTTCTCCAATTGACAGTGTTTCTCCCCAGAATTCAGGTGTTACGCTCAATGCAGGCTCTGCAACTGTCACTTCATATCTTACAACCTCGACAGTTACTGGTATGGTGATAGTTTCATTATGGCCATAATCGTCATGGACATTTAGTTTTATGTTTCCGCTATAATATCCAACTGCGTTTCCATTGGCAGTGGATGTGAGCATAATAACCTGCGAGTCGTCTGGGTCAAGATCAAAACCAAGCGTCGGATTTGTTTCAATCGTCACATCTCCTGCGGTCCAAGTTGTTGTTGGTGTCACAGTTATACTCGAATTCCATATGCACTCGACTGAAAATGATGTACTTGCACTAGAATTCCTGTCAACAAGAAGATATATGGAATTTCTGCTTGTGGAGATCATAACATCGCCTATTCTTACCCGATTCCCTTCTGATACCACCCAGATCCAATGTGCTCCGCTTGTTCCAGGTAAGGATCCATGGACTTCAAAATCCTCTATGGATGCGTAATCAGTTCCTCGTATGTTTAGTCTTATGGTGTTGTTTTCGATATATGAAGCTGAAGGGTCATAACTGCTTGGTATCATTATGTAGATTTGTTTTTTTGCACCTTCACCTTGTGCATAAACTTCGTTTGCTGCGGTACTGATATCCATGACTGTATTTTTTGCATCGTTTTGTTCTTTGATCTTGCTTATATCTCCTATCTGTTCGTTTGTTATAACTATCCCGACTGCCAAAACAAAAAGCGTTATTGCTAGCAGTATAAGAAATTCAGTACTGACCTGACCTCTAAAAATGTTTCTCATGCAGTTTCCCCACAATTCCTAATCCGTCTTTTTTTATCTGGAATATGTTGATCTCATTCTGATGTAACGTATCTCTCATTTTTATTACTTCAAGCGCACGTACCCTGTGCGAATTTGTTCTTATGTGGTAAAAGTTGATTATGCCGTCTGTCAGGAAGCCAAGCCTTCCTCCGCTTTCATGTGATGGGGTGACTGGATATTCTGATGTTACAAGTGCTGTTGATTCCCATTTTCTCAGAAGTTCAAAAAGCGTTAATATTGATTCATTTGCTTTGTAATTATTTTCAAAAACCATTTCATAGGCAGTGAGCGAATCGATTACAAGTCTTTTTGCACCTACTGATTCTATAGTGTCTCTTAATGATCCACCGCCCTGGTCAAGTTTGTTCACTACCTCATGCGGTTCATATCTTATTATGTGGAGCATATTTTCATCTTTGAGTTTGTCCATTTCCCATCCAAGGCTGAGTCCATGTTGTTCTATTACTTTTTCTGATTCTGAGAAACTGATGTACACTCCAGGTTCTTTGTATTTTAATGCTCCTTCGTAAAGATACTGGAGACAGAATATTGATTTTCCTGTGCCCGTGTCCCCGCGTACAAGGACAGTACTATTTTTTACAAAACCACCGCCTATAATCTCATCGAGGCCAGGTATGCCTGTCGGTACGCGGTCTATGGCTGATTTTGATATGGATGATTTTGGCTTTGTATTCTTTTCACTCTTTTTAACCATGTTCGGATAATTCATTTAAGATATAAATATGTTGTTGTTGGGCGACTCTGCATATGTAACAATCAAAAACTATCGATAATATCTCAAATCAGTGTTTGCTGCCCATTTATCAAATTCAGTAATTGGGTATAGATTGAGCTGAGTTCTGGCTATCAGACTACAGAACAAGGAATCAAATTTTTTGAATCGTTTCTGTTCTCTTATCATGGTATCATAATCAAATGATATGTATACCCCACGGGCAACCCAGAGCATGAAAACTGTAATCATATCATTTTTGTTTTTTCTTAAACTCACCTTCAGCATGTTCAATGTTCTTGTAAGTACTCTTGGATCTTCATGCATCAAATTCAAATGAAATCTTATTATCTGTCCATATCCTTTTCTTACATAGTAACAACTATCTACTTCCCTTATTCTCAGGCCAAGATTCTCACCCATAGCATATTCGAATCCATCATCAGTATGTTTCAGGCCAGTTTCAAATTGTGCATATTTCTCTTTTCTTACCTTGGCAGTAAAAACACCACAAACAGCTTTTCTGACAAGTGTATATTCTCTACCTTCTAACCCATGGAAAGATCTCCATTTGCTGAAGAGTTCCATGTCGGATCTTCTCATAAAGTTTATCCAATATTCTATCGGACAATATAATTTTATCCATCTCTTGTCACCATCAACTGAGAATTCTCTTCCATTTGTAGTCAAAATAGCAGTCTGTGTTCTTCTAAGTCCAAGTTCGTCAAGCATATCCTGATAAGGGATAAATTCCTTCTGGTCTTCGAGTACAACTCCAATCAATTTATCAAGTTCTTTGCGTGCAATCTGGTATGAGCTTGCTATTCCGCGTTTACTTGTAAGTGAGACCACTGGAACTTCAGCAATTCTTCCATCTGGTGATACGTATTTTAGGTATGCCGATCCATCATCATGTCTTTCAATTTTAGCATCCAAATCACTTTTCAATCCAGCACTTACAAGGTTTACTCCTTTTGAAGCCATATAATCTTGTGCTACATTCCATTCAAAACATTCTTTTTTTGCTTCCACATCTCTTTTTATCATCTCGTAATCTCGTCTGCTCATAAAAAGACTCAGCCTATCCAAGCCACGATATACTGGGATAAAAATCGTTTTTCCATCTGATTTCTTATATTCGATGAAACGTTCGTTTTCAAACCAACTAATACTTCCTACTCTGAACCCTTCCGGAGTTCTTCCAACTAGTTTTGCAACTTCTTGCAGTGGTATTGTTTCTTTTGGGAGTTTGGCCAATTCTTCAATTACACCTAGGATATCTCTTCCTGTTATGTATGTTTTTTTACTCACTACACACCCGTCTATTCTAGGCGTACGTCCTTCACTTGGCCGAACCCATTTTTTCCACCTGCCAACAGGGATGTTAGAAATTTCTGCAGCTTGTTTTAGTGTGTATTGTGCATCCTGTTCTATTTTTGTCCTGGCAATTTCAAGAAGTTCTGGATTAGATTCTCTTGGTAAAACGTGTCTTGGATCAGATTTGTCAGTTAACGGTATAACAATTTGCTTTTTCTCATTCGTACCTCTACCTGATGCGTGTTCATTATTTGTTCCATATGTTGGCGATGGCCTCCATCTTTGTACCATAGTTATGCACGTTCTAAGTTGTTATTTTGTAAGCACAATTATGGTGTTGTGAAGGGTATAAAAATGTAGCTATTCAAGAATTGGACTCTAAATAAAAACATAATCTAGAAAACTCGTGGCTCAACGACGTGCCTTTACTAGACTCTGGACCCGAGACTGTAGACCATAAACAAAATTCGGGCCCGGGGGGAAAGTCATGCGATGTTAGTTTTCAGTTATCTGTTTTGAGTTTTGATTAAAGTTTAACTCGAAACCCAAGACTGGAAACTCGAAACGCAATTTGAACCCCCGACCGTCAGATTAGAAGTCTGCTGCGCTATCCAGTGCAGAAAGTTTACAGTTTTCTGTTTTGGGTCTTGCATGTCGTTCGAGACCGAAAACCCCAAACTCGAGACTGTTAACCTTTGGCTGCGCTACGGGCCCTTAAATTCAGTAGAATATGTTTGTGGATAAGTATTTAAGACCTATGGCAACCGCTAAAAATTCAACTTAGAGAAAAAAATAAAATTCAGAGCTCATCTTCTCCGTCTTCTCCCCAGTCTTCTTCTTCGAAATCATCGTCTTCCCATTCTTCATCTTCGTCTATTCTGAGTGGTTGCATAAACACACCTTGCAACCTATAATTCCGAAGATATTTTAAGCTTTCCTAGTATGTCTTCTCTTTATGGACCTTCTTAGAATAAACTGGGATGTTGCAATCAAATATTGCGAACAGCTCGCTAGCATGATTAAACACAAACCAGATGTAATAATAGGGATCTCAAGAGGTGGTCTTGTTCCGGCAAGGATACTTAGTGATATCCTGGCTGTCAAAGAGATAAAAATAATCGGCGCTTCATTTTATACAAATATAGAAAAGACCAAGGACACATTATCAATTACTCAGCACATTTCAGAAGAGCTTAATGACAAATCCGTTCTTATTGTGGATGATGTTGCCGACAGCGGAAAAAGCCTGAAAGAAGTCTATGATTATATTATCAAGAAAGGCGCAAAGGAGATAAAAACAGCGACGTTACACTACAAGCCAAAGTCAATATTCAAACCAGATTATTATGTCATGATAACAGATGCATGGATCGTCTACCCCTGGGAAGTTCATGAAACAGAGCGGGAATTGAGTAAGAATTAACAATTTCAATACACTTATGCAAAATCCCGTTTTTAACCACATTTTATAAATGCTATGCCATACCTTTTTGTTATGGGTAAAAAATTAATATTTCAAGAAATGCTTCCACCTGCAATTATTGATATTAAATCAAGAAAAGTGTGGACTGCACTGCCAGCAACTCCTTTATATGATTTATATCATCAGTACGACAAAAGTGGTGACACGAGAAGACTAAATCCTCTCGTGCATTTTTGCAAAGAATTCGACCAATCGCCATATCTGGCAAGCATATTTCATCCATTGTTGGCTACTCATGCGGCAATGGGCGCGTTAAGCCAGGCAAAATGTCGTATGGCTATCTGGGAAAAGTTTCACAATGAATCGACCGGGCCATCTTGTATTGAAGAATTAGTTAACACATCTATGAGAACTCGGATATGGGCCCATTCAGTCACATTCACGGTTGGGATGATTATAGGGGCATCGCAGGAATTGATGGGTCTGGCAATTGGTGGTTTTGATGGTGATATTGTTGGTTCGGTTAAGAGAATGTCAGTTTACGCAGTATCTACGTTGATCTTTAGTTCACCAATTTTGAGAATCATAATAAGAATAAGGGAAGAAATAGAAAAATATAAAAATAAAGAATAAAATTATTTCAGTCTTAAGGCTTCAAGATCTGCAAGCGATCTGGCTTCTTTTCTTAACATCGCTCCACCTGCCCTTGCGAAATCATCTGTTTTACCCCAGTCACCGTGCATTGTAAGTATTCTTTCTGGTTTTGGGTAAAGATTCTTAAGATATGCCATGAGCTGTGCCCTATCACTGTGGCCGGAAAACCCTTCTGCTACTTCAACACGCATATTTATCTTCAGGTTTTTCATCTTGCCATCGTCACCAAGTATGGGGATCTCAGTCATGCCCTTTTGTATCTTACTACCTAGAGAAAGTGCGCTCTGATAACCTACAAATACCAGTGAATTCTTAGCATCTTCCGCCATCAGCTTCAGGTATTCAAATGATGGTCCTCCTGTAAGCATACCAGACGGTGCAAGTATTACTGAAGGTTCACCATTGATTATTTCTTCTCTGGATGTACCTCTGGCAACTTTTATAAGTGGTGATTCAAACGGACTTCTGTCAGATAAAATGCGTCTCTGGAGTTGTTCCCTGAGATATTCTGGATAGGCCGTATGTATTGCAGATGCTTCTAGGATCATACCATCGATATATATCGGCATATTAAATTCTGGATTTCTTCTTGTATATTCCTCAAGCACCAGCATAAGTTCCTGTGATCGTCCAACTGCAAAGACTGGGATAAGGACATGGCCTCTCTTATCCATGGTCTCTTTTATGATGCTCATAAGCCGTCTTTCGCTTTCAAAACGATTTACTGATATATCATTCCTACCACCATAAGTACTCTCTATAAATAATGTTTCCAGTCTTGGGAATTTTGTGGTTGCAGGATCAAACAGCCTAGTAAATCCGAATTTAAGATCACCACTATAAACAAGATTGTGTGCACCTTCACCTATGTGAAGATGGACACTTGCGCTTCCAAGTATATGCCCGGCATTATAAAGCGTCATTTTTATCTCTGGGGTTATATCAACAACTTCCTCATAATTCACAGTGATAACATTTCTAAGTTCTCTGTAAATGTCTCTTTTCGTATATGGGGCATCAACATTGAACACCTTGTTACAAAGGTTCAGGTAATCTTGCTGCAAAAGAATCATGAAATCTCTTGTGGGTGGGGTACAATAAACTGGGCCATCATATCCATATGCAAAAAGATACGGGAGGAATCCCATGTGGTCCATGTGTCCATGGCTTATCACGACCGCATCTATATCTTTCAGTGAAAATCCTGCCATGTTAAGATATGGGTATGCCTTTGTTGGATCAGATGTTGCGGTGTTCACTCCAACATCAATAAGCACCTTACTATTCGGTGTTTGTACAAGAAGGCATGATCTACCTACTTCACGAAAACCACCCAACATCACTGTTCTTATCCATTCGCTTGGGGGGGATGATTGACATATTTTTTTCCCTATATTTATCAGGAACTTCTTTCTATCGGCAGCTTCAACCACTGAGATCTTGCGTACACCCTCAAGAGTTACTGATGGCATGGTTGGTGCTCTTAATGTCACTGGGGCCCATCTTGTATTAAGCATGATTTGTTTTAGTATCGAGCCACCCTTACCTATTACCAAGCCTGGTTTTATGGCTTCAATACGAACTTCACATACCTCTGGCACGAATGTAATGTTTTTTATTTCTGCACCTGAAGGTATAAGTTCTTCTATGATTTTCTTTGCCTTGTCGATTGGCATAAGATTAGCCGGGTCTACCCTTATGGTGACCTTCTTTTTCAGCGCACTTGCAAGTTCTTTTATGAGTCTTTCGTTTGAGTAAAATGCCTCAATATCCTTTATGTAAATAACTGTGGACAAACCTTCTGGTTCTACTTTCGTAACCTCGCAATTGCTAGGCATTATTTCATTGATTCTTTTTACTATATCCTTATAATGCAATTAAACACCTCAATAAGTATTAGGGAAAATTTAGATCTAATGAAAAAAAAAGAAATTTATCTTAGGAGCCCAAAAGTTTTTTCACATCTTCTTTACTCATTCTTTGGAAACCATCTTTTGTTACTGTTGTCAGGTCTACTCGTTCACCGCTTGCAGCATCTCTTTTCATGGCTGCACTAACTGCCTTTGCGGCGATAGGAAGATTAACCGAGATACTTTTTCCTTCAACATACATTTCTTCAAGTACACCATATGCTATCGGTGAGCCGCTTCCTGTTGAAGTGAGGTTTTCTTCTGTAATTCCTCCAAGCATATCGACGGAGAACAATCTCGCTCTTTCATCCATACCTCCTATAAGGAGTTGGACAAAGAACGGGAAAAACTTATATTGTGAAAGTATGTTACTGAGAAGCGTTGCTGCTGCACTAACACTCGCTCGTTTTCCATGCTTGAGCTCATAGAGTTTAAGTTCAGATGTCATCCATCTAACTAATGTTTGTGCATCGCCAACACTACCTGCAATGGTCATTGCGATATTATCACTTATCTGATATATCTTATCAATATCCTTGCATGCAATGAGGTAACCCATTGTCGCTCTTCTATCCGAAGCCAATACTATTCCGTCGGTGCATACTAGACCAACTGTTGTAGTACCTGTCTGTTTTGCTTCTTGACTATATTTGACACTACTTTCCATTTATATCACGTGGGAGAACAAGTTATATCTTATACTCAAGGGTAAAATTTTTAAATGAATATGTGTGGTTTGAAGGGGGGCTATTTTCTGCAAGTTCTTATTTTCTTACAATTTCCTGCATTTGGTATGTTGTTTCCAAGTTTCCCTGAGACTCTCAGATATTCGCTAACCATAACGTCCAGCTCATGTTTCGGAATCGAAGGCCCGCCATTTTGTTCCTGTCGAAATGCGCTTCTGAGTGTTTCCCTGAGCATTCTAATCCAAATACCGTCATGTTCAATGCCGATGCCAGCTTTCTCGATTGGTGTCTTTATATGATACTTTGGATTTGCTATTATGTGTATGAATTTGGCCAACAATTCATGGTCTATACACTTCTGCCTATTATCCCTGCTCTCAAAAAACTCACGTATCTTCGGTATAAGTAGGTATTCATCTCCCTTATTGATGATGGCAACGCCATCCATCTTCTCTAAGTATACTTCCAACCATCCTCTGGCCACATATGAAGCATTGCTAAAAACTATGCATTGATACCCACTATCAATTACATTCTCAACAAATTCTGCAAAAGTTGTATTATCATTTCTGAAAACCACATCCGTAATCACAATGTCAATATGTCTTGTTTCAAGGATCTCAAGCGCAT
>Ga0180007_10005535_pt1 | contig 12726 bp, 12 predicted proteins | sample MM_PC_MetaG_FD_121122 | JGI IMG/M metagenome (GOLD analysis project Ga0180007, IMG submission 121122) | Groundwater microbial communities from the Aspo Hard Rock Laboratory (HRL) deep subsurface site, Sweden - MM_PC_MetaG | ecosystem: Environmental > Aquatic > Deep subsurface > Groundwater... | reverse complement strand
GCCGAGAGGAGACAATTGCGCGCTAGCCCGCCATGCTTACTTGTCCAGCAGCGAAAAACGCAGTGCCGGAAAGCGCGAAAAACCCCGGTCGGCACTACAGAAGGTGGCATCATGGCGGATTGCACTGGCTGCCAGCAAAACATCAGGAATTTCATTTCCACTGGCTGAGCTTAGCAAACACAGGTGCTTGAAAATACCAAAGGTCATCGTATCCACATCAGCATGAAAAGCAGCAGGATGCTCTTCTAGAATATCAATAAAATGCCAGGCTTCATCGAGAGCGGAAGGACTCCGGAAGATGCGCGGATTGGTAACCAACCGTAAAAAGGAAGCGGCAACATTTGGCAAAAAAATGAAGGGTTCACGCCGGACCAGTGTAGTCTGCAATTCATTATAAGCAGGCTCGTGTAAAGGGCTGTCCGGGCGAAAAGCATATACCCAAAGATTAACATCCCATAAAATCATCGATAGTTCTCTGCGTCAGCACCCGCCGCCTTCAGGCCTTCCCAAGTGACGCCTTCAAGTAGACCATCATGCCGGGTTGAAATTGGCAGCTTGCAGTCCGGCTGGCGGTGCTCCAAACGCGCTTTTAGTCCCTGAACCAATAGATCGGTGAGGGTGCTCCCTTCCAGCAAGGCTCTCTGCTTGGCTTGAAGCACCAACGAATCCGGCAAATTCAAAGTTGTTCTCATATTAATACAATACTACCAATACAGACATATGTCAATGAATGCAGATTAGCATCACCGCAACATGCCACAATGCCAATACCGGACACCAGCAGCCACATCACTGCTGCCCCCATTATAACCAGGCAGGTGGCCGACGCCGGATTGTACCTACTTCCCTCCAGCGAGCTCCTGACCAGCGGCCGTTCCCCGCTTGACCGCCGCGAACAAGCCGCCTATGCTTTGCGGTACGGAGGCTGCTTGTGGATGCAGGAATCTGGAAACCGGCCAGGCTCGATTTGGCGATCTCGGCACTTATTGCACTCGGCCTGCCATGGCTGGCCGGCTGGCTGTTTGATGTAAGCGGAGCGTTTGTGCCGCTGCTTTTGTACTACGGACTGGCCTGGGGTCTTGCCCTCTGGCGGCGCGGTTCCAGCGGTTACCGTAAGCTGCTGCCCCGTAAAATCAGTGCTTGGTTTTACCTGAATGTTGCGGTCATCCTCGGAGCTCTGCTGATGGCCCGCTGGTCGGCAATCGTTGCGCCGCATTTTTTGTGGCCAGGCATGCTGGCAACGGCTTTTATTTGGGCTCCGCTGAACGCGGCGACTGAACAGATACTATGGATTTATATTTTTGAAGCCTGGGACCTGTATCCAGGCCGGCCGGAACGACGGGCATCTTGGCTCCGGCGCCTGGCCGGACTGCTATTGTTCTCGGTTTTTGTAGGGCTGATACACACCGCCTTTTGGTTAAAGTTCCTGCATACGGTAGAGGCCGGCACCCTGGCCGGCATAATCTTTGTAAGCCTGACTTCGCTTTCCGGCTACCTGCATCTGGTAGTCTGGCGGAAAACCGGCAACATGCTGTTTACTTTTATTCCGCACTTGCTCTTGAATCTGGTGCCGATTTTCTGGACCGGATACTCGATACTGCCCTGGCTGTTCAGGTAGGCCGGGCCGGAACGCGCCAGGGATCGGACGGAAAGCCCGCAGGCAGTGCCTGTATTCAGACGGCCGCACGCGCGAAACGGGTCGGCTGTCTGCCAGGGATGCCGGTGTAGATACTGAAAGCACGTTATGCTGACCGGGGGCGGATGCGGTGGCAGCACGCGAGGAATAAGCCGAGGACTTGGAGGGAGAGCCCGGCCCCGCGGCGGCAGCCGCGGGGAGGCGCCCTGTTAATACATTATATCACTCGGCAAAGCGCTTCAGCATTTCAGCAAGCGCACCGTCTGCTGCAGGGCTGTAGTTTTGCGCCCGCGGACGCTTACCCCAGGCATCATAGCGGACGACGGCCAGATCGTTCAGTCTGGCCGGCCTCAGCTTGTCCGGTTCCTGGCCGTAAAGGTGCAGCGGATAGTTGTAGGCGAAGGAAAGCTCGTGGATACCGGATGATCCGGCAACTGCCAGCGCGACAGCAGAAAATACTGCCTGGTGCAGAAACGTGGCGTTCAACCCGCTTGTCTTTCCGGCCAATTCAGGTGCGCCGGCAATGCTGCGCAGGCGTTCGGCCCAAACACGCAGGATTCTGGCTTCCGGCCGTACCACCAGCTGCCCGACATTGAAGTACGGACGAATGACGTTTCGGTCCATAACGGTTTGTACAGGAAACACAGCAGAGGGCGGCACGGCGCACAGGCCGAGCACAGTCTGCCAATAGGCATTCGGCGCATCCTGCCAGGCCGAAGCGATGAGTGTATGGTGCACCGGACGGGCGGCAAGCAGGGCGTTGGGCGGCAGGAAAAACTCGGTCGGCTCGCGCAGAAAAACTGTATCCGAATCCAGCCAGACCAGCAGGTCCGCACCATCGGCAGCGGCCAAAATTTCAGCTTCGGCAGCAGCACGTGCTTTGGCGGCAAAAGGCAGGGTGGCTGTTTCCGGATCGGTAACAAATTGGTACAGGCTGCAGCCGGCTTTGGCCAGCGACTGCGCGGCGGCTTCGGGAAGGGCAGCAGGTTCTGCTCCGGCGGGCACCAGGCAATAGACCGGAGCATCCTTGAGACGGCCACCCATGGCCCGCAGGCTTTCTACCAGCAGGAGCCCTTCGTCCGCGATTGAGGCGGTGAGCATAAAGCCGAAGCAGATTTTCTGCTCGTAATTTGCTGTGGGTGGTGCTGGCTGTATGGCGGCAAGCCTGGCACGGCGGGCGTTGGCGGCGGCAATGCGGATGGCCTCGCACATGGCGCTGCGGTAATAATTGCTGCGCAGACCGGTAACCAGACAGCCGTCCACTACCGGCGGCGGGGCGTCACTTTTTGCACTTCTGTCGGCATAGTCCAGGAAATAGGCACCGGCGGCACGGTATTCTGCTTCGTAATCAGCATGACCGCTTACGGTACGGCCGGACAGGACTCCAGCGGCGGCCAGCAGACGCACACCACGGCAGAACGCCGCGAGGGCCAGGCCGGCTTCGTCTGCGCTGCGTATCAGCTGCAGGATGGCCGGATCGGCCATGAGTTTGGTATGGCCTTGCCCCGGTGCGATAATGAGCGCGTCGTAAGCTGAAATTGATTCCAGGTCGGCAATATCGACAACGGACTGCAAATCGGCCAGCCCGGCAGTATTTCGCGCATAATGGCAGGGATTCGGCGACGGGTGATTGGAAGCAAATACCAATTCCCAGCCGAAGCTTTGCAGCTGGGAAATAATGCCAGGAGCCTTGTCTTCTATTGTAAGGTTTGCACCCCAATTGTCATCCAGCAGTATAATGGCGCGATAAGGGTCCTCTGTGCTGCCGGCCGGATAAACGGGTATTTCGGCAGCTTGCATCCCGGCAAGTATGGTCTGTACTTGAGAATCGGCGGCGGTGTGCAGGACTGTTTTCATGTTGTTCTCCTTTGGGCAGGCTGTAAACAAGCTTCCGGCAAGCAGGAACGCACATATTTGCAGTATGGACGTAGTGCCGGCTTTGTCTTTAGCTGTGTGTATCATAGCAGCTTCTCCTCTGCTGCGAGTATACGGTGTTTTTGAGAAGCTGCAATTGATAGTTCTTGCTATGCCGGTTTTACCGGGATGCGAAAAATCACTTCGGATTCCGGACTTTCAGGATTTTCCGCCCGGTAGGCCGGGCCGTACTCGTCGAAATCCATGCAGACTGACGGAATCAGTCCGTGGCGCGGCAGCCAGCTGGCATACAGATACAGGTAGGTTTGGTTTAGCCGGGAGGCTGGGCCGCGGTGCAGTGCCTGCAGGTAGGTACCGGGCGGAATGGTATAAGGGAAAAAAACATTGCTTTTAGAACTGGAGGATTGCTGCGTCTGATATTGGCCTGTTTCCGTGACCGTACCAGGTTCGGCCACCAGGCAGCCGGCCAGATAGCGGATATGGCTGCCTTCGTGGCCGCAGAGGCTTTCGGCCAGGCCGAAATGCGGACCGGTGGGCGATATTTTTTCCAGTGGCCAGGTACCGGAAAGTTCGGCCCAAAAGGCATTGATGCGCTGACCGAGCAAGGGATCTTCCAGCTCAAAATTGCGGGCCGCGCATACTAGATGCCTGGCCGGAAGTTCGACCACCTCCGGCCGCCCCACTAGGCAAGCGGCCTGATGGGCCATGGGATGCTTTTGCGGGGCAAACGGATTCATTACCGCAAGCGCCGAAGTTTTACGACGATACACGGCAGGAGTTACACTGAATTCACTTTTAAACGAGCGATGAAAGGCTTCGACCGAACCAAAGCCGCAGACTGCCGCGATATCCGCGACCGACCTGGCCGTGGCGGAGAGCAGCCGCGAAGCTTCGCTTAGCCGACGCATGCGCAGAAACTCCCCCGGTGGCACTCCGACAACAGCCGTGAAGATGCGGTGAAAATGGAAAAACGACCAAGCGCTGCTCTCGGCAGCCTGCTGCAGGGATAGCGGGTTGGAGAGATTGGTTTCGATCCAGTCTACTGCGGCAAAAATGCGTTGCCGGTACTCTTCTCCCGCTTCTGTCCGCATTGCTCCTCCGTAATGACTTGCCGACTGCCGCTTTTTATTTTTTACCATGCAGCCGGTATCTGTCAATCACCGCACCGCTATGCGCTCTCCGGCTCGAATTGGCTGTTATACAACTCGGCGTAAACACCACCGCGCTGCAGCAGCTCTTCATGCTTGCCCTGCTCTACAATATCACCGTCCTTCATTACCAAAATCAGGTCGGCATTGCGGATGGTCGACAGGCGGTGGGCAATAATGAAGGAGGTGCGGCCGTGCATCAAACTGTCCATGGCCTTCTGGATTAAAACCTCGGTGCGGGTATCTACCGAACTAGTTGCCTCATCCAGAATCAGCATTTTTGGATCAGCCAGTATGGCTCGGGCGATAGTCAGCAGCTGCATCTGACCCTGTGATACATTATTCGCTTCTTCATTTATTATCATATTGTAACCGTCAGGCAGGGTTCGGATGAAGTGATCGGCGTGAGCCATTCGGGCGGCCTGGCATACTTCGTCGTCGCTGGCCTCCGGGCGACCATAACGGATGTTCTCCATGATGGTTCCGTTGAACAGCCAGCTGTCCTGCAGCACCATACCGAACATGCGGCGCAGCGCATGCCGCTCATGTTCATTGATATTTGCGCCGTCAATCAGTATTTGGCCATCGTTCACTTCGTAAAAGCGCATGAGCAGTTTAACCATAGTGGTTTTACCTGCGCCAGTAGGACCGACCAGGGCTACTTTGTGGCCTGGCTCGGCAATGGCCGAAAAATCATTGATGATAATCTTGTCCGGCGTGTAGCCAAAATGCACATTGCGGAATTCTACCCGGCCGGAGAAGGCAGTGGTAGTATCAGCCTGCGCGCTTTCCGGACTCTGCTCGGCCTCTTCCAGGAATTCAAACACCCGCTCGGCAGCCGCTATAGTCTGTTGCAGAACGTTAGAAATATTTGCCAGCTGGGTTATGGGCTGGGTAAACTGGCGCACATACTGAATAAAGGCTTGAATGTCGCCAACCGAGATGACACCGCGTACCGCCAGTACACCGCCAAGTATGCTGACTGCAACATAGCCGACATTGCCTACCAGCATCATGATGGGCATCATCAGGCCGGACAAAAACTGTGATTTCCAGCCAGAATCAAACAGGGTATTGTTGATGCCGGAGAACTTGGCAATACTGCGCTGCTCGCCGTTATAGGCGCGCATTACCTGATGACCGCCAAACATTTCCTCCACATGGCTATTCAGGTGGCCCAGCGATACCTGCTGTTCCTTAAAGTAATGCTGTGATTTTTTGATTATAAAGCCGACGATCAACATGGACAGCGGCAATATTACTAATGACACTAAAGTCATCTGCCAACTGATGGAAAACATCATTACCAGCACACCAACGACTGTTGCCGCCGAACTTACCAGCTGGGTAAGGCTTTGGCTGAGTGTGCGATTAACCGTATCCACATCATTGGTGATGCGCGACAATACCTCGCCGTGGTTGGTGCCGTCAAAATAACGCAGGGGCATGCGGTTGATTTTCTGCGAAATGTCCCGGCGGAAGCGGTAGCTGATTTTTGCCGAGATACCGGCCATGATCCAGCCTTGAATATAGGAAGCCAGGGCCGAGAACAGATATAAACCAAGCACCAGCAGCAAAATACGACCGATAAAAGTAAAATCTATGCCGCCGCTGCCGGCCAGTTTGGCGACTATGCCTTCGAACAGGGCGGTGGTAGCCTGCCCCAGAATTTTCGGGCCGACGATAGCAAATGCCGTGGACAAAAGAGTAACCAAAAGTACTACCAGTACGGCCGGCTTGTAAGCGCCAAGATAGGCCAGTAATTTACGCAGGGTGCCTTTAGCGTCTTTGGGTTTTGCGCCGGGCATTCCGCCCATGCCACCCATCGGTCCCATGCCGCCGCCCATCGGGCCGCGTCCCCGACCGGGGCCGAGAGCCGTTTTTGTTCCGGCAGGATTTAGGTTGCTCGTGTTACTTGTCGAATGGTCGCTCATGCCAGTTCCTCCGCGCTAAGCTGCGAGAGGGCTATCTCGCGGTAAGGTTCACAGTTTTCCATCAATTGACTATGCGTACCGCAGGCAGCAACCCTTCCGTCTTCCAGCACTACGATCTGGTCCGCGCCTTTTATAGTAGCCACCCGCTGGCTGACGATGATGATGGTGCTGCCGCTGGTTTTCTGTTTCAGGGCCCGGCGCAGCCGGGTGTCGGTACGGAAATCCAAGGCCGAAAAACTGTCGTCAAAAATGTACACCGGCGCCTTTTTGACCAGGGCACGGGCGATGGACAGGCGCTGTTTCTGCCCGCCGGACAGGTTTATTCCGCCCTGGGCAAGGTCGGCATCCAGACCCGGTGCTTCGGCCAGAACGAATTCTGCCGCCTGCGCCGTCTGCACGGCGTCGGTCAGTTCGTCCTCCCCGGCTGCCTCGTCGGCATAGCGCAGGTTGCCGGCAATACTGCCGGAAAACAGCACCGCCTTCTGCGGCACAAAACCGATATGCCGGCGCAGTTCGTGTTGGGTCAGCTGCCGCAGATCTACGCCGCCAAGACGGATCGCGCCGGCACTTACGTCATAGAAACGCGGTATCAGGTTAACCAGGGTGCTCTTGCCCGAGCCGGTAGAGCCAATGATGGCGGTGGTCTGGCCGGGATATGCACTAAAGTTTATATCATGTAGAACATCTTCTTCGGCCGCTGCATAACGGAAGGAAACATGGTCAAATTGTATGGTTGCCTTAAAATCGGCGGGCAGCGGCTTTGCGTCCGGCGAATCTTTTATCGAAGCCTCGGTTTCCAGCACCTCGGCGATACGGTCGGCCGAAACAGCGGCGCGCGGCAGCATGATGAACATCATCGAAAGCATAAGGAAGGACATAACAATCTGCATCGCGTACTGCAGGAAAGCCATCATGTCGCCGACCTGCATGGCCGAAGCGTCAATCTGGCGAGCGCCAACCCAGATGATGAGAATCGACAGGCCGTTCATGATCAGCATCATCAGTGGCATCATCACCACCATCACCCGGCTTACAAACAGCATTACCGAGGTGATATCGGCGTTGGCCTTGTCGAAACGCGCTTCTTCATGGTCCTGGCGGTTGAAGGCCCGGATGACCATGATGCCGGACAGCAGCTCGCGACTGACCAGGTTAAGACGGTCCATGAGCTTCTGGATCAGTTTGAATTTAGGCACGGCAACGACAAACACGATCAGCACCAAAACACTCAGCGCGCCGACAGCCAGGGCAATGATCCACCACATGGAGGCGCTTTTGCCGATGGCGCGGATGATGCCGCCGATGCCGATGATCGGTGCGTAGAACACCATGCGCACCAGCATGACCACTACCATCTGAATCTGCATGATGTCGTTGGTGCTGCGGGTGATCAGCGAAGCGGTGGAAAATTTGTCAAACTCGCGGCTGGAGAAATTTTCAACCTTCTCGAACACCGCCGAACGCAGATCACGCGAAAGGCCGGCAGCAATACGGGCAGAAAGATAGGCTACCAGGATAACGCTTACCGCCTGTATCAGGGTAAGTAGCAGCATCAAGCCGCCGGTTTTTAGCATATAACTATTCTGTAAGGTAATTATATCCATACCCAGAGCTTCATACTCGGCTTTTACCGCCGGAATGGCGGCCTGGCGGAGCATTTCCGGGCTCATGGCTGCGGTCTGAGCGCCAAAGGCTGCTTGCATTTGGTCGCGAAGCTCCTGCGGCAGAGACGCCAGAGCCTGCTGTGGATCAGCACCGGGCAAAACCAAGCCAGGAGGAAGGCCTGCTCCTGCGGTCTTGCTGAGCATACTCAGTCCGACCAGCGCTTGCGGCAGCAGCTCTTCCAGTGCCTGATAATCCGCAGCTGAAAGATCTCGCAAGCGATAGACCTGCTGCTCCGGCAAAAACTCATAAGCAAAATTAACCAAACCCTCCTGAGACCCCAGACGGCCGGCTGCATCAGTACTATCGGCGGCATAAGCCGCCTGCACACGGGCTAAATCTTCGGAAGACAGCAACAAGCCAAACCGCGCCAGTTGCTCGCGGCGCAGTACCAGCGGAACAGGGCTTTCCACCCCGCCCTGCTGTATGCCCACATTAACAATGCGCGACAGGTAATCCGGCAGAGCCAAATCGGCGTTAGCCTGAATAGCCAGCAAAGCTATTGCCAGCAATAATGATAAGCCATAAGGTTTAATAAATCGTTTTAATCGCAGCATGGAGTTTCCTTTTCCAAGGTTCGGGTTTTTAGGGTAAGCAGGCGCAGCGTTTCGGTGGCAGCGGAAATTTCGGATTTGTCGAGTTGTTTTGCCAATTCGCTGAACCAACGCTGTCTGGCTTCGGTAGTTGCCTGTACGAGAACACGGCCACTTTCAGTTAGTTGCAGCCGGCGCGCCCGGCGATCTGCAGGATCTTCTACGCGGGTGATGAAGCCGGCCTGCACCAGGCGGTCCAGCATCTGGCTGGCGGCAGCACTACTGACACCCAAATCTTCACCTATGCCGGAAACCCCGCAATGCCCCTTGCGTGACAGATGAAAGAGAGCTCCCAACTGGGACATGGACAATTTCTGTTCTTTGGCAAAATGGATAAAGCCCTGCATGGACTGCTGCATGAAGACCTCGGACCAAGCCTGCAGGGTTTCGGTAAATTCTTGCGTGCTAGACATGTAAGCAAACCTTATAATTAAGATTGCTTAAATATATTGACCAAGGAAACAGGAGTCAATATACATGAGAAAAAAATTTTCTTATTCAGCAACCAGCGCGGAGCGCAGACGGCTAATGGAACTGTCGCCGTCCAGAATTTCTTCGGCGATGGTTAAAGCCCGTTCGACCGAAAGACCGCGACGCAGCGCCTGCTGCAGCAGGGCCACAACTTCCAGATATCGATCGGTACGCAGCCGGGAGGCTGCCAGCAAGCGCAGCAGTCGCAGACCCTGTGCAGCCTGTTCTACGGAAGTGGCCAGCAGCCCAGCAGCGGTAACAGCAGCTGCAGCCAGACGTTCAGGAGCAGCCGCACCGCCGTAAGCCCATTGTATTGCTGAACGCAACTGGTCTTCGCTCATTCCGTTGCGTAAGGCGGCTGCAGTAGCAAGGTAGAATGAATTACGTTTGGCCTCGGGCAGCCAGTCTTCCGGAATGTCAATTTCAGCTATAAAGCGCCAGTTGCCGGCATCAGCCTCCAGACTGGCCATTACCCGGCTGGCTGGAATATTTTTGGCTGCGGCTTCACGCAAGCGAATCTGGAACAATGCCGGAGGAATACCGGCAGCCGCATGTTGAGCGACCAGCAGCAGAATGTCCGTGGCCAGATTGCGCACGCTGCGGGCAGCCGCGTCATCATTCAACCAGGATTGCAGTGCCGAATATTCATTGCGCAAGCGGGTCGGAAGCGTTTGCGGATCGACAAGAGTGTAAGGTCCGGAGGAATCCGGCTGCCGGCCGCCGTTGTTATTGCCTGAATTACCGTCAGCTGCCGGATTCTGGCTGCTGCCCGGGTTTCCACCGCCTGAATTGGCAACGTCGGCTTCGGAACTGTTCTGATCGCCGGATCCAGCTGGCCGCTGCTCTAACGGCGTACCAACGGCTGCAATACCAGGGGCGGCTGCCAGAGGCAGGCCGGCAATGGCAGCAACAGCAATGCACAGAATCAAGCGTAGAAAAAGTTGCGAAAAGGTACGCATACCGGCCTCCTGGATTGCGGGTTACAACAGCAATGAAGATACCGATCCGCCCATACCGTCATCCTGTATCAACAACGATTCCGGATCGACAATCCATTCTTCGCCATCTATCACAAAGTTATAATTGTATATCTGCCCCCTGGGCAGCTGCAGGGTAAGTTCCCAGCGGCCTTCCGCGCCGGCCGGCTGCAAAATATGCACCTCGGTTGACCATTCATTGAAATCACCGCTAACGGCTACTGTTTGCGCGCCGGGAGCATACAATACAAAGGTAACTGTAGCCAGCTGCCGGCCGGCCATATAGCGGGCGGTCAGGGCCGACGAAGCCACCACCAGCAAAACAGCGGCCAATGCCAGTACCAGGCCTTGTGTGCGCCGTCCGGCAAACAAGGCCGGAGAAGTTTTGGACGCAGTCGGCAGAGCCTGAACACGGGCCATTATCGCAACAGTACTTTTTTGAGCGGCAACATCGGTTCGTGGAAACAGCGAAAAGTCCACTCGGCCATCGCTGCCGGCAGCAGCGAACTGAATCTGGTCATGCCGAGCGAGAAAAGCGGCAGCTTCAGCAGCTGCCCGCGCTTCCACTTCCGCCGGAATCCGCTCTGTGTGGGTAATGGCACTGCTCTTAATTTTATTCCGCTTCATGTCAGTGTATATCCTTTGCAAGGCCAGCCGGTTGCAACTTTTCTTCTATTATTGTACCAAGACGGCGCCGTCCACGCAACAGACGGGATTTAAAAGCTTCCGTGCCGATTTTCATGGCAGCGGCTCCCTCCTGCACCGATAGCCCGGCAAAATAAAACAACTCCAAGGGTTCACGGTATTTCCGGGGCAAGGTCCCCAGCGCCCGACGCAACTCCAAAACAGCCTGCTGAGCGATTAATTCGTCGCTAAACTCGGGTAGCTGCTCCTGGCTCATAGCTTCGGTGCCAGCAAGCTTTAGCAGCTCACCGGTTCGCTGTCTCTGTCGATACAAGGCTTTAACCTGGTTGGCAGCTATGCCGAACAGCCAGGCGGCAAAGCTGCGATTCTGGTCAAAATTGGCCAGAGCCTGATAGGCACGTACAAAAACATCCTGCAGCGCATCCTCGGCATCATCGTCGTCGCCCAGACGCAGACGGCAAAAACGATACAGCGCAGGAGAATATTCTTCTACCAGGCCGCGGAAGGCAGCGCTGTTGCCATTGAGGATAGCTTGAATCAGACGGGTCTCGTCCTGCCGGGTCATGACTGTGAATATAGACACTGCAAGCCGGGATTTCAAGAAAATATAGAAAAACTGCAACCGGTATATGCTAAAGCGCCTATACAGGTGCATAGGACGGCGCGCACATACAGGCCGCCCACGGAGGTTAATCATGAAGAAGCATACAGGTATCTTTGTTCTGCTGGCAGCAATTATGTTGATGCTGGTTTCCTGCAATCCGGCGGCCGATGCCGAAATCAGTTTTGCGCTGACCGACGCCCCGGTGGACTCATCCACCATCAGCGCGGTAACCATCAGCGTAAGTAAAGTCTCTGTCAACCAAAGCACTGACGGAAATATTTCCGACAACCATGGTTCCTGGATAGACCTGCCGATCGAACCTGCAGTAGTCGTTAATCTGCTGGACCTGCAGAATGGCGCAACTGAGGTTCTGGGCAATCTGCCAATAGCCGGCGGCACCCAGATCAATCAGATCAGGCTTACAGTTGACTCGCTTGTGGTTACCGATAATGGCAGCGACATCACTGCAAGCATTCCGTCCACCACCGGCCTGAAAATCGTAAACGCCTTCCAGGTACCGCTGTCCGGAAACGTCAGCGTAACCATCGATTTTGACGTACGCAAATCGCTGGTGGAGAATGCCGGCGGTTATATGCTCAAGCCGGCCATCCGCGCGGTAGTAGACAACGAAGCCGGCAAGATTACCGGTACCGCACCAGCAGGCAGCATCATTTACGCTTATGCCGGCGACACTTGGAACGAAGCCGCCGAAACCACCGCAAACGCCGACGGCCTGAAATTTACCGCAGCCTACAGCAGTACACTGGCAGCTGATGCCGGAACCTTTACCCTGGCCTTTATGGACGCCGGCCTGTACACATTGGTAGCAGTGGCTGTGGCCGATGACAGCATCCTCTACATTAATCCGGTGCAGGTAATGGTAGAGGCGGACAAGACCACAGCTAATGTAGTTATGGTTCCCTGAGCATACTCTGCCGGCTGGTCTGTTTGCAGTGTTATCTGCAGTGCAGGCCGACCGAAACTGACGGCTGCGGTCCACACGGGCTGCGGCCGTTTTTTATGCTTGACCGCTGAATCCGGATGCATGAAAGTATATACTGTATAGTAGCCGGCTTTTGCGCAAAATCCGCGCACCGGCTCCGGGAGGCGTACATGAAGCAGTCGAACAATATCCGGTTTTTTTACATATTGACCAGGCTGAGCCTGCTGCTGGCTGCAGG
>Ga0180007_10005533_pt1 | contig 12727 bp, 20 predicted proteins | sample MM_PC_MetaG_FD_121122 | JGI IMG/M metagenome (GOLD analysis project Ga0180007, IMG submission 121122) | Groundwater microbial communities from the Aspo Hard Rock Laboratory (HRL) deep subsurface site, Sweden - MM_PC_MetaG | ecosystem: Environmental > Aquatic > Deep subsurface > Groundwater... | reverse complement strand
TAACCAAAGAGCCTGAAGGCACATCAGTGATCCAATTACTTTTGGCACAAATGGGCGAACTCCAAAAGGATATGAGGTCTGGACCAGACACATCAGTGGTCCAATTACTTTTGACGCAAATGGGCGAACTCCAAAAGGAGCTAAGAACCCCACAGGGGGCATCAGAAACAACCCAGCAAATACAGGCTCTCACCCAGCAGCTCGATCAGTTGAGAGACACACTCCACAACGAACAGCTAACCCGAATTCAAGAGCAGAACCAATCTCAAAACAAAGAGCTGGTAGGCTACATAGGTCGCCTTGAGCAACAAATAAAAGCAATAGCTGAAGGAAAACAGGTTGAGAGTAAAATCGGCCTAATGAGTAAAGCACTGGATACTGGGGCAGAGGAACTCAGGGGTATCAGGCAAGACTTAAAGCCATTGGCCCAAACTTTCATGGAGGGGAGGATTGCACCAGGTGAGAAAACGCCTGCCGAGAAGAAAGGCTTTGGTACCGGTCTGGACAAGGGGATAGAGAGGGCACACGAAGCAGCAACGCTGGAGAATGAATTATTCTTCGGTAAGGAAAGTTGAATAGCTGGGGAGCTATAGCGAATCTAAGATTCCCCTTAAATCTAAGCTGGCTGTTCAACTATAGCTCCCCAGCTATTCTTGACAAGGAAGCTATGCGGCAACATAATTAAGGCAGGAGGGTTATTATGGCTCGTCTACCAAAACTGCCTGATCCTGACAACCTTTTCTCCGTAATTGACAAGGTCAGCAGTGTCATCGACAAGGGGCTAGGCTTCATAGATAAGGTTAGCGATAGGCTTGACGAGTTTGGATTTACAGAAGAGCCTCTGAGCCCTGAAGCATCTACTGAAGCCCCTGAGAGCCAAGAGGAGGCGTCTTTGCCCGCTACTGCGACCGAAACATCAGCTGAAGAAACGGTGGCGGTAGAAATAGCTATTGCCTGTATCCCTTGCGCGATCGGGCATTTTAGCACTAGCTCTGGACTGCTTAAGGAAGCGGTGAGGTTCAAGGGCGAAGGGATGGCCAGCAACGAGATCCTGGACAGGATTGCAGGCACCCTGGAAGAGCAAAATGCCCTCGAGAGAGAGGACCTGCCACCAGAAAAGATACTGCGCCTTCCGCAGTGGGAGAAGACGATAGTCGAGGAAGCTCTCACCCAGAGCCGGCAGCTCCGGCATAGGCTGGAAAACATCCAGACAATAGAAGAACTGGAGCACGCAGCCGCTGACACCAAGCGTTACTACATAAAGCTTAACCGCCAGTGGTATAAGGGTAGATTCGAGAAGCTGGGTGCTGAGAAAGCCGAGGCAATAGCACAAAGGGTAGGAGAAGAATAATGCTGTCCCTTACTTCGTCGCAGGCTAAAATGGAGGCAATACTAAAAGCTGGCAAAGAGCAACTTCCGCCTGAGGAATTTGCCGAGTTGGCCGATTTACTTTTCGACCTCCAGGTCTACGGGCTCACTCCCTGGATAAACAGAAAACTAGGGGAATTGGTGGCTAAGATTCAGTGGGAATTACCCGAGGAATTACCCGAGGAATGGTCTGAGGCATTACAGGCTTGCGACTATGCCTTTTTAGGTACAGAGCTAAAGCACATGTGCTATGAAGCCGGAGTTTCACCTGTTGGGCATAAAAAACTACTTTGTGCGCGACTTTTTCGGGCAAAAGTTCCTGAGGTATTGGTGGTGATGGAGCCTTACCTGGAGAAGATGACTCCCGAGCAAATCAAGCAGGGCATCGAGCGATATGCCTTGGTGCTGCCCCAGGCCGAGCACCTTTATGTATCAAAACTAGGGGAGATCAAGGACAGGCTTGAGGAGCTTCACCGGACGAACCCGGATGAGTTTTACCAGCGGAAGAGAATAATCGAGCAGGCGATTAAGGAAAGGGAGAAGGGTCAAGCCAAAACAATGCCCCCGCTTACCCTTGAGGAGCTGAGGGACTTGTTAAAATTTACACCAGGTTATATCGGTAGGAGGTGACTAATGAAAGGCGGAATAACTCGCCGGTTAGACGAAGTTGTAAAAAGCCTTGACCAGAAGCAGCTCAAAAAGGCTCTCTATCTCACCGAGAACCTCCAGCTGGAACGGCAGCATCAGTTTATAGAAGAAGCTGCCCGCGTTTGCCTGGCCAACAAAGACGATAAAAAGGCCTGCGAGGCAGCTATTAAGGAAGCCAGGAATAAGGTTCACGAGACCGTCAGCTTGCCCATTGATGATACCAGCCTTGAAGGATTGGAGGAGTATATGACAGAGGAGAAATTACCCGAAGAGACAAAACCGGTCGAGACCCCGGCGACCCCCAGTGGGTTTTTGGCTAAGGCGGAGAAAACCGATGAAGAGATCTTTGAAGAATGCGAGGAATGTAACATCGCCGTGGCTGCCGCCAAGTTTGCCGATATCTGCGCCGAAAAGCGAGAGGAAGCCGGTGGGTGCGAGCTGATTGGCCGCAGCCTGGCAGACGAGAACACCGAGCCGGTAGACTGGCTAAAGGCCATGGTTGAGACGGCAGAAAAGGCTCAGGGGAAGGCCAAAGAGGAAATGGCCGGAGCTATTACCGAGCTGGCCGAATATTTGGAGAGGCGGAATAGCCCATTTTTGAAAGCTTTAGGCAAGGAGGGGAGCAATGCCGAGACAACCGTTATACCCACACAGACCGAAGAGTAAACTTGGGGCATTTATTTGTGGACAGTGTGGCAAACGTTTCCACTCAATGGAAGAACTAAACAAGCACCTGGCAAGGTATCATCCAGAAGCCAATTCTTCTAGAACACGGCTGGCAATGACATCAACAGAGAGAAGCTTTCCCCTTGGCCGGCTAATGATGACCAGGGGAGTAAATGACTTGATAGCTGAGAATAACGAGTTTCCCCTGTTTGTTCTAAACAGCTTGCAACGCCATGTCAGGGGAGACTGGGGGGATCTATCCGAGGAAGATAAAAAGCAGAATGAGTATTCCCTTACCCGACAGCTCCGTCTCTTCTCGGCCTATGAGAGACCCCCGTTGCCCAAAATCTGGATAATCACCGAAGCGGACAGGTCTGTAACGACAATCCTATTCCCGGAGGAGTATTAGCGATGAGTAGACAACCGTTATACCCACACGTGCCCAAGGGTAAACTCCCACAAGATGAGCTAAGGTTCCTTCCCGATAGCCCGGAGGTGCTCGTCCAGACGGTAAGGGCTACGGGCTATATGGACAAGCTGGCAAGTGTCTTTCGCGAGGCGATAGCCAGAGCGAAAGGGGCAAGGTAAATGTTAACTACCGAAGCACCTCCTCGTGTCCTCACCATGGAGGAATACGAGCGAGACTGGAAGCCCCAGGGCTGGCAGCTTATCTTCATTGGCCCGACCTCCACCTGGCGGCAGGACTGGGGTGCGTGGGAGGCAATACGTGATATCGTCCAGAATGCTCTTGACGAAGCCGAGTCCTACCACTGGGGCTATGATGACAAGGGCCTTTGGATTACGGACAAGGGAAAGGGTGTGGCGGTAGCCGACTTCTTGCTTGGCCCACCGAAGTTGAAGCCCGACTATGCCCGGGGCAAGTTTGGCGAGGGTATGAAGATAGCCGCCCTTGCTCTGCTGCGTATGGGCCACTCTGTCCATGTCAAAACAGTAAGGCGGGAGCTCTGGATTATCTTCCTGGAGCAGAGGGTTAACGGCAGAGCCGAGACACTGGCGGCACTATGGAAGCCAGACGGTATAAGGGTGGGCACAGAATTCCAGATTATCGGCTATGATGGCCCAGCCTTCGAGCGGTACTTCGCCGTGAACCTGCCCCGTGCTCTTATCCTGGCTGAAGTCCCAAGCCCCCTGGCCGAACCCAAACGGCGGTTTAACCAGCTCATCAGGGCCGAGGGGATGGCAGCCAGCCCCGAGGGTGGCATTATCTACTCCCGGGATATCTACCTGCAGGATATCAAGAGTCTCTTCTCCTACAACCTGTGGGGATTTGACCTTGCCCCCGACCGCCACGGTCCAAAGACAGAAAGCGACATGTGGGTGGACATGGGCCGGCTGTGGTGCGGCGTCGTCAATCAGCACCTACTAGAGCAATTTTTGTCCATGGTAACAGACCCGGCTAAGCTATCGACCTACGAGAGCCGCTACATCTCGATGGACAGGTGGACGATGGGCAAAGAGCCGGTGTCCGGGAAACTCTATTTCGATATGCTTACGGATAAAGCCGCATCCTGGCAAACAGCCTGGAACAGGGTCGCCGGCGAGAATGTCGTTATCAGGACCTCTGACCGCTGGGACGGGATGGTAAAGCATATTGGTTATACGTCACTCAGTGTCCAGTGGGGAGTAAAAGAGGCGTTATCCACCGTAATCACCAGCGACAAAGAGCTTATCAGTAAGATGAGCGAATCGCTAAGGGGGACAAGGGTTGTTTCAGATATCCAGCTAACGCCACGCGCCTTTGCGCATCTGAAGCTGGCCAGAGCCATTGCCGAAAACTTTACAGATGTTATGGGCGTGGACGCCGGCGTGATTCCCCCAGCGTCAGACCAGGCACGGACGGCCGGGATGTATGACATGGCAACAGCTAGAATTACAACACATCTGGAGACACTGGAGCACGCTCGAGACACCGTCAATGCCATGGTTCACGAGCTCGGTCACCATGTCGCCTTTTCGCGCACAGGCGATCCCCTAAAGGCCGAAGACCTGCAGCCGGCACACAGTGAGGCGATGACCTACGTGGCTGCCAGAATTTTTAGCCTGGCGGCTGAGAAGAAATTTGACGAATACCTTAAAGAAGCAGTTTGGTGAGAGAGCAAAAGCACTACAACTTTACTTGTTTGCCTAACAACCTCTTAGTGCAGATGTTTGAGACAGTCAGCGAATATGAGGTGACAGGGAGAATTTTTATCTATATTGATGGCTGCACTAAGCCGAAGACAATGTGGAGACTAATGCCGAATGATGGCTACTTATATTGGCACGGTTATCTTGACCCAAGCTTACCAACCTGGGTAGACGATGTAGTCGTAGGCGAAAGGTCTCGAAGGCAAGGGCTTGGTACAATCCTTGTAAGAAAAGCCGAAGAGCGAATGAAAGAGTTCGGAGTGACAAATATAGAAGGCATCGCCACTCGTGAAGGTGCTCTTTTATGGCAAAGCCTGGGCTATACTATAGACGAACAGTATAATTTATCAAAAACTCTTGGTAAGGAGGTACGCATGTCGAAAAAGCCACAGTTTCCGCATGTGCCAGGGAGAAAAGAGCCTTTGTTTCCACACATACCAAAAGGACGACTAGAACAGTTACCACAAACAAGAGAAGCGGAGAAACTAAAACACTTCTGGGTAGAGGAAAACGTTCCCTACCACACTTATGCGATCGTCGAAGCCTGGGCGGGCGGAACGGTTCGCAGTCCCTTTAATAGAAAGGAAGAGGCAATCGCCCATGAGAGGACAATCGCTCAAGACTTCGGCTGGAATATGAAGCTCGTTCCTTCCCCACAGGAAAAGTATCCCCGTCAGTCCGAAGCCTTAAAGAAGCTATACCCGTACGAGTTTGTTGAGTACCACGATGACGGCGACCTCACCATACAGATCCTTGTCCCCTTACCAAAACCAAAAATTGGCTTCAAGAAAGGCGATTTGATGGTAATTACGACCGATGGCCATACCTTCAGGGAGTCTGACAGGATTACGCCGGCAACCATTAACCTTCTGGCCAAGACCGAGGGTGACCCTATAAGAAAGTTTTGCTGCCGGGTATGTGGGGAGTGTGCTCCCCCTGAGCTCCTGGAAGAGGGCAAATTCCCCGAGAGGATAGCCTGGCTCCGGCGCCACTATATGGAAAAGCACCCGGGTGTGTGGGGGAAAAGACTACCTATGACCGTTGAATATGGCGAGCCGGTACCACCTCAGTACCGCGACCTGATTAGTCCCACCGGTCCTTTACCCAAAGACGTAATTTAGGAGGCTAATAATGCCAAGAGAGCCGTTGTATCCGCATGTGGCGAAAAATAGGACGCCATTATATCCCCACAGGGGTGAGCCAGTACCCCCGCAATACCGGGACATAATCAGTCCCAGCTGGCCGGAGGTACTACTGCCGGCAATCGAACCCGAGGAGGGGGAGACCAAGCTTTATGCCATAATGAGGCGGCTTAAGGATGGCGTTGAGGGCATCCAGGACAGCTACCAGTTCCGCCTCTTCCTCACCACCATGGCCAAGTTCCGCGAGTACTCCTGGAACAACCAGCTCCTCATCATGCTCCAGAGGCCTGACGCCACTCATGTCGCCGGCTTTGCTACCTGGAAGGATCTGGGGCGCTGGGTGAAGAAGAATGAGCGAGGCATCACCATTCTAGCACCGGGGTTCCCGCGCAAGCCCAAAGAGGAGGAAGAGCCCGAAGAGGATGAGAAGATATGGCGCGTGCCGGTCTACTTCTTCCCGGTCACGGTCTTCGACATCAGCCAGACCGATGGCAAACCCTTACCTGAGTTTGATGTGCCGGTGCTCACCGGTGTAGTTAACGAAGACTTGTTCAGTAAGATGATGGCACTGACTAAGGCGCAGGGGATTAGTGTCAGTTTTGAGCTACGCCCGCATCAGGATTCGGCTATCAAGGGGCAGTACTTGCCACCCAAATCCATCTGGGTCCGTCCCGAGGAGCCCAGAGCGCAACAGTTAAAGACCTTACTCCATGAGATAGCCCATTACCACACTGAGGGTGTATTCCGCATACCCAGGGCGGACGCCGAGACGACTGCCGAAAGCGCCGCCTTCGTGGTGGGAGCGCATTATGGCTTTGATACCGGGGTGAGGTCATTCCCTTACGTCGCTCTGTGGGCTAGAGACAAGAAAGTGCTTAATGCAAACCTGGAGACCATACGCAAGGTGGCTACAACAATACTCGATGCTCTGGAAAAAGCTTGACAGAGCGCCTTGTTAGTGCCATACTGATAGTGGTCGATGTTTAAAACCCTATAAACGGGAACTCTTAAAGGAGGAGAAAGATGGCTGTTGGTTTACTTCAAGCGGGCAATGCTATCCTCTACAACAGTGTGCCCTGGTCAAAGAGGCTCGTCAGCCTCAAGACCAGGTCCTTCCCCAAGGGCGCGGTACCGGCTCACCTGATGGGCTATTTGTTCGTCAAGGGCGGCGATCCTGCTACATGCGCCAGGGAAACCGCGGATAAGTCCGGGGCCACACGGGTCCACGCGATGAATGCGTGTATTTCAAGACTCAAGAAACGGCGCTAGTGGCTCTAGAATAGCACAGTAAAAGGGAGGGGTTGAAAGCCTCTCCCTTTTCTATTTGGAGGCGATATGTCAAGAGAGTTGAAGCTAGTTCTCAGGGAAACCCCGACCGGGCGCGAGTCCACCCCTTGGCTGAATGACCAACGGGAGAAATTTGCCCGGGTGGCGAAGGAGTGTCAGGAAGCCTTCCGGGATAGCAAGCTGAAAGGCGCCACTAAAGTCATGGCGATGAATGCGTGGATGTCTCAGCGTCTGCGGGCTTCGGATAAACCATGAAGGCTATATTTACCAGAAAAACCTCGGGGTGGTAGGAATATCTCGCCAGTTCGACTTTTCCCTCTGGATTGAGCTTGCTGGAGTCTACCATCACCATTCTGAAAAGCCACTGACCATCACGGGTCCGTTTATAGTCCTTGCAGCGGAAGGTAAAGTCGCTGCCCCCCCTCTCTTTTCTGACAAAGACGACTATCTCGTAGCGCAGGTCATTGATGTACGCCTCCGGAATAGCCAGCTCGCCAGGCTTGCCTTCCCACTCCCTATACTTGCCGAGGTCTACCTTATTTTCCACTAGAGTTTCACCTCCATCAAATTATCTACAAAAGAAAAACCGTGAGCCTCCAAGAGCTGTATCCCTTCCCTGGACAATATACTTGCGGAGACCTTAACAATGCCTCGCCTTCTTATATCATCAAGGGCAAACTGCACGAGTTTGCTACCAAAACCTCGCCTTCGATAAGCTGGCTCGATATCAACGACTTCAATATGCCCCACCCTGACTGATGGATAATAACTGTAAGTGACATGACCTATACCGTCGATAACAGCCTTGATCTCTTTATATTGAACAGGATAGTGAACTCCCTCAGGTAAAGCAGGATGCCCTGGTTCTTCATCATAGGCTGTTTCGTCTCGAACTATACGAACTTCTCTGGGTTTCTCTGTAGGCGCCCCATTATGAGCTATCAACTTAGCCGCCAGTTGCTTCTTGTGCCCATTAGGGCTTAGCCCAGCTTCTTTACACATGGCCTGTAGCTCTTTTGTGCTATAGTCTCTATCCATATCTATACACCTGGCCTCCAACTCGTCAGTGACGCCTCCATCAAACAGGTCTCCCACTTCTCTATTGAGACGGTCACGAAGTGGCGCCTCCTCCTCCTCAAGTACTGCTCGTCCCCCTCCTTGCCTTGCCGGCTGCCGCGGTCTGCCTTCATCGGGGAGCTGGGCCAGGAAGTTTCTTAATTCTGTAGCATCATTCCCCGCGGCTTCTGTCGCTTCTATCAGCTCGATTAACTCTTTTCTGCTAAGCCTGGTCATGGGTTGCATCTCCTCGACCTCCCTTTTTCTAAATTTTACCACAGCCTCTTGACAAGCTGGCTACCCCGTGCTAGAATACGCTATACTTACAATATACACTATAGCCATTTCGGTATAAATTTGTCAAGTGGGAGTTTGAAAATGCCAGTTGACGCACGGGCGATGAAGGATCTCCGCGGGTTTCTGACCCCGGAGCAGGTTGAAACCATGATTGAGGGCTGTGACAACCTCAGGGACCGGTTGCTCATAAGGTTGCTGTGGAGAACGGGGATGAGAGTATCGGAGCTGGTCCGTCCGGGGAAAGATAGAAGCCCGGTACTCGGGTTAAGGGTAGAGAATATCCTCTGGGGCGAAAATGCCCTTATTATTAGACATGCTAAACGAAAGGGTAATCCGCCGCGGCGGATAGACATCGACCCTGAGACCTTGGTCATGGTCCGCGAATACCTGGACAAGCGGCCAGACAAGTCTGAGTTTGTGATACCCATAACAAGACAGATGAGCTACATTGTCGTAAGACAGGCAGCCGAGAGAATCGGCATAACCGAGGTTGGCGACTCCCTGGTATCCAAACGCAGACATCCTCACCCCCATCATCTTCGACACAGCCTGGCAGTACACAGTGTCAGGACAACCAAAGGCAACTATGCTGACCTTATCCGGCTCCAGCAACAACTGGGGCATGCTTCAGTGGCCACCACTGCCGGCTATGTCCAGTTCAGTGATGAAGAGCAGAGGAAATGGTATGACGATTTATGGAATAAGAAGGAGGAGAAGAAGTAAATGGTAGTTGAAACTTTAAAGATAACCAGACAAAGGGGCGGCAATCACCACCCCGTTTCGGTGAGAGGTTTTATCCTTGACCACCTGGCTGTCACCGGTGAGGATTATATTTCCTCAATGCACCGAGCATATAAAGCAGAGCTGGACAGGAAAGCTCAAGAGAATGGACGCCGACACCGGTATCACAAACCCCGCTATCATAGCTTTGAGGTAGCAGTCCAGATATTAGCCAGGGAAGGGCTGATTGAGTTCTCAGGGAGGGAGGAGGAGTCGAACGCCCCCCAGTTTCAGGGAGGGGACTTCAAGCCTATGCGTAGGTATTACAGGTTGAAGTAGAAACCGCTGACTCCGACGCTCTGCAATCCAAATCCAGCCTCCTCAAACCTCAAACTTGACCTGTAGCACCTATGGGTTTACGCCTAGTGGTACAATACCTCCGAGATGCTGTTTCTAAAAGGCTGGTGCCAACGCTGTGGGGGCAACCTCTACCTGGATGAAAAGATAGGAGAAATCCATTGTCTCCACTGTGCCAGGGAATACACTCGGCAAGGTGAGCTGGTGCGAAGGCGGGGAGAACTCTACAGCTACAACGGGGGGCGATACCCCCTAAAGATAGAGCCTAGCGAATTAGCTAGGCTTTTTGTTTTACCCTCAATTTTATATCAATTTTATAGCCAAAAAATATATTTTGAAAATAACCAAAAAACACTTGACAAACTCACAAAGGCAGTAATATACTGTAAACATAGCTATATTTACTATCTAAACTCTAGTGAGAACAGTATAATTGTAGTTAGAATTGCACCTTAAAAAATACCACTTACCACAAAAAGTTCTAGGGCGAGTCCGAACCTTAACTTACCGCAATTCTGGTGGGTGATGGTCATAGGTGAATAGATAATGAAGGTCAAAGCCTTCAAAGTTGAAAGCCGTTGACTTAGTGGTCATACAGCAATAGTTCAGCCGTAGTGTTAGTGTGGCTATGCTCAATAATATAAAGGAAGGTATTGAGCATAATGGAAAGTCCTAGCTACATCAAAAGTCTACTTATCCCATCTGTCCAAAAGCCACAAGGCCGTAGAGTATGGTCTATTGACCTTGAGCAAGTTTGGCTTCCGTTCTTTACCGCCACTAACACAATGGGAGATACCGCTATACCGAGTGAAGCTATCGGCTGTCCGTTGCGTCTAGGCTATGATAAGGCTGGTGCTGTCCGATTTACGCAAAGTGGTCGCCCTGTTGTCCGAGTAGCCAAAGAGATAGGCGATAGTGTCCGTCTAGTTCGTGATAACTTCACCGCTAACCTCTTAAACTATACGGGAAACGTTATCAAGGACAATGGCGAAGGCTATAAGGCACAAATCGCACTAGCCAAAAAGACTGGCGAACCTATTATACAGCACGATAGGCAACAGCTTCATAATGCGTTAGAAGCCAAAGCCAAAGAGCAAGCGGAAGCGGTAGCCAAAGCGGAAGCGGAAGCGGAAGCGGAAGCGGTCAAGTCCAAAGGTCGCAAGCGGGAGTTAGTCCCCGCCTAACACTAAACAGGGCATAGCCACACTAACACTACGGTTGAGCAGGAAGGGGGGTAAAATATGGCTACTTATCCAAAGTGGTTAACCCCTGACCGACAAGTGTTGCTAGTCAAGCTATTCCTAGACAGCGGTGGCTTCTGTATCTACGGGCATAGGAATTGCCCTATCCCAGAGCATCACTACGAAGCCTTTATTGAAGGGCTTATTGATGACTGGAAGGCAGAGGACAGAGAGCAAGCTAACCTAGACTGGAAGGCAGAGCAAAAAGCTATGCACTCTCTAGGCGAACGCAGATACCCGATAAGAGGTAGATTTAGCAGTATCGCAAAGGACATCTTCTTTGATAAGCAACCGCTATACTATCTTGAGGGTCTAGGAGTAGACGGGCTGAAGCTACAACCCTTTGCCAAAGTAAAGATAGCTTCTAGTTATTTTCACCTATACATTGACTTGGGTGATAGCTTGAAAGCCACTAGCAAAAACAGAAGGCGTAAAGCTATAAGATATGGAAGGCCACTACCACTAGAGCTTGAAGCTAGAGTATCAGAGCTGATAACACTTGCGGTTAAGGACTATCTATACCACTAAAAGCGAAAGACGCTTCTAGGATACTAGGGGCGTTTTTTGCTTTCAATACGGTTGTTTTGGAAGCGGTCAGGTATTATTTAGCCCACTAAAGCAAAAAGGGCGAAAGGCACTTCCTTTAGGGGGGTGTCTTTGCCTTTTTGCCGTTTATTCACTCAGCGGGCGATATGAGAAGTATCGCCGAAAGGAGGGCAATATGTCAGGCAGGTTAGCGATACGCACCGAGCTGAAGTATTGTGCCTATTGCAAAGGGCAGACTCTGCATAGGGTGGTCAGTGATAAGACTGACGGCAAAGGCACCGGCAGAGACCTTAGATGCACCGTGTGCGGGTCAGCACGCATAGGCGAAATTCAGGGCTTTGACGCAGCCCTAATGTAAAAAGGTAAAGGGGGTGAAAGGTATGTCCGAGAAAGTGCTAGCAGAGCTAGCCGAGTGGATAGACCCTAGAGTGATAGCGGAAGCTATACTTGAAGAGCTAGAGAGCCAAGAGGTAGAGCAGACCGTCCCCAATGGGATGAAGGTATGGCTTGATGTTCTGGAGAGTGGGCTTCCTGATGCGATACGCTCTAGCATAAAGGCTATCTTCTAAAAGTAAAAACCGAAAGGAGGGCAGTATGGCTCTAACAGACCTCAGTGGTAAAACTGTCTATGAACTTGACCGAGAGGACTTTGAAAAACTCTTTTGCCACCACTGTAAAGAGTCCGCCAAATGTCCGAGAGATGATTTAAGGGTAAAAGGTTGCCAACTCTTGGTTGACAGTGGGCTATATGACACTTGTTTGCGGAAGCGAGATGGATAACACCGAATAGCCACAAGGACTGAAGCTAGTCAGGTTTATACTCAATGGGCGATACAAATAGTATCGCCCATCTTTTTAAGGGGGCTTTTTAAATGAAATATCGTATCCGAGTGATTCCTTTACACGAAAGGCGCAAACAGGAGGAAAAAGGATTTTGGGCGTACAGAGAAGCAGCCAGCCCCCAGCAAGCACAAATGTTTTTAATGCGGGCTTATCCTTATCCTCGGTATTTTGTAGAACACCCTATCCTCGGTGTGCCCAATGAAGTATCGGTGCACCTAAGAAAATAAATAGAAGGAGGGACACATGTCAAGAAAATTCATCGTAGACGGTACCGAGTACCCAGACCCGGGTCCCGAAGTAACCCCGGAACAGTTCAAGCAGATGATGGCCGGCTTTTTACCCGAGCTGGCCAACGCCGACATGACCCAGGAAACACAGGGCGATGACACTATCTACCGGTTCAAGAAG
>Ga0180007_10005532_pt1 | contig 12727 bp, 12 predicted proteins | sample MM_PC_MetaG_FD_121122 | JGI IMG/M metagenome (GOLD analysis project Ga0180007, IMG submission 121122) | Groundwater microbial communities from the Aspo Hard Rock Laboratory (HRL) deep subsurface site, Sweden - MM_PC_MetaG | ecosystem: Environmental > Aquatic > Deep subsurface > Groundwater... | reverse complement strand
CGCCACCATCACAGTTTTCCTCACAATAATCAACGGCACTCTCACCAGCGTCCTGCAAACCAAACTGCGCATGCACCTGGCCCAAGTAGCCACAATCCTCGGCAAAATCATCTCAGTTGGCTTCATGGCCTATATCGCCTTCTACGGCTTCCCCACAGACACCCAAACCGGCTTCTACATGTTCCTTGTCGCCGGAATCCTCGGCAACCTCGTCATGCTTCTCACAACCGGCTATTTCGTTCGCAAAATCACAGAAGTCCGCTACCGCTTCGACATCCAGCTCTGGAAAGAAGTCCTGATAAAATCCACCCCCTACGGCATCGCCCTCATCCTCAATACCATATATTTCCGCATAGACTCCCTCCTAATTTCCTTCATCCGCGGCCAGGCCGAAGTTAGTATCTACGGAGTTTCCATGCGCATGCTCGAACAGCTCTCAATTCTCCCACTTTATTTTATGAATTCCGTTCTGCCCAGTCTCTCCCGCAACATCGCCGAAAAAAACGAAAAATACAAAAAAATCATCAAATATGCCTTCGAATTTTTAGTAGCCCTATCAGTTCCGATGGTTGTTGGTGGAGCGATTTTAGCTTATCCGATCATCTTTGTAGTCTCCCAGCCGGAGTATTTGAGCCGATTATCCGAAGGTTTTTATGGTTCCGATATTGCTTTCCAAATTCTAATCGTGGCCCTGCTCTTCCAATTTCTCAACATCCTCTTCGCCTTCATCCTGATAGCGGTCAACAAACAATACAAAATGCTCTACATCAACGGAGCTTGCGCCATTTTCAACCTGATCACAAACCTCATTTTTATCCCGATCTACGGCTTCATGGGCGCGGCAGTAACCAGCGTTTTGTGCGAAATGTTCATCCTGATAGCCACCTATTACGCCGCCCGCCGCGAACTGGAATTTCATCTCGATCTGCTTCCCGTTGCGAAGATTATTTTTTCCGCCGCAGTTATGGGAATAGCCATAAAATTCCTCCAACCCTTAACTTACGAGTACATGGAAAACTGGAACATTTTGTTATTGGTTCCTCTTGGCGGACTGATCTATGGAGCGATGTTGTTTGCAACCAGGACAGTTGATCGAGAGATGCTGACGATGCTGAAGAAGTAAATCCCTACCTCAACGCCCTCACCACCGCTCTAAACTCCTCGCCCCGCTTTTTGTAATTCTCAAACAAGTCAAAACTCGCCGCCGCAGGAGACATAACCACCACGCTTCCCGCCTCACTTTCCGCAAAAGCCGTTAAAATAGCCTCTCCCAAATCCGGCCTGCGCAAAATCTTAGTCGGTGATCCTTCTGCCTCCCCCAATTTTCCCTCAGCCTCAAGCAACTCCGCCTCCATTTTATCCGCAGTCTCCCCAATCAAAATCACCGTCTCCAAATTCCGTTTGGTCAAAATCCGCACAGCCCATTCCCCATAATCAAGCCCTTTATCGCTTCCTCCTGCAATCAGAATCAAAGGCTCATCAAAACTATCCACCGCCGCCATACTGGTCTCGGTAGTGGTCGAAAAAGAATCATTATAAAATCGCACGCCCTCCACCTCCTTCACAAACTCCAGCCGATGCGGCAACCCCTTAAACTCCCGCACAACTTCCGCAACATCCGCCACCTTAACCCCCAACTCCCGCGCCACAGTCACAGCCGGCAAGACATTTTCCAGATTATGCGATCCGATCAAAGCCACCTCGCTAACCGGCATCACCTCCTCGCAAGCCCCACCCTTGCAATAAAAAATCGCATCTCCCTCCACATAAGCCCCATCCTTCACCTTCCCCTCCACAGAAACCGTCCGCAATTCCCCCTTCACCAAAGGTTTATAATATTTAAAATACTCATAATCCGCATTCAGCACTGCCACATCCTTCGCACCCTGATGCGCCAATAAAGCCTCCTTCGCCCGCAAATACTCCCCCCTATCTTCATGATAATCCAGATGATCCGTCGTTGTATTCAGCAAAACCGCATATTGCGGGCTCACCCCTAAATCCTGCAATTGAAAACTCGACAATTCCAGCACCACAATATCGCTTCCCTTCACCTCATCCAAAAAATCCGTCGGCGGCTCTCCAATATTCCCGCCCAAATAAGCCTTCTTCCCCGCCTTCTTCAGCATTTCAAAAATCAGCGTAGCAGTAGTCCCCTTGCCTTTAGTCCCCGTCACCCCCACCACCGGCGCCAGACATTGATCAATAAAAAAACCGATACAACTCGTAACCTTAACCCCATTCTCAACAGCCAGCTGAATCTGCGGCTCCAAATATCGCACCCCCGGACTCCTAAAAATCACCTCAAAATCTGCAAGTCCATCCAAATACTCCGGCCCGCATGAAGCGCTCACCCCCTTTGGCAAATCCGCCTCAATATCCACATTAGAATCACAGACCGTCACCTCGCTATAGCCATGTTTAAGCAAATAGTTCAAAATGCTTTTCCCCTCCACTCCATAGCCCAAAATGGCAATTTTATTGCGTTTATCTAAAGTCATAGGAATTGGTTATTGTTGCTCCAATTCTAGCGATGTCCCACTTTAAAATAAAGTGGATCTAAAGTAGCGCCTCCTGCCGTTTTTCGCGATATCGATAATCTGCCACCCTCATTGGCTCACTAATGCCATTATGGGCGAATTCGTGGTGGAGTTTGCACAGGACTCGCAAATCCTCATGATTGGGTTTTTCCGAAAAACGCTTTGGGTGGTGGATGATTTCGGCAGGTCGATGACAGCCGAGATGAGAGCACTGAGTTGGGAGTTGAGATTTTTGATAAGCCGAGACAGTTCTGGAAATTTTCCCTGGGATTTTCTTTGATTTTTTGGCTTGTTTCTGTGGATCTTGCATTTTGCGCAAGACCTTGCGCAAGCACTCTTTATTGCTAAGATTTTTGCCGAACTTCCTCTTAAGCTTAAGTAACATAAACATCATTTCTTCGTCCAGCTCCACCTGCCAACTTGCCGTAACTTTTCCTCGCTTTTCTTTGCTTAGTTCCTGCAAAGCCGGTTTGCTCATGTGTCTAACTTTATCCGCCAACTCTTCCTGGTTCTCTTTTGTGGCAATTCCCGCAACCACCGCGACTTTATGCCTTTTAAAATTGGCTTGTCCTCAAGCAATTTAGCTACCTTTAAGGCCTTGGCGACAACTCCAGTACTCAGCCCCGCAATCCTCGCAGCATAATCGTAAATTGTGGCATATCCCTTCTGTTCATAAATTCTCAGCCGATAAATCTCCGGCAACAGCGCCACCAGCTCATTGCTGATGGTCCTTCTCTCCTTCCCTAATCTCACAAATTCTTTATGTAAATTCATAGAAATAGGATTATTGGACCCAAATACTACCACGAAATAACGGCTTACGCAAGGGCTAAGCTTGCATTTTGACTTGCAAATCACCCCCAAGTATTGCAGTGAGTGCTTACTCACCCCTTGCCTCAAAAAATCCCCTGGGGTTTTAATATCCCCTAGCCAACCGCCCCTTTTCCTGATACACTTATGTCAAGCGGTCAAATAATAAATAATTATGTTAAAAGACAACTATGGACAAATTAGATCAGTGGATGAACAAAGCTTTAAACGAAGACGGAGATAAATCTCAAAAACCTTCCGAAAAAAAGTTTCAACACAATTCACAACAAAAGAAAAAAGCCGATTTCGCAAAACGCGACAATCGCAACACTCACGGTGCAAGATTTCACAGAAAAAATCCCGGTGCAAGGGCAACAGGGCAAAACCCAGTTGCAAATCCCGCAAACAGCGGGGCAAACGGCACAGCTCCACAACGACCGCACGGAGCCAAACCGACAAGCAAGCCCCACAAGCGCAGCAACGAAGGCCAGCAAAGCACCAATCCCCACGCTAAGCGCAGCAACGAAGGCCAGCAAAGCACCAATCCCCACGCCAAGCGCAGTAACGAAGGCCAGCAAAGCGCCAAGCCCCACAAGCGCAGTAACGAAGGCCAACAAAGCACCAAGCCCCACAAGCGCAGCAACAAGGGCCAACAGCAGAAATCTCAAGTTCCGGTTTCATCAAAAGTAAAAAAACCGGTTTCAAAACTGCCAAAATCACCCAAGGGCAAACCAACCCAAATCCTCAAAGGGAAGCTAAAAATAATTCCTCTAGGAGGGCTTAACGAAGTGGGCAAAAATATGATGGCTTTCGAATATGAGCAAGACATCATTATCGTAGATATGGGCTTGGAATTTCCCTCAGATGACCTACTCGGGATTGATTATGTCATTCCCGATGTTAGCTATCTCGAAGAAAACAAGAACAGAATCCGCGCAGTGGTTCTCACTCACGGACATCTCGACCATATCGGCGGAATCCCCTACATCCTCCCAAAACTCGGCTTCCCGCCGGTTTACGGAACCAGGCTCACGCTTGGCCTTGTAGAAAAACGCCTCGAGGAGTTCAAGCTCACAAAAATGGCCAGCCTTCGCACATTCAAAGATGAAGAATCAATCAAATTTGGAACCTTTAAAGTAACCCCATTCAGCGTTGCCCACTCCATCCCCGATGCAGTCGGCCTCGATATCGACACACCAATAGGAAAAATCATCCATACTGGAGATTTTAAATTCGATGAAGAACCGGTAGGTGGCCAAAAGAAGACCAATGTCCCCTATCTGCAAAAACTCGGCAGTCAAAATGTTCTCGCCCTCTTTTCAGATTCCACAAACTCAGTCAAAGATGGTCACACAATGTCCGAAACCGAAGTAGGAAGAACCCTGGAAAAACTCATCAGAGGAACAGAGTCTCGCCTGATTATCGCCAGTTTCTCAAGCTTGATCGGACGCCTCCAACAAATTGTAAATTTTGCCCGAACAAACAATCGAAAAGTATTCGTTAGCGGCAGAAGCTTGCAGAATAATATGGAGATCGCCAGCAAACTTGGCTACATGAAAGCCCCGCCAAATTTCATCCAGGACATTAAAAAATACAACAAAAAAATGCCCGACAACGAGGTCCTAATCCTCACAACAGGTTCTCAGGGCGAAACAGTTTCAGCCCTAGCCAGAATCGCCAACAAAGATCACCCCCATATCCAGATCAAAAAGAATGATCGAATAATTCTTTCATCATCTCCGATTATCGGCAACGAAAAGGCAATTTTCTCAGTTGTAAACAACCTTTGCAAACAGGGAGCGGAAGTGATCCACAACAAAATAAGTGATGTTCACACCTCCGGCCACGGTTACCGTGATGAGCTCAAACAGATGATTGATTTGGTGAAGCCCAAATTTTTCCTACCCGTCCACGGCGAATACTTTATGCGCCAAGCCCACGCCATGTTAGCTAAGGATGAATGCGGAATTCCGGAAGAAAATATCATCATGTTGCAAAATGGTGATGTGTTATTGGGTGAACGCGGGCGAGTTTATAAATCTGTAGAAACAGTTGAAACCAAATATATTTTGATCGATGGACGCGGCGAAGGACAGCAAGACTCCATGGTACTTCGTGATCGCGAAATAATGTCCCAAAACGGAGCCCTAACGGTTCTCGTCCACATCAACAAAAAAACAAAAAAACTCACAAAAACTCCGGACATCATTTCCCGCGGCTTCGTCTACATGCACGAAACCAAAGAAATAACAGAGGAGATAGCCGAAATCGCCGGCGAAGCCTATAGAAGGATTCACCAAAAACACCCCGGCGCAGATCGCAAAGATATCAAAAAATACATCAAACAAACGGTCGACAAATACACCAACAACAAGTTGGAAAGACGGCCCCTGCTCGTCCCCTTGATAATTGAGAGCTAAAAATGTTGACAACAACACTCAGACATGGTTTAATGTGATCTTTTAAAATTAACATTTATTCGTGTCTAAAGAATCACCACAAAATCAGGAAATTACTGGTTCAACAACTACTCCCGATCACGGGAAATTAGGCAGGCGTGAGTTTTTGCAACTTGGGATCAAAAGTGCAGTTACTGCAGTCGTAACAACAAGTGTTATAGGGCAGGCATTAGCTGATGAAAAATTACCGGAAATCATTAGAACTAAAGAAGATTTTATCAAAGTTGCCAGAGCGGAATATGAGCGATTCAAGTTGCGGGCACAAGAATCATGGAAACGCGAAGAGCCACGATGGGAAGCAGCTAAGCAAAAATGGCAACAAGCCAGAAATCTACATGGCCAGGATTTAATTCAGGCGGAATTAGAATATCAGACCGCTCGTAGAGACTATTACAAAATGAAAGAACAGGAATGCGATTATAGATACATGAACCTGGATATCAAATATTTAGGTCGACCGACCTATTTGGGAAAAGAAGGTAGTAAAGAATTTTATGATCAGGATGAAAAACTTCTTAAAAGTAACGCAAATTACCAAAAAGAGTATAGAACTCTTTACGAAGAAGAGTCTTCATATGTTGACAAAATGTATACAGCAGAGGCACGAATATACGAATTAACCAGTGCGCTTGCGAATCAACAGGTTGATAGATTGGTTGATGTATTCCGTCGCTAATTTGTTGGATCTCATGAATAAGACACCCAAACCGACCCTGTCCTTGCGACAAGTGCAAAAAAGTGATATAATAAAACATTAGAAAATAAAAACAAAAATATGAAGGGAAAAATTGAAAATCCAACTTCGGAAAAAGGCTTTTTGGAAAGAAAATCCATGCCGGTAAACAAAGAAACCTGGAAAACCAAAAAGCAAAATGAATTGATGATGGTTACAAAAGGCGAATTGGAATCTCTAAAACCTGATTCTCTTTTGGAAACCCGCATCACGGTTCAAAAAGGCGACACCTTGGGCGCTCTCGCTTTTGCCCTTGAAAGAGCCGCAAAAAGCAAACACAAAGAAGCTCTCAAACAATGGGAAAAAGCCGACGACCCCAAACCCGCAAAACCCGAAAAAGAACTTGATATAAACTGGAAAACCGATGTGCACTACCGTGACGAAAGCGGCAAAGACACCGTTGTTCCCCTTCACAAAGCAAAACTTTTGGAGCCCGGCCAGTTCGTCAGCTTCGAAAAAGACGAAAACAACAAAGTGAAAATCATCGTAGCAACCCCATCCCAGCCTGAGCTAAAAGCCCTGGAAGAAACTCCCGAGCAAGAACAGCCTCAACCAGAAACAGAGGAGGAATCTCCGCTTGAGTTGGCTCCTTTGGAAGTAATGGGAGAGTCCGAAACCAAAGAAGAAGTTTCAGAAGAGGAAACTCCTGAGCAAGAAATCCCGGAAGAACCCCAACCAGAACCGGAAATTCCTACTCCTGAAACAGAAAACAAATCTTCCTCCTGGACAGAAATTCTCTCAAATCCAGCCCTTTTCGAAAAAGCTCCTGTAACCGTGCAGGAAGTTGAAGACTTCGACAAAAAAGAATTTAATGCAGAGGCCTTCACCAAACTGTTTAAACTGGATAAACCCAAAGAATTCATCCAAGGTTATGGTAAAACCCTCGAAAAATTCTTCACAAAACAAAATATCGACGATTTTGCCGATAAAAACTTCTGGGAAAAATATACAGCAACAAACCCCGAAAAATATCACAAACTATTTAGCAGAGAAGAGGACGAGGCCCTGACCCCTAATTTTAGCGACATTTTGGAATTTATTGATCTCTATCCCGAGTATTTCGTTAAAAGTGAAAAATTCAGAGATTTTTATTTCAACGCAGAGGTAAAAATGATGGAATACATGAAAAAATACAACATTCCCAATGCCGCCTGGGGGATCACCTCCTTTTGCGAAGAAGCCAAAGAAAATATAAAACTCCTAAAAGAAAAAGACCCTGCAAATATGGAAAAGTGGAATAAATTGCAATCCTACTTTGAAAGACTCCCCGCCGAGCTATAAAAAATTTGTATGTGAAAAAGGCCCGATCTGTAAATAGATCAGGCCCTTTTCCTTTCTCACTTTCTTTTTTTGGCGAAGCCCCCGTAAAGGGGCTTGCAGGTTAACTGTTGGGCGGAGCCGGAGCAAGGCGGCGGTGAGGAAATTCCCGCCGGGAATTTGCAATCACATACGCGACGGTGGCCGGTGCCACCATAAACTCGACCAGGCGAGCCAGGCTTATTTGTCCTGCCTCATGGGTGTCATCCGTTTGCATAAGATGATACCCCAGATCAAGCCCTGCCTGATATGCAAATTTCCACATCAGGCGTGTGAACCGTTTTGAGTAAGCCTTTCTGCCATCTCCGCTTTTTTTTGCGAGTCGCATGCCTACTTTCTCCAGTTCTTTCGGCATATGGCTGTCCAGCCATGCAACGAAGACCGCTGCAAGGTAGGCCGCGCACTCCTGATTTTCCATCACCGATGCCTCGATAGCTTTGGTGATTTCCATTTCAGCCAGTGCCTTCAACTTCTCGCCATCAAGTTCAACCGGCAGGCTGGCCATGATGAGGGAGAGTTGTGTCCCCCCCGCCAGAACGCACACCGGCGGTCCATCCGGTCCATCATCCTCCGGCTCTTCCTCGGCCGGTTCAGCAGGTTCGGCGGGCGCAGGAGCAGCTGCCGGTTCGGCAGGCTCAGGTTCAGCCGCCGCAGGTGCAGGAGGGGCCGGCGCAGGAGCAGGCGCAGCGATCGGTTCAGCAGCGGGTGCCGGTTCAACGGGCGCAGCAGGAGCCGGCGCATTATCCTGCCCAGATTCCCCTGGAGCATTGAACAATCCTCCCGGATTTACCTGCTGGGCCTCTGGGTCGGCCAAACTTTGGGCGTAGACAACTCCGCCCCCAAGGATGAAAACAACAATCAAAAACAGTACAATGGGTTTCATTTTCATGATACACCTCCAAGTTGCGCCCCCGTAGGGGCAAGATTTAAGATAAAAAAATCCACAAAACTGTTGCCCCGGGAAATCCCGGAGGAAAAATGGTTAGCAAAAAATTTTCAGTCGGCAGAAAACAGCCCGCAAGCATTTACGAGCCAATTTCCACCGACTGACAAAATAACAATTAACCTTTTGAAAGTAGAGAGAGGATCCATCCCCCAAATGCCGGCTTAACTTGCGCTAGCCAAACACTATTTTGAGCGACAGATCACTCCCTACTCTGCGATGTCAAAGTTCAGAATTATCCCAAGCTAGCATAAGAATAAAACGGTTTGCAATTATGTCAAAAAAACCCAAAAATGTCAACAGCAAAACAAAAATGCTAAATTTTAAATTTCAAATAGTAAATCGGCCTACCCTCCGCTAAAAATCTCCCCTCATAATGTGTAAGAATCTGCAATTCGTCATCAATCTTCCCGCCCCCGTGCACATCTTGCAACTTCTCAAGTACCTTTAAACCCCGCGCCTTAATCACCCCCAAAGTATAATTAAACAGACCCAAATGGTCAGTTTTTAAATGTACAACTCCCCCCTTCTTCAAAAACCCCTTATAAACATCCAAAAACCTTTCCGAAGTCAGCCTCTGCTTGTGTTTGCTCGGTTTCTCATATGGATCAGGAAAAGTGATCCAAATTTCACTAACTTCCCCCGGCCCAAAATACTCCCCCAACTTCGCAATCTGTCCATGCAAAAATGCAACATTAGAGCAGTTTAGCCCAAGAGCCTTCTTTGCCCCAACCCAAATCCGATCCCCCTTCCTATCAACCCCCACAAACTTCCGCTCAGGGCAACTTTGCGCCAAAGCCACGGCATAATCTCCCGCTCCACAAGCCAGCTCCAGCACCACATCACCCCACTTTCCCTTCATCTCAACAGGATCAACAAAAACATTTTCCATCTCTCCAATCTCCGCAAATTTTCGCAATTTAGTTCGTGCCATATTTTTATCACCCCCCTTTATTGCTCAGAATCACTAGCGATCTCCAGCAATTGTTGGTTTATTTTTTCAACATCACACATGGCCCCTTGCCCTACTGGAATTTCCGTTGAAGCAATAACAGTTCTTTTGGATGGGAAAATATCCTCATCCAATGTACTTATATTATTCATATTTGTAATTACAAAAATAAGAGTTCAAAATACAACCAAAAGAACGAATTGTCAAGAGCCGTTTAATGGTGGGCAGGGAGGGATTCGAACCCCCGGAGGCAAAGCCAGCGGGTTTACAGCCCGCCCCATTTGACCACTCTGGTACCTACCCACGCGCGCTCAATTATAGCGAAATATTTTTTCATTGCAAGCCCCTCTCTCCTCACCCCATCTCGTTCCAAAAAGCTTGCCACCCTCGCCCCTTCCATATATCATAAAAATTGAATTAACTCACCACACCCTATGTTTAAAAAATGGTGTACATACAAAGGAATTTCCGATGCAGGCCGCCTTGTAGCTATCATTTCTGCAATCTTGATCATAATTGGGGCTTTTTTGCCCTGGATTTCAACCGCCGCCGGCAGTTCCGAAACCGGCATTTCTGGCGATGGAATCATCACTTTCGTAGCTGGAGTGCTCACTCTGATTTTTATGTTTTACCGTGGTCGTCCGCATGTTTTTGCACTTCTGCTAGGTGTCATTTCCGCCACAGTTGGAATTACAGATATGATAATGATGAGCAATGCAATGGAAGGAATAAACGGAAGTGTAGGAATCGGCCTCTATTTCACAATCATAGCCGGAATTGGAATCTTCATCGGAACAACAATGGAGATTTTGCGCTGTAAATGTAAATAGTCACAAAATTTGTCATCACAACTATTATTATCAGCTTCTTTCTTGTACGATAAAAGCACATCTTAACCTTCAAAAAATGGCCAAAGAATTCCCACAAGCCTACCTCAACGGTAAATATATTGACTCAAAAAAAGCGCTTATCCCTGTACAATGCAAAGCTGTCCAATATGGACTTGGAATATTTTCTGGCATTCGCGGCCACTACAATCCCCGCAAGAAAAACCTCTACCTTTTCCGCCTGCGCGAACATTACAATCGTCTGAAAGAATCCGCAAAAATAGTCCAAATGAAATTCAATTACAGCTATCCGCAATTCGAAAAAATCATCCTGGATCTAATCAAAAAAAACAAAGCCAAAGAAGATATTTATCTGCGCCCCACCCTCTACGCCTCTTCCACGAGCCTAACTCCCCGTTTCGACGGCAACAACGACGACCTAGCCATATACATGATCTCCCTCAAAGACTATTTCAACTCCACAAAAGGCTTAAGCGTCTGCATTTCAACCTGGAGAAGGCTTGATGATGACTCCATCTCAACAAAAGCAAAAATAACCGGTACCTACGCCAATTCCGCCCTAGCCAAAACCGAAGCGATCCAAAACGGATACGACGAAGCCATTTTCCTCAACCGCGATGGCAAAGTTTGCGAAGCCTCCGGTGCCAACCTCTTTGGAATAAAAGACGGCGTGGTCTACACTCCCCCACTTTCAGCAAACAACCTCCACGGAATCACGCGCCGAAGTGCCATAAATTTACTCCGCAACGATCTCGGCCTGGAAGTCCGTGAGGAAAATTTTGATCGCTCCACCCTTTATGTGTTTGACGAGCTATTTTTCACCGGTACAGCCGCAAAAATAGCCTCCATCGCCCAAGTAGACAAGCGAAAAATCGGCAATGGCAAACTGGGACCTGTCACCAAAAAACTAAAAGAAATATTGGACAAAATTGCCATCGGTGACAGCGAAAAACACCAAAAATGGCTAACTCCGGTCTATTAAATCTGATAGCTATCTAAAATTCCCAAAATCAAGTGGTACCTTCACGCTCTCGTCTTCACTCAGCATTTTTCGTATCGCCTGCAAATCGTCGATAGACTTAGAAACAACCCGCAAAGTTTCCCCTTGAATAAGCGGTTTCACCTTCGGAAAAGCCTCCCGAATCTTTTTCGATAAACTTTTAGCATTTTCACTATCAAGCGCTTTAACCAGCTTCGCCTCCTGCCGAACCCGCATTCCGCCAATCTCCTCCATCTTTTGTTTATCCAAAATCCGAGAACTCAAACCCCTCCCCACCATCTTTTTAATCACAATATCAAAAACCGCCACAACCTGATTTTCGCTCTGTGCAGTCACCTTTAGGCTCTCATCTCCAAGGTCGATTTCAATTCCCGCATCTTTCAAATCATACCGATTCAAGGCCTCTCTCTTTGCCTGATCCACCGCATTTTTCATCTCCTGAAAGTCAAAATTCACCCCAAGATCCATTGAATGTTCGCTAGCCATATAAAAAAGTTAAAAATTATCACTCACATTGTACAAAAATATGGAAAATAGCGCCACCCACACGATTGACCTCACTCATAAAATATGTTATAATAACAAAAGCTAAAAACAAACATGACTAAAAACCGCAAAGCCGCCTTCAAAAAGTTCCACCGTCGCAAAAAAGAAGTTGCCAAAGAAAAGGGCTACAAAGTCGAGAATTACTTCTTTAAAAGTTATCTGGAAGAAGGTGAACAAATCAAATATGTCGTCCATGTTTCCCCTTTGATGTACCACATCGATTTTTCCAAAATCAAAATTATAAACTTCCTCATCCCGGCCATCGTTTGGTTTATCTTCCCTTTCCTCAAGCTACTCTGTATTGGCATGATGATCTGGGGCCTGCTCAGAATCATGGATCTCGTCTGGACCTGGTACTACGATTGCTGGCTTGTGACCAACAAAGGGGTTATTAGTATTTACAGCAACAGTTTTTGGGATGTTAACGCCAAGCGCGTCGAATATGGCTCAATTGCCGGTATCAACTGCAAAATTGAAGGCCCAATCCAAAGCTTATTTGATTTCGGCACAATCACCCTCGAAAAAAACGGCGCCAACTCCGTAGTCTTCACTCTCGAAGAAGCCCGTGATCCCATCGGT
>Ga0180007_10005531_pt1 | contig 12728 bp, 11 predicted proteins | sample MM_PC_MetaG_FD_121122 | JGI IMG/M metagenome (GOLD analysis project Ga0180007, IMG submission 121122) | Groundwater microbial communities from the Aspo Hard Rock Laboratory (HRL) deep subsurface site, Sweden - MM_PC_MetaG | ecosystem: Environmental > Aquatic > Deep subsurface > Groundwater... | reverse complement strand
CGCCGCACGGATCGCACTGTGCTTGCTGCCAGGGCAGCTATGGCCGACTTCTTCAATGCCAAACGCCCGGATGAGATTGTCTTTGGTCAGAGCATGACGTCGCTCACGTTCAATCTAAGCCGTGCCATCGGCCACATCCTCTCGCCTGGGGATGAAATCATCGTCACCCGTCTTGATCACGATGCCAACGTGGCGCCATGGGTGGCGCTCGAAGAGCTGGGCATCGTGATTCGCACAATCGACTTCAATCCTCAGGATTGCACGCTCGATTTGGAGGCAATGCGTACAGCCATTGGCCCCAAGACGCGACTCGTTGCTGTCGGAGCCGCCTCCAATGCCGTCGGTACGGTCAACGATGTCGCGCAGATCGTGCCGTGGGCGCATGATGTGGGCGCTTGGGTCTTTGTCGATGCCGTTCAGTATGCGCCACATGCCGTCATGGATGTTCAAGATTGGAATATCGACTTTCTTGCCTGCTCGGCCTACAAATTCTTCGGCCCGCACCTCGGTGTGTTATGGGGCCGCTACGAGTTGCTCGACAAGCTGCCAGCATACAAGGTCATCCCAGCGATGGATGTGCCGCCAGATAAATTCCAGTCAGGCACACCCAACTTCGAAGCGATGGCTGGAGCGACGGCTGCCATTGACTACATCGCCTCTGTCGGACGCCGGTTTGGAGGGACTGCTCCCAATGTCTCTCGACGCGCGGCCCTGGTTGCGGGCATGACGGCCATTCAGGAGTACGAGACCGCGCTTGCTGGTCGGCTCATCGCGGGGTTGCAGCCGATTCCTGGTATTCGCGTCTACGGGATCACCGAGCCCGCTCGATTCGACGAGCGGTTGCCTGTCGTTTCATTCACTCTCAAAGGGCATGCGCCCGTTGACGTCGCCCGAACGCTTGGTGATGCTGGTCTGTTTGCCTATTGCGGTGATTTCTATGCTGTGGGTGCCATCGAGCGCCTTGACCTTGCAGCGACAGGGGGACTCATTCGCATTGGCATCAATCACTACAACACAGCAGACGAAGTCGATCGATTGCTGGGATTGATTCGCGAGATCGCCGGCTAGCACCTCGACAAGCGGATCGATCACGATGCCGCATGGCTGACAAGTGCGGAGAAAGGAAGGCTAGGGTGAACATTCTTGCATTGGTGGGAAGTCCGCGGAAAGGTGGCAACACAGACATCTTGGTCGATGCCATCTTGTCCGGTGCGCGGGAACATGGGCATGCGATCGAGAAGATTTACTTAAGGGATCTTGACATCGGATCCTGCATCGATTGCCGAATCTGCAAGCGCGAGCCATTCCGTTGTGTCTTGGCCGATAGCATGAGAGACCTCTATTCGCAACTGGATGCAGCCGATGTCCTCGTATTTGGGACGCCCATCTACTGGTTTGGCCCTACGGGACCGATGAAGACGCTGCTTGATCGCCTCAGACCCTACGTGGCCAATCGGCAGTTGCGAGGGAAGAAGGCATTGTTGGCCATTCCCGCGGGCGATGGTCCGAAAGAAGCCGATCTGACAGTCGAAATGTTCCGTCGTTCGCTGGAATACCTTGAAGTGGAATTGGCCGACTACGTATTGGCCACGGCATACGACCGTGATGACATTCAACACGATGCGACAGCCATGGCCCAAGCGGCGAGGCTTGGGGCTGAGCTGTAGCCGACACAGCCTCGTAGCCGAGAACTGGCTAACGAGGTCTTCGCGAAGGTTTCGGAGCCGGAGAGCGAGTTGCGCCTCGACCCTGTTGGGAGGCGAGTCCCTGTGCTTCGAGTTGGCCAGCGACATCCTTCTCAATCTCTTCTTCCGTAGGCGTACGTCGCAGACGCTTCGTCAGTTGTATGATCGAGCGTTCGCGCAATCTGTTTTCTTCGCGTCCCATGATCTCTCCCTCAACGAGTTCCAATCTTCGTGTTGAGTATAGTTGGTTTGGGGCAGCGAAGCTCTCTCTCTTGCAGCTTTCGAGGCTTGCCTGACACCCCTCCGAGCCGAGCATGCGTCGCCTGGCCCTTGGGCGCTTGGCAGTGGATGCAGATCAGAACCCAAGATTTCGGTAATGGGCTTGGAGATGCTCGGTGATTCTTGCAGGATCGAGTCCCGTCTTCCCGATTATCTCCGACAGCGGGAAGGGCTCCCCAAACGCGATGCGAATGGGGTTGCGGTACTGTCTCTTGCCGAGCGCTCGTATGATGGGATTGCGCGACAGAACCCGGAATATCCCGGTAATGGGAGCCCAAATTCTGTAGGGAACCAGATACGCATCGAGATCTTGCTGGGGCATCTGCGCGAGTTGAATGACTAGATGGCCGATTCCGTGACGCCAGTTGTCTTCTGAATCGCGTGCATCTGGAGCGATGAGTAGGGCTCCGCGATGATGAACATGCCGAGCAGCCTGCATCAGGGACTCCAGATTCCGTTCTTTCGCGAGGCCCTTCTCGACAGGGGGTTCAAGCCGGGTTGTGATCCATCCGCTGATTCGGGGAAGTATTCCCGCCCTGCCAGCATCTCGAAACGTGGGTTTTGGCAACAGCACAGGAAACATGGACTGAGCGACATGCGGGCCGAGCTTGGCGATGTAGCTTGCGCTCAGCATCTTGATGTCCGACCGATCGAGCGAGGCGGCCACGAGAAACGGAGTCAAGATCGAGCCATGCTTCCCAAAGACAATGATCGGGCTCTCTCGAATCACAGCCTCTCCTTGAGAGGGGAACTCAGCTCGCCATTGCAGAGGCAGCGTGGCTAGCATCGCCTTGGATGCGTCTGCTACGCCGAGTTCCCCGATGTGGCGGTCGAGATTGCTCGCTATCTCCAGCAGATCGGAGGCCGGATACGCGAGGTTGACGATCCGAAAGAGCAGGCGATAGCGCCAATGGCTTTCCAAGGCTGCCTGATGCGATTGATGGAGGGATTCGAAGCCGCCCGAAGCGAACGAGCTTTTCAAATCGGCCAACAGTTGGCGAACTCGAGTCACGGGTTCCTCCTGGTTCGCACAAGGCCTATTGCCTACAGAAGCACGATTCTCGTGGCTTGCGCGTGGGTCCAGTTTAGGCGAATGGAGCGTTCATGAGAAACTCGCTGGAAGTGACTCCCCAATGCATTCACGAGCATGAATGACGCCTCCCGCTGCTTGCATGGAGTGGGTCGGATCTCAACGGACCGCAACTTACCAATTGATTCCATCGGCGTGCATGCCTATGCTGTGCCTATGAAGAAGCGAATTCTCGTTCTCGACAATGCCATGGATCGATCCGCCTTTCGCCCCGTTGACGCGTGGTCACGCCATTTTGGAAAAGTGCCATTTGATACGGTTCATCTTCCGTCAGGCGAGTCGATTCCCGCACTCGATCGATATTCGCACATTCTGTTAACTGATTCCGAGGCATCGTTCAGGAAATCTGAGCCGTGGTTTGCGGCGGAGGCTGACGTTGTGCGTCAAGCTGTGGAACTTGATCGGTCTGTTCTGGGGAGCAGTTTTGGCCATCAGATGTTGGCGTGGGCTCTCTCTGGGTCGACTTACGTGCGCCACTCGCGTATTCCAGAGCTGGGATGGGTGGCCATCGACGTTGTGAGAACGGATCCTCTGTTTGCTGGTCTTCCCAACCCATGGCACGCGTTCACCTCTCACAAGGATGAAGTGGTCTTGCCTCCAGATCCGTGGCGCATCCTGGCATCCAATTCCGCTTGTGCAGTGCAGGTGATGCGCTATGGCAACTGCCCTGTGTGGGGGATTCAGTCAAATCCCGAGATCCCACCGGATGAGGCGAAATCCCAAATGGAATCCGGGCTCGAGCAGTACCCCAGGTACGCTCAACAGATTCGCCAGACGATCATCGATTCTCCAGTCCGCGACGACGGAGCAGCCCCTCACCTTGTTCAGGCCTTCTTGAAGAGCAATCACCTGTAAGCCCGCCGCAGTCCCCGTCTGCTGATGAAGGGCGGCAGTAGGCATCGCCGCTTCCTTTGAGTGGGAGAACATAGAGCACGCCAACGTTCGAAACGCGACACCGACATGATTGCGTCCTATTGCCAGTGAAGAATGCGAAGTGGACGGAAAGATGAGTCGGATTCATATCTTTGGAGCATCTGGTGAGGCGAAGCACGACTGATCATGTATCCCATACGCGTGGAATCAATGGTTGAGGATGGCTGGAAAGATATCCTTCGTGAAAGTCGCGGCGAAGGCTACAGCATCGTCGAACGCCTGCTAGACGACTTCCGTGCTGGCAGGAACCGATTCGATGCGCCGGGAGAGGCGCTGTACGCTCACTTCTTGGGGCAAGTCGCGATTGCTGTCTGTGGAATCAATCGAGAGACGGATCGGACGTACTCCAATGCGGGCCGCATTCGCAGGCTGTATGTCCTCCCTCAGTATCGCGGCAATGGGCTGGCTCACGACCTTGTAGATGTCATCACACGGCATGCGTCCATGACTTTCGATCATCTCACGGTCAATGTCGGCACGAGCGAGGCCCGCGGGTTTTACGAACACCTAGGATTTGTGCCCGTTCAACTTCCTGGGATTACCCACTGTCGGAAACTGCCTTAGGTCGTCCCATCAAGGCTCGCGAGTGACTTGTTGATTCGTTCACTCTGGAACATCTTGAATTGATTGGTTTGCCTGATTCCATAGCTCTTATTATGATGTTCTTGGCACGGAGGTCCCCATGGGAAAATTCATCACGCGTTGCCTTTCAGTCATTTTGTCTGTGCTGCTTGCGTCGTGCTCTGTGTTGGCCAGCCCGGCAAATAATGAAGGCGTTCGCTGGCGACTGGCTTACTATGAGGGTGGCTCGTGGGTGGACTACCAGGGTGAGTTTGTTGCACTCGTGGATTCCCTTGTAAGTCTGGGGTGGATTGAGCCATTTGAGTGGCCGGCCACTGGAAGTCAAGACGACATGTTGCTGCTTTGGGATTGGCTTGCCGGCCATGCTAAGAGTACCTACATCGAGTTTGTAAAGGATGCGTTTTGGTCCTCCGACTGGCAGAGCGAACTTCGACTACGGAATCGTGCTGACGTGATTGCCCGCTTGTCCAGTGTCGGAGATATCGATCTGATCCTCGCGATGGGGACATGGGCAGGCTTGGATCTGGCCAATGACCAGCATTCCACGCCGACCCTTGTGATGTCAACGAACAATCCCGTGCAGGCTGGGATTATCAAGAGCGTTCACGATTCGGGATTTGACCATGTCCACGCGAGAGCTGATCCCGATCGATTCATTCGGCAAATCACAGCGTTTCACAATCTTGTCGGATTCGAACGCTTAGGAATTATCTATGATGACACAGCTGAAGGACGTGTGTTTGCTGTGTTGGATGATGCACTGACTGTCGCCAATCGCCTGGGATTCGAGTTGGTCACGTGTATGGCGCCGGATTCCGACGTGAGCGAGGATCAAGCTGTGGAGCTTGCCTTCGCCTGTTTAGAAGAACTGGCCCCGCAGATTGATGGTTTTCTCATAACATCTCATATTGCCCTGACTGCAGAGCATCTTCCGGGTGTACTCGCCCCGCTATTTCAGTACAACGTGCCCACATGGGCATTGGAGGGACCTGATTTGGTGAAACGCGGCGCGCTCATGTCGATTCAAAGGGAGAGCTATCAAGCCATTGGCCAATTTCAGGCCAGAAATGTCGATCAGATTCTCAATGGTGTGCTGCCGCGGCAGCTGAATCAAATTCTTGAAGAGCCGAAGGCCTTGGCTGTGAATCTTGAGGTTGCCAGGCAAATTGGCTTCGATCTCCCGCCCGGACTCATCACCGTGGCAGATGTCGTGTTTGAAACCATCGAAGGCGAGTCTCTGTGAGAGCGACGCAGTCTTTTCGCTGCCTGCGTTGCGCGCTTATTCCAGTAGGAATTGCGCTTGCACTCGGGATGCTCTTTTGGGTTGCGGATGCGGTTTATGGATACCTATCCTTCTCTGAGCGAGTTCGCTTCTTGCTGTTCGAGCAACCTCTAACGCTATGGGATTCCATGTTCTATCGGATTCCGCCCCATGACCTCTATGTACGCATTGCGTTTCTCGTGATTAGTGTTTTTGCTGCTGTGATGGTGGCGTCGTTCGTTGTCCGGCGGCGGCAAGCAGAAGCCCGCTTAGAGAGAGTCAACACAATTATTGGGAACAGCCCTGTCATCGTGTTTGAATGGGCAGGGAATGAAGATGCTCGCCCCACGTTTGTGACCGACAATGTCTTGTCTCTGCTCGGATACTCGGCGGGCGAGCTGCTAGATCGCCGGGTTTCCATTCAGCAGATCATCCATCCCGCAGATCTTGACGAAATCCGAGCGGAAATACGTGGAGCGATCGAGGATGTAAACATGGTGAGTTATGCCCTGAGTCCACATCGGATCTTCACGAAAGATGGTGACATTCGTTGGGTTGATGTACGGGGAGTGACCCGCAGAAACTCGAACGGTGAGGTTATCCAGAGGGATGAGATTGTCATTGATGTCACAGAGCAAAGGCTTCTCGAGCAGCGACTGCAGGAACAGCAGAAACTTGAGTCTCTCGGCGTTCTATCCGCTGGCGTTGCGCACGAGATCAACAACCCCCTGACTGGGGTGATCAACTACGCGGAGTTGATTTCGACACTTGCGACGGATTCCAAGACGAAGGAGTATTCTGGCGAAATTATTAGCGAAGGGCAGCGTATTGCCAGAATCGTGTCCAGCCTCCTGACCTATGCTCGACGTGATGTTGATGATCGCGGATTTGCTCGAATGAGCGATCTAGTAGATGATGTGCTGAATCTTGTGGGATCGACACTTCGAAAAGAACAAATCTCTCTTGTAGTCGAGTTGCCGGATGATCTGCCCCAGATGGTGTGCAGTCATCAGGAGATCGAACAGATTCTTATCAACCTGCTGATGAACGGCCGAGACGCTCTCAATCAGCGGTTTAGCGGCTATGACGAGCAAAAACAACTCAAGATACTGGGCCAGAAGATTAGTAAGTTGGACAGCGCATTCGTACGATTCACCGTGGAAGATTCGGGCATCGGGATTTCGCCCGAAATCGCGACGCAAATCTTTGATCCCTTCTTCACAACCAAGTCGCGGGCAGAAGGAACGGGCCTCGGTTTGGCCATCAGTCGAAGCATTGCACAAGCTCACGGCGGAGAGCTGACCGTCGAGTATGGCGCTGAGCGGCCCACGAGGTTTCATCTCGACCTGCCTGCGGCCTAGCTCCAATTGTGCCGATTCATCCGCGACAACCCTAGATAGGGATGGAGGAGCTTTCCGTAAGACTCGCGACTGGGATGGCAAACCGCGACGTCATTCCGGGTTTCTCCGTGCGTATTCGACTGATTGAGCGAGTGGGTGGCTCGGGGGGATCGATGGCATAGGAGGTTGTTCTCATGCCTGGGCAGTTACCTGAGGCATTAGTGGGCCTTTGCCAAGCCTATGTGCAGGGCCTGGAATCTGCCCTGGGAACGAAGCTTCATGCCGTGTACGTCTATGGCGCATCCGTATTCCCTGAAACCGTAGCAACGGGAGACGTCGACGTTCATGTCATTCTTGGGTCACCGATCGATCACGAAGAAAAAGCGGCGATTCAAGTGTTGCATGAGCAAATGGCATTGCACCATCCGCCACTTGGAGCCGAGCTGGATGCCTACTTCCTGCTGCTCGAACAAGCCCGTCGCCCAACGCTGCCGACCCATCAATTGCAGACAGACATGGTGGATGAATCCTGGGCTCTGCATCGAGCACACATGTTGGCAGGGCGCTGCGTCGTATTGTATGGACCCGAGCCAAACAGGATCTTCCCTGTCCCTACGTGGTCAGAGCTTGAAGCGGCGTTGGCCGGTGAGCTGGCCTATGTCGAAGATCGCTTGCTGAAGTACCCTGACTATTGCATTCTCAACTTGTGTCGATTGATGTACAGCTATGGCACACGAGATGTGGTGACATCAAAGGCTGCGGCGGGTTGTTGGGCTTCCGAGCAGTTTCCTCAATGGCGGCCCCTCATTGAGCTTGCGAGCCAGTCCTATGCAGACACGGCAAGCGCCGAGGATGTGCAGATCATGCGGTCCGAAGTCAAGGGTATGGCTGTGTTTGCGCGCGAGCAGATTGCGGCGGCAAATGCCCGGAACCAAGCAGAAAGAGATTCGAGTGGAGGTTCGCGGCCATGATGAGCAGACGGCCCACAGAGAGATTCTCGGATCGGGTCAACAACTATGTGCGTTACAGGCCATCCTATCCCGAAGAGCTGATTACTACTTTGATGCGGCACTGTTCGCTCGATTCCGCATCGTTGATTGCCGATGTAGGATCGGGGACGGGTATTCTCACGAAGCAGTTGCTGGACAGGAACCTGCGCGTTCTCGCGATCGAACCCAATGCAGAGATGCGGCAGTGCGCAGAAGCGCTGCTGACCGAACATGAGCGATTCACGAGTGTCAGTGGAACTGCAGAAGAGACAGGTTTGGCTCCAGCCTCTGTGGATGCTGTCGTTGTAGCGCAGGCCTTCCATTGGTTTCGGCGCGAGCAGGCGTTGAAGGAGTTTCGGCGCATACTCAAACCTGAGGGGTGGCTGGCCTTGGTGTGGAACCAGCGAAAATCGACTCAGCTGTTCCAGCGAGATTACGAGTCCCTGCTGGGAATTCACGCCCCTGAGTACAGCCGCGTCAGTCACAGAAACCTCACTGATGAGGTCATTGCCAGCTGCTTTGATCCGAAGAGCTACAGGGCTTTCACTTTCGACCATGCTCAAGTGTTCGACTTGAGCGGATTTCTCGGGCGAATGAAGTCATCTTCGTACACGCCACACGAAGATTCTCCTGAGTACGAAAGAATGCGGATTGATGCCGAGGCCCTGTTCGCGTCTTACGAGCAACATGGCACGATTTCGTTCGAGTACGACACGCAGCTGTATCTAGGGAGGCTGCTGTAGCGGGCTGCGATCGAATGATCGTGTGCCGCCCCGCTCGGATGCTTATTGGCACGGAAATTGAGTCGTCAGAACAAGCCTATCTGGCCGCTGCCAAACAGATAGCGTGGCAAGGCAATGAGCCCTGAGAGGGAATCAGCAATGGGCTGAAGCTGCTTTTGGATGATGTGAGCATAGTCAATCGGTGCCTGAATGTAGTCTTCGGGCTGCGGTCCTTGCAAGGTGATAACGTAGCGGATGACGTCGCCAGGCGCTTTCTTCTCTGGAAGGAGCGCTGCTGCTTGTACATGGGGCGGTTGCGTCTTGGTGTATTCAGAGAGTGGTTTGCGCAACGATTTGAGATACACGAGCTCTGCGTCGAGTTCACCTCTTCGAAGTTGTTGGAGCGTGCGCACAACATACGCTTCGATCGCCTGCTCCGATGCATCGTGAAACGCCAGATCAAGCAGTTCGCGCTGGAACCGGCGAGCGAGCGGGGTCCAATCACGACGCACGGCTTCCATGCCGACAACGTCGACACGCTCACCCTGTCGATCCACGATTAGTCCGGCATAACCCTTGGCTCGACCGCGCTGTTCTCCTCGTACCGTGGGAAGGAAGAAACGCGTATAGACTTTCTCCATTTCCAGCTCAAGCCGCGATACGACGCCATACGTGACGGCGAGATAGTTGCGCAGCTGCTCGTTAATGCGTGCGGCGATGGCTTGTCCGCGCTGGGTCGCTTCCTCGGCAGACCGAGCGAATGACGCCCCGGCATCGATGAAGAGTGAGTCTGTGTCCCCGTAAATCACGGTCAACCCTTCGCCCTGAAGGGTATCTCGTGTCCATCGCAGCAATTGCTGGCCGAAAGATGTGATGGCGCCAGAGATGCTTTGGGATGCGAAACGGCAGCTTGAGGTCCCCAACACGCCATAAAACGAGTTCATGATGATCTTGTAGGCATAGGAGGCCACATCATCGCCACGGGTCTTGGCCGCAGCACGGCTTTCAAAGAATCGATCAAGAATCTTGGGCAGGATCCCGGATTCGCGAGTGAACGCAGCGCCATTGGGTGCCAGGATTGCGTCTTGTCCATCCGCGGGATCGCTGATCTGAGTGACAGGGTCGATATTGAATGTTCGGATGATGGACGGATAGAGGCTCTTGAAGTCGAGAACAAGTACATTGCGAGCCGTTCCAGCGCGGGGCGAAAGGATGAGGCCGCCAGGCGCCGGCGAGCCGCCACGACGATCCGTGTCGCGGGTTGGGGCGACCATACCTCGCGCATGCAACTCACTCAGGTAGAGAAAATCAAAGGCCTGCACGGATGTCCAGGCTCGCTGCAAGGGGATGCCGATCAGCAAGCTTCTGCGTACCGTGAGTTGGATGAGATTGTCGGTCTCAAGAATGTCGAGCACGGCTTGAACTCGTTCACTGACCGAGTTCGGAATCCGGCCGAGCAGCTCACGCGAGATCGATGCGAGTTCAACGTCTTCAAATCGCCGTTGCCCGGAGAGAACGATGCGGGCAGCATCGAGGATCTGTCGGCCTTCGACAATGGCCTGCGAGCCGTCGTGTCTCTGGCCTTTGGATGCATCGGGAGGGAGAACAACGTGAGACAGGCGATTCGATCGCCCCAAGTTGAACGGGATGCCACAAGCAGTCATCCGTTGTTTCAATGCAACGAGAACCAACGAACCAACATCCCAACCGACGATGATGTCTGGATCAAATCGGCAAAGTGCATCGCGAAATGCGACCAGTAGGTCACGTTCAGTTCTGCAAACGGCGTCAGCTGGCTCTCCGTCGCGCCCTGCTAATGTGTAGCGAATCCGCACGTCTTGAGCAGCTTGCGATCCGAATCCGGCCATTGCGATGTCTTGAATAGCACCCGTTTGTGGATGCTGATCGAGCGAAACACAAGCTGAGATGAGTTTTGGTTCTGCCTCGGACGCCTCAAGCGTTGGATCCGTATAGACGCGATCGACGAAGTCACCTCGCTGCCAGGGACCCTGGATGTTGATCGATCCGCGAATGTGCCGATCGATCAGATAAGCCCACGCAAACGGCACGTCGGCCTCATAGGTTCGAATTTCGACCTCCTCCAGCGCATGGCGGAGGGCACCAAGGCGGTTTGGCGCACGCACGACGATGGCCACAACCTCTTCTCCATCAAGGGTTCGTCTTGCAGATGGGGTGACTGTGCCGCCGTGTCGCACTGCGATATCAGCTGCACGGGTAGCGTCGCTGACTCGCAGGTAGAAGCTTGGAAGAGCGCGTGTGTCGATAGCGAGGAAGCTGTCTCCTGAATCGAGTCGACCGTAGAGGTGGATCTCTGGAATGTCACCGCGCAGTCGCCAAGTTGGGTGAACAACAAAGCCCACCTCACCTTGGGCACTTCGTGAATTGCTGTCAGTGAGCGAAGAACGATCGTTTGTGGCCATGAATCCCTTCTCACCAGATCCGTCGTGGCCCAGTGGGTCCCATGGATTGCCGGTCACGATGCGGTGGCTCGTTTGTCTGAATAGCCTATGGGATGGCTGGTGTCTAGACTTTTCGGTCCCTGTTCGGTGCGAGACCTTGAGCCTTGCGGTATCCCTCGATTTCTTTTTCGACTTCCTCTTCTTTGGGCTCTCGCCCCAAACGCTTCGTTAACAGCCTGACTGTGCGTTCGTGCATGCGTTTCTCTTCTCGTCCCATCCCAACTCCCCTTTCGCCATGCTGCTGATTTGATTGGGTCAAGTGTACTACCCATGAAGTCGCCCCGCTTGATTTCGCGACTTGCTCGGACATCGAAGCAAAGCAAGGCGTGGTTTCTTGTTCCTCGTGTTGGATGGGCAATGGTTGATGGATGGCGTCTACGCTGGATCCTCAGGTGATTTTGACGGCGTGATCAACGCGGACGAGCGGAATCCCGGCTCGCGGCTCCGGCAAAGAATGGTCGAGGGGCGACGCTGTTCGATGGGGCCAATGGCCAGGTGGTTGAGGTTCTCGTATGATTCCTTGCGATGCACGGTCTGCGAGCGCGCAGTTCATCGTGATTACAATAGACAGGAGGACGTCCAGTGCTCTCTCAATCTGCAAACCAGAGGACCTTCACGCTGCGGCTGTCGGATCACTACATGGAGTACTTCCGCTTGTATGCATTCGTCTACCGGCATTTGCTAGAACGCCTTGATCCAGTAAGGGTTGAAACCCTGTGGAAGCAAGCCGATGAAACGGTTGAAGACGATCTGTTTGCTGCCGTGATCGGCCATGGATGGAGAAGCGATGAAGCCGACGGGAACGACTTGTCGACACTTCGACAAACGCTCATCGGCAGGCTGTTTGTACCTTCAATCCAGGGTATCTCAGCGCAATGGGCAACGGATTTCCTAACAAGCGTGAGCCCCTTTCGACAGCTGGATGTCGCGTTTCCGCAACTGAATGTGCAACGGGAAGCGACCACCTACGAAGCGCTGCATCTGCTTGTTCATGGCTTGGCCACATTCGCTGAAACGATTATTGCACAGTGTGGCAAGGCGGCTGAATTCATGATTTATGACGCGCTAAAAGAGGAAATCGTCGATCGGATGAATCCGGAAATAACAGCACAGGATTGGCTTGGTGCCATCTTCAATCGCAGTCAGAAGGCCAACACGGCTACAGAAACAGGACCTACAGCACCCCTTGTCATGGGCAGCGCAGGGCATGTTGAGCAGGTGATTCGAGTGGCTCAAGACGAGGTCATCGTCCACATGACCCAATGTTCCTGGGCCGACTACTACCTCGAGCGCCATCCTTCTGTCGGGCCATTGCTCGGCTGTTGCGTCGATGATCCAACCTATCGACGGACTGCGATTGGATTGCG
>Ga0180007_10005530_pt1 | contig 12728 bp, 12 predicted proteins | sample MM_PC_MetaG_FD_121122 | JGI IMG/M metagenome (GOLD analysis project Ga0180007, IMG submission 121122) | Groundwater microbial communities from the Aspo Hard Rock Laboratory (HRL) deep subsurface site, Sweden - MM_PC_MetaG | ecosystem: Environmental > Aquatic > Deep subsurface > Groundwater... | reverse complement strand
TTTACTACTTTTGCCCCATGTGATTTTGCGTCGTCAACCAAGCAACTTAAGTATTCACTCTTATTGGGCTCCGGTAATGGCGTAAGATTAACGCCTTCATCCCAGGGCATTCCGCATTTTAACTTGCCTATTGCATCAGAAAACTTCTCAAGGAAAACATTAACAATCTTTTTGTGAACGAAAAGTATTTTTAACGCAGTACAGCGTTGACCATTATAGGATAATGAGCCTAAGATATGTTCTTTAACAACCAAATCCATATCTGCATCTTCTAATACTATAGACGCATTCTTTGCTTCCAGTCCCAATATAAATCTACAGCGATGTGGTTTTGGGTGTTGTTTTTGCAAAATATTTGCAACCTTGCTTGAACCAATAAAGGCAAGTGCACTTATTTTTCCTGAGGACATTAAAGGACCAATAACCTTCTGCCCATCGCCATACACAGTATTTACCACACCCTTAGGAAATGATTTTTGAAATGCCTTTAATAGTGGCTTATGCAAAAGCACTCCCAGCTTAGGCGGCTTAAAAATTACTGTATTGCCCATAATTAGTGCTGGTATTAATGTGGTAAATGTCTCATTAAGAGGGTAATTGTATGGCCCCATGCAAAGGACCACACCCAATGGTGCCCGGCGTATCTGTCCAAGAATACCCTGCTCAACCACAAACTTTGAAGACACTCTATCAATATCCTTAAGGGCATCAATCGTGTCAATAATATAATCAACCGTTCTATCAAATTCCTTTTGAGAATCCGGCAAATTCTTACCTATCTCCCACATAAGCAGATTGACAACTTCATCTCTGACCTCTTTCATTCGGTTAGAAAAATCTTCTAAAAACTTAATCCTATCCTGAATAGAACGAGTCGGCCAATATCCTCTACCGTTATCATACGCATTTACAGCAGAATCAAGAGCAAAAAGCGCTTCTTGCTCTGTTAACAGCGGGTATGCACCAATAACTTTTTGGTCAACGTCTTGCTTGGTTGATATACATATTGGAGAAAGAACTTCCTGGAAAGGCCCTCCCCACACTTTCAACTCCCCATTAATTAAATACTCTTTTTGTTGCAGGAAAGAATTTATCCGATACTTTTCTGGGATACTGTCTTTTTCAGGAAAGAAATTATTCATATTAGCCATAAAAAACACTCCTCGTTCTTATATTTAACCTTTTTATTCTCAACAATACTAAATCAGATTTTATCGATACAAAGCTCTGCTGCTATATACAAGCAACTGCAAACTTGACGCTGCTCCTTCATTCTAAACAATTTATCCTCCTTAACAACGACAAAATCATCGTGCGGAACTTGCACATACGGTCAACCGAAAGTCCTGAGGTAAATTTTCTTCCTATCTTCTTTCATATCAATGCCTTATAATTTTAGCGTCACGTGTCTAAAACTGTCTAAGCCGATGAACGAACATGACGCTCATTTCGTTAACTCTATGTCAGTAAGGACGTTAAGTACATTTTCTCGTTTTTTGAACGTCATCGGGTAGTAACTTGTTTTTCCATTCAATCAATCGCTCAATGTCTAAAACTGTAAAAACAGGATAACGCTTATAATCCCTCTTTGGCTTAATCCATTTCTTTTTAATCCAATAATAAATTGTCTGTCGATGAACCTGTAATATTCTTGCTGCCTGCGTTAAATTGTATTTCTTATTTGACTTCTTGCAAGTCCTTCGAAATATCTTTTTATGACTCTCTTCTATCTTACTATCAATGCGTTGTTCTTTTTCTAGCTTCTTATTAAGCAATCGATCTAATCGCTTTATATCCGCATTAAATAAAATTTCAAGCACGGCCTCATATCTTTGCTGTTCTTCACTGCCAAAAGGATAAACATTTATAACTTTACCCTGCTTATTATGTACAAGTAAGTCCTTTTTTAAAACCGTTCACTTTCATATCCATAATCGGCCTCCTCTATTAACAAAGTTTCTTCATATTTATGAGCTTTATACAAAATATTCTCATCCTAAATTGGGACTTTGATCATATTGCATAATTTCTTTGCAAGTTACGATAGTCAATAATGCGCTAAAAAAATAAAAACCCAGGCACCTTTACGCCTAGGCTATCATATCCCAATGTTCTTTAAATTCCCGCTTTTTTAAAAGTGCTCTTGACAAATTTGAGATACTCAAGACTATCCTTCTCTCCCAAAAAAAATCCGCCATCATAAAGATTAACATTGCGCTCCTGTCTCATTTTATTGCCGAGCACAACAATATCTTGATCCTTGAGCAGTTGGCTCAGTTTCTCTAAAATCTTAATATGATGGCCGGCTTTACTTCTTACTTTGTAGCCCTTTTTAGCAATCAACATAATACCCAGCTTGATCAAAGCGTCATAGCTGAATTTAAAAACAACATCCGACACGTCCGATTCTTCGGCAATCTTAATATCATGCTGGGCAGACAATAAGAATTGGTTAATCTGTTTTTCTTCAAATACCAGTTTCTGAAAGTGTTGACTCTCAAAATTGATCATATGAGCCTTATAATTTTAGTTTTAAAAACGCTGGTTATAAAAGGATCTTTATCTTTTTTCTTTTTCTCGAATTCCTTTGGGCTTAGATTTATTACATTAAACTCCCTGTCTGTATCTTTCTGCAATTTAGCGATGACTCTCTGTAACTCCAAAACAGAATGCGTACCAATGGCCAAAAGATCAATATCACTTGAAGAATCCATCTTATTGCTTGCGTATGAACCGAATAGATAGGCCTCTTTAAGCCCTTTGATATTGCCCATCATATCTTTAAGTCTTTTTTCTATCCCATAGGTTTTTAAGAAAATCTGGCGGTAATGCTCTAAGACAGGATTATCTTTTGAAAGAAAAAAATATCTTTGTTTCCCCCGAAATTCACTTTTAAAGAGGCCTTCTTTTTCCAGCTCTTTAAGTTTGGTCTCAGTATTCTTTGGATCGAGTTCTAAAATCCTTGCCAGCTCATTGATATAGACTTCAGCCTCAGGATTAAGAAAATAGTAATCCAGCAATTTTATTGTTACCTTTGAACGTAGGGATATCATTTTTTCACCATGGTTATGGTAATAAGTTACCATAACTGTTTATTTTGTCAAGTAAATTCAATTTTTGAAATTGTGGCTTACACAACTCAATTATTCACAGTCAGTTATTATTTTTAACACCTTCAATATCATCGTGCGGAACTTGCACATACGGTCATCCGAAAGTCTTGATAAAGACTTTTTTCATAGCAATACCTTATAATTTCATGGTCAAATGTCTAAAACTGTCTAAGCAGATGAACGAGCATGACTTTATATTTTTGCGTTTCGTAATCTCAATGCATTCCCTATCACTGAGACCGAACTGAAACTCATCGCCGCGCCGGCAATCATTGGGCTAAGTAATAATCCAATAAAAGGATAAAGAATCCCCGCGGCAACCGGCACCCCCAGTGCGTTATAAATAAAGGCAAAAAATAGATTCTGACGGATATTCCGCATAACATATCGGCTAAGTTTTAAGGCTTTAACGATTCCATTCAAATCACCCTTAACCAGCGTGATCCCAGCGCTTTCAATGGCTACATCCGTTCCCGTCCCCATAGCCACACCAACTTCTGCTTGCGCTAATGCAGGGGCATCGTTAATACCGTCCCCTGCCATCATGACCAAAGCTCCTTTTCCCATTAATTCCTTGATAATATCTTGTTTATCTTTTGGTTCAAGTTCAGCTCGCACGTCATCAATGTTCAATTCTTTGGCAATTGCCTGAGCCGTCTTTTGATTATCCCCGGTCAACATGATGACCTTCAGCCCGAGATTATGTAGTTCCTGAATCGCAATCGGCGTGCTTTTTTTAATCGGATCGGAAATGCCGATTATACCCAGGATTTGCTTTTCCTGCGCTACCCAAACAACAGTCTGAGCCTTCTCCTGCATAGTTGCTGCCTTTTTCTGTAACTCTTCTGGTACGTTACCGACAAGTTCAATAATAAATTTTTGTTTTCCTAAATAACTATTTTGCCCGCCGATCTTGCCTTTAACGCCTCCGCCTGTAACAGAATCAAATCCTTCAACATCTCTAAAAGATACTTTTTTTTCTTGAACAAAATCAAGCACTGCACGGGCTAAAGGGTGCTCGCTCGACTGTTCTAACGAACCGGCAACGGCTAACAGCTCATCTTCTTCAATACCACTTGTCTTCTCTACCGATGTTACACGCGGCTTCCCCTCAGTCAAAGTACCAGTTTTATCTATCAAAACATGCGTGATCTTTTCGGTCTTCTCAATGGCTTCGGCATTTTTAATCAATATGCCCGCCTGAGCACCCCGGCCTACACCAACCATAATCGACATCGGAGTCGCTAATCCCAACGCGCATGGACAGGCAATTATTAAAACGGCTATCGCATTAACTAAAGCGTAAGCCAATGCTGGTTGCGGGCCCAATAAAGACCAGATCATGAATGTTAATACAGCAATACCAATGACAACCGGCACAAAAATCCCCGCCACTTTATCTACCATGCCCTGTATAGGTGCCCGGCTTCGCTGCGCATCGGCCACCATATGAACTATTTGCGATAATAAGGTTTCCGAACCAACCTTTTCCGTCTTCATTACAAAGGATCCTGTTTGATTGACGGTTGCCCCTATAACCTTATCTCCTTCCTTTTTTTCAACAGGAATGGGCTCCCCTGAGATCATAGATTCGTCGATGGTACTTTTCCCTTCCGTGATCACGCCATCCAAAGGTACTTTTTCTCCGGGACGCACACGCAACAGATCTCCCTTTTTAATCTCATCGACTGGAACCTCTTGCTCTTGTCCATCAATTATACGATTGGCATTTTTTGCCGCTAGTCCTAACAATACCTTTATCGCTTGACCTGTCTGGGCACGGGCTCTCGCCTCTAAATATTGCCCGAGAATCACCAGTACCGTAATCACTACTCCTGCCTCAAAATACAATCCAAGCTTCCCTTCCATTTTTAGTGATTCCGGGAATACATAAGGGAACAAAACAGCCGCTGCGCTGTAAAAGTATGCTGCACCTACACCCATAGCAATCAAGGTGAACATATTTAGGCTGCGATTAATAATTGACTTCCATGCGCGTGTATAAAAAAATCCTCCGGCCCAGAAAATGACCGGTGTCGCTAAAATAAGCTGTACCCAACCGGAAATTCTATGAGAAATAAATTCAAATTTTAAAGCGGGGATCATTTCTTCCAATGCTAAAAGAATAACCGGAAAGCCAAGCACCAACCCTATCCAAAATTTATGGGACAGTTTTTTAATCTCTTCCTGTTCTCCCCTTTTCTCCGGCATCACATTCTTTGGCTCTAAAGTCATCCCGCACTTTGGACAATCTCCTGCATGATCCTGCTCTATTTCCGGATGCATCGGACAGGTATAAATCTGCTTTTGCGCTGACGGACCTTTTGTTTGAACCGGCGTCAAAGTCATGCCGCATTTCGGGCAATCTCCAGGTTTATCACTAATTATCTCAGCATGCATAGGACAAGAATATTCTTGCCCTTTTAGGGTCGAATGCTTCTCATCAACCTTTTGTTGGGATGCATTTTCGTGACTCTGAATAAACTTATCCCGGCATTTATCGCTGCAAAAGTAATACGTTTTGTCATCACTTTTTATTTTTCTTGCATCATGCTCATTAACATCCATACCACAAATTGGATCTTTTTTCATTTTAATCACCCTCTCTATTCGCTAAATATTTTCTTGCGCTTAGAGTAGCTTTTGCTCCCTCACCAGAAGCGATAACTATTCTTTTCCCAAAGGCATTGGTGACATCTCCGCAAGCAAAAATCCCATCAATATTCGTTGAACAATCAGGACTAATGATTATTTCGCCATATTCATTTAAATTTACGAGACCTTGGCAAAACTCAGTATTTGGTAAGAATCCAACCTGTATAAAAACACCTTGGCAAGAGATGTCTTTATATTCTCCGTTTTCCTCAGGGTTAACAACAACTCCTTCTACCTTTTCTTCGCCTTTTATTTCGATGACATCGTGTTTATCCAATATCTCAACTTTATTCCCCTCTTTAAGAGCATCAATGTCCTTTTGGTCAGCGATCAAATTTCCTTTTGAAATCAACCTTACCGAATGACATATCCGTTTTAAATCATTAGCCGTTTGAACTCCGGAATTCCCACCGCCGATCACAATAACATCCATACCTGAAAATAAAGATATGTCCTGAACAGAACTATAAGAGATTCCTTTTCTTTGAAGACGGTCTTCTCCGGGAATACCTAATTTTCTTTTCTTCATTCCTGTTGCAATGATAATTGCCTTAGAAAAGACCTTAATGCCTCCTCTTGTTATAACCTCAAAACTCTTATCTTTTCGCCCAATCTTCAGGACCTCATCTATTTTGTGCATCAAATAATGTTCATGAAGGAATTGTTCTTTAAATTTCTGGGTAAGTTCTCCGCCTGTAATAAAGTCAAACCCCATATAATTTTTAATTTTTGTGCTGTCAATCGCCTGCCCGCCTATATCACTCGTTATGAGAAATGTATCAATTCTCGAGATTGACGCATAAACAGCTGCCGTAAGACCCGCAGGTCCGCCTCCGATAATTACCAAATCATATAAATATTTTTGTGAAAATTTATCAGGAGAATTCTTAAATTGATCTTTACACCCTTGAGAACAAAAAAAGAATTTCTTACCTTCAAATTCAAAGGTAACCTTTTTATTTTCTACAACCATCCCGCAAATAGGATCTTTGAACATCTTTGACTCTCTATTTCTTTTTTATGCTGAAATTGTAGATTGTTTTCCACCTTTCCTTACAATTATACCTTCAAATATACCGCTTTTTTATACATGGGTAAAGGCATTTTTAAAACTTGTTTTTACCCCTTCCAACCCTCAATAATAACCTTTGAGGGGAAGCAAGCTTTGCACCCAAAGGGTAGGCTTCGCACAGCGCAGGAAGCGAAAACACGAAGTGGTTGAGTCCGAGCACAAAGACAGCTTGGAAGCGGGCGGTGCATTCAATCATCAAATCAGCGGAATATTATATATTGTAAAACCTGCATAGAAGGTCATCCGAAAGTGCGAATGTAGACTTTGGGTGCAGTTTCTTTGTAAGTCTTTTGTTTTGAAGACATTGTGATTTTCTTTCTGTTTCGCTTGTGCCCTTTAGGGTAGAAAACAAAAAATTAAGGGGGGAAAAAAAGAGAAAAAGAAATTCTTTTTTGGGGTCGAGCGCCGCCGATGGCGGGAGCGATTTTGATGTTTTTAAAAAGCAGTCCGCACATCGCTTTCTTGGTAGCAAAATCTATTGCTGTCTTAGCCTCGTTATGCCCGTCCAAAAAGTCTTTTACTCTGTTAATATACCCTTCTGATCTTTCACTTTCAATCTCTCTAAGTTCATATCCCGCAAGAAGTATCTTCAGTTCATCTTCTCCTTTGCGAAGTTCTTCTATCTTACCACGAAACACATCCTCACCAAGCAAATTTTCTAAATACGCGTCTGTTAGTTTTGACTGCTTTCTTTGGTTTTCTTCAAGCTTATTTTTGATTAAAGATGAGTCAATTTTGGCTTTTTCATAAACTTTCGTTTGCCCTAATTTCTTCTTCATCATGCCCCTTTGCGCATTTTTGCACATCATATTTTCTTCAACGACACTGAATTCTTTGACAGATTCAATCCCTATTGCCCTGCTTCTTTAAATACTCAACTCCTTTTTTAGTAAGACGGTATTTTTGTAAGCGGCTTTTAGGCTTATCGGGAATCGTTAACTCAATCTGCTTTTCTTTCAAAAGCCGACGAACTACATTATTAAGTTGCCCTGAAATTTCCTTTTGACCAAGACGCACAGATATCTCCGATTTACTTACTGGGCCGTTTTGCAATAAGTATTGGATACGAACTCCAAGCGACTCTGGCTGCGACTCTGGCTGCGACTCTGGCTGCGACTCTGGCTTCCCTGTAGCTTGTTTGCGCCAAACTGTCAAAATGAAAAAGCCGTTTTCCAAACGGAATTCAGGTAGTTTCAAACCAGCTTTCCGACAGTTATCAAAAATATCGACTGTCCCGGTCCCTGCTTTTTCAATGTACTTCGTCAGAAAAAGCGGTTCGGCTATCAACGGATTTGCAGGTTGAGACGAGTGAGACCTTGATAAACTCTCAATTGTCAGCGATGGCGGTAATGTCCCGGGATTCCATATCTCAAGGCGATCCGAAAAAAGCATGATTTCTACACTAGCATTACTTGTGTAATCGCGATGAGCAATAGCATTGACAATACCTTCCGCAACCACCTCTCGCGGAACATCGTATTTAACCGGCGCTTGTGTGTCATGCTTACGAGTGCCAACAAACCGGTTCAGTTTTGACATTAGGAAATCAACTGATGATCTACCATATCAAAGACCGTTCCTTTATAAATTTGATATGATGGGATCGGCTTTAGCTTTCGCGTACCATGAAAATGCATGCATTTCACTTCTGAAATGACAATAAACCTTTGAGGTTTAATCCCGAATAATAAAATCGCCGCATGATTCGGTTTACCCTCATCAAGCAAATCTAAATGCGTTAAAACGTCCTTAACAGGAGTTTTATCTGATAACGCATAATTACGAGAACTACGAGCTTCAGCAAGAAACCAGCGAATCTTGTCTTCTGAGATATCAGATATTTTCGCTTTACGACACACCGTTGCATCAAAAGGGCCTGTAATAATCCTGCCGGTTGAAAGAAGATGACTTACTAAACTCGCATAAACAGCCACATGTAATTCCGGCTGCGCCTTGAAACGGCGTCGAATTAACTGCTTGCCTGCTGCTCGGATTAATCCTAGCATTTTAGGATGTCGAATAGAATCATCCTCCCCTTTAACAAAAATCAAACGAAGCCTACCAAGCTTGGTTGCTAAAAGAAATTCCTTGTGGGTTGGCGATTGTCCTTTGTCGTCCCTAGAGCCATAATCATTTCCGAATAATCCAAGGTATATATCGCTATCCTTAACCTCCTCTAAATAAACTTCATCTGCACGGCGATCGCTAGCGGGTAAAGCTTCAAATATAAAAACCTCAAAGAATTGTCTCAACAAAGTGTCACCATGGATATAGTTTCTTAATGCTTGACGTTCTTCTTGAAGTTCTTTCTGAACACCGCTAATAAATATTTTGTATTTCATGTATTCGTCCTCGATTTAATAAATTTCTTTAGATCTTCTGGCTTTATTTTCCATTGTCCAATTTTTACTGCTTTAATCTGTTTGAGAGCGATAAGATCACGCACCCACTCTTCTGTTATATCCAGTTTTTTAGCAACTTCTCGTACTGTAAGATATTTTTTTAGATCAACCATTGATAGAACCTCGCTCTTGAAGGTACTTTAACATAATCCTTATTACTCCGTATGAATCCATATAATAACTCTTATCATAAAATAAGTCAATTTGATTCCACCCCACATACATTAGGGGACAAGCAAGCACATAAAAGGCGATGCTAAAGACAGCGAAGCTGGCTGAAGCCGCCTGACTGTGACTGTAGGGCGGGTGGGGTTTTTAAAAATAATCCAAATATTCATCAAAGCAACGCGAACCCGAAGGGCAAAAGTCTTCCGCCTAAAGCGGATGTCTTTTGGCGTTGCGAACTGTTCTGGCTTTTTGAAAAAAAGACAGAAGTGTTGATGAATATTTGATACAGGTATCTTCTACCTCTTGAGGAATTCGGGGAAGACACATCTAATTTTCTATGTACTAGAGATTCTGGATAAACGTGTAAATAAAAATTAGGTGAAAAACAGCTTTATCGAAGGCTAAGTAGCTAACAAAACACTTGTTGTTGCTTTTGTTTCAGTTTTGGACTTTGGTTTTATGATAATCTCCACATCCCATTTAAGTACTGTTAATAATCTAAAAAGATGTTCCAGGGAGAATATGCTAAGTTTCCCATTCATAAGATTAGAAACTTTTGATTGTGGTAGATTAAGAATTTTGCCAGCTTGTTTTTGATTAAGATCTCTCTCATTAATAATTCTAGTTATGTGAGACATTATCTTAGCCCTAATCAATGTACGTTCTGGATCAGAAACACCAATATCTTTAAATATATTATCACTACCTCTAATAATTTTTTCCCTCATAACTTATCAACTCCTCTTATAATTTTCGACATGATCTGCTTCAGCCGCTCTTAAACGCCTTTTTATTAATTCTATGTCTTGTTTAGGAGTTTCAATTCCTTTCTTTGACTTTTTTTGAAAACAGTGCAATACATAAATCACTTCAGAAAATCTTACAGTATAACAAGCTCTATATGTATCAGTATCATAATTATCAATAATCTCTAAAACACTGGCGCCTGAAAACCCCCTCAAAGGTTTCGCAGAAGCAGATTTCTCCCCTTTTTGAGCTTGACGAAGAGCATAACCTATATCATCCTTAACGTCTTCAGGAAATTCCCTAATGTCATCTTTTGATGATCCAACCCAATAAAGTTTTTTGTCTTCTTTTTTCTTCATTATAAGTATACCATATTTGGTATATTCTAGCAAATTAATATTTAATTTGATAACTCTATGCAATATTATACAATATTTGGCTTTTAAGAACAAGCGGCCCAGCGAGCGCGCAGAGAGCCCGAGCTCAAGCGAGGGCGAACGGTTAATCAAGCCAATTCTGTCGCAGAAAAGAAGGAAAAAAGCATATTGTAGATTTTCAAGAAGAGTTCAACCGAAAGTCTTGATGAAGACTCTGGGAGCATTTTTGATGTCCCTCGACTTCTCGGGGGACTTCCGGTAATCGTAAGTTGTTTGTTTTGAAGACATTGTGATTTATTATCACTTTTAAAAAATGCTAAATTATTTCTTAATACAATAGTTGCTTTTTACCATATTCTTTTGCCCTAAATAAAACCTGTCCCTGTCATTCATCGGCTTGAATTTTGTTCAATTAAATAATCTTAAGAAGTCTAAACCTACCACAGATTGTAACCAGTTCGCTTTTCTCTTTTTTTTGTTGATCTAAACATAAATTCATCTGGAAATTTCCTTCTGAGCTTACTTTAATCCCTTTATTAAACTTTCTATCGTATCAACGAAATCTATTGCGTTTCTATAAATCTTTTCTGCATCTTTTTGAGCAATAACTGAATCGGCTTTATATTGCGCTGTGTTCCTTTTAGATTTTGTGGCCCACATTCTATTAACATATTTTTCATCAAGCTTCTTTGCGGATTTTATCTTCTCAATATCATCTGAATCTATTGTTTTTTCTTTCAAAACATAATGATATTCTAATCCTTCAATAAGGCTTTCATGGCTTTGAGCTTTTATTCCTATCGCAGCCAATGCGGCTGTCGCCGCATGAAACATTGCATAATATCCACAGCTTATAGTCCAATCATATCCGATATAATCAGAGCTTACTTTTAGTTTTTTCTTGCTCTCTTTATCTTTTGAAACTTCCATAAGCAAAGAGCTTGTTTCAATATTATGCCTTGCTTTATCAACATGGTATTTTACTAACGCTGTGATTGTAGAATCCACTTTTAAATCACCGTTTTCAAAATACCCTTTTACTTTTATTTTTAACATTTCTTTCTTCAAATCGCTCATTTTATTACCTCCAATATTAATTCCCAAAATTTCTCCGCACCAAACAGTATTATTTTATTTTTTAATATCTCCTTACCTACATTATTCTCCTTATCTTTTAACATTGTTAATAAATTTGTCGGTTCGGAAACTATAGGGTTGATTTCAACACCAAAGCCTTTTGACAAAGCAACACATTCCATATCAATAATTTCATCATACTTATTTTTTGAAGGAACAAGGATGAAAAGATCAATATCACTTTTTTTAAAGTTGGTCCCTTTAGCCAAAGACCCAAATAGAACAACAGACAGTAAATTAAAATCTGTTTTTTTAGGCAATACCGAAAGAAGCTTTTCAACAACAAAAAAAATCTTATCTCTTTTCTTTAGAAAATCTTCAGCTATCTGATTTGATATTTTAACAAAGCTTGTTTTTACTTCGGGATTATTGTAGTTAGGTTTGCAATATTTACGGTTTGTGCGCTGATTCACAATTAAAATACCTCTACCTTCCAGCTCTTCGACTTGCCCGTGAACATAACTATAGGAGATATTTGTCTTAGTAGCTAACTCGTTGATTGTAAATTCAGAATATACATCGTCGTAGAACAGCTTAATTATTTTATCTTGCATTTTTTAAACCCTCCTTATCACTTCTGGTGATAATATTATCACTATAACAGATATATGTCAAGCGAAATCATTATAAGGGGAAATAAATTGACTTTGAGCGCAGGGAATGGAAATCCGAAGGATTTCACAGGGCATTTCAAGGACTAGGTACCCGAAATTTTTTTAAAATTTCTGGGTGCGAATTCCCGAAACTAAAGTCCTTGGAATCTTCCAGATTCATAAGGGTCCGCTAGACTGGCGAGGAAGAGGACGCAGGCCCGAAGCGAAGGGTCACGCCGAAACATCAGGTGCCCTCCTGCCACACGCAGGCTTTTTCATACATCTCGGGTAGATAGGATCGCAGAATAAAAAGAAAAAAGTGTTCAGTAGATTTTCAGGAAGAGTTCAACCGAAAGTCTTGATGAAGACTCTGGGAGCATTTTTGATGTCCCTCGACTTCTCGGGGGACTTCCGGTAATCGTAAGTTGTTTGTTTTGAAGACATTGTGATTTATTTTTCCCTAC
>Ga0180007_10005529_pt1 | contig 12729 bp, 17 predicted proteins | sample MM_PC_MetaG_FD_121122 | JGI IMG/M metagenome (GOLD analysis project Ga0180007, IMG submission 121122) | Groundwater microbial communities from the Aspo Hard Rock Laboratory (HRL) deep subsurface site, Sweden - MM_PC_MetaG | ecosystem: Environmental > Aquatic > Deep subsurface > Groundwater... | reverse complement strand
TGATAATCCGGCCCGACCGTACAGGCCGACAGGGCCAAACACAGCATAATCAGTATGATTTTTTGGTTCAACATGGACTTGAAAAGCTCAGGCAAAGCCATTTCTCGCGTCAGTCATATGTGATCTGGCCATAATTCGTTACCTCGTCCGGTCTGCATCGGTCGAATCGCTGCCTGCCATGCCTGCAACGGCATGCAGGGAAAAGCGGGTGATATGTTCTGCCAGCGCCTCCACATCCCCCGGCCCGGGCTCCCGCTTTTGCAGCCTGCTGACCACCGGCCGAGAATGCAGATAGAAAACGCACTGCCCCATGATGCTCAGGCAGCAGAGATGAACCGCCTGCTCATCCGTACCGTCTCCGGCAAGTTTGCGGATAATGAAGGCCAGTTGCTGATAAAGAGGTCTGATTGCCTGCTCCACGATGCGGTCCAGAGCCGAAGTGGGATCGGCCATCTCCTGCACCATCAGCTTGCCGTGCCAGGCCGGTCGGCCATCGTCTAAGATCCGCAGCAGAAAAGAGCGGATAAAGGCATGGAGCCGTTCCCGCCCGCCGGCCTCCGGCTGCAGACCGAGATCCGAGGGATATTTCTCCTTGGCCGAACTGAAGGTATAGTGCAGTACAGCTGCATAAAACCCCTGCTTATCGCCGAAATAATAGCTTATGGATGCCACATTGGCGTGGGCCCGCCGGGCGATTCTGCGCACCGTGGCCCCCCGGAAGCCATAGCGGGCAAAGACCTCGCCCCCGGCCTGCAGCAGCCTCTCTTTGGTGGAAATCCGTTTGGCCGTCCGTTCCCTGTTCTTTTCATCGCCGGTTGCCTTCATGAAACAGAAGTTTCATGACAATTGTTTAACTTTGACAATGACAATTGAGGCCCCACCCCGCCTGCGACGTGAATTTATCATAAAGTAACCTTGTGGCCTTGCCATGTTAGCGGTGAAACCGCGCCAGGATCATCCCGCGGTATGACACGCAAAATTTTCATCACGCAGTTTGAAGTTACTTGCAAGGAATTGGTATTAAGTGCAGACACCGAGTTCGGGTGAGGACCAATCACGAAATTATCATATACTTTATGGCTGTCGGGACCGTAAACCCAAGTCGAGCATGCTGCGAGGAGACAGTCAAGTTGTTGGACAAAAAACGGCCAACTCATATCGAGTTGACCCTTTCAGTAAAAGCTGGCCGGATGAGAGAATTAAACATCTGATCCCTGGAGCCTTGTCCTGAGTCCTTTTGTGTTTGTGATAGTGATAAACTTGCATACGTTAGAACTTCGGACTCTTCAGTTCCAACTAACTCATCATAAATTACAATCTCGGCAAAAAAATCTATTCCTCTGAATCTTGTAACCTCGCCATTTTGATGCGTATTTCACGCTCGACCTTTTTTTTAAAAGCTCCCTCGATCTTGAAAACCAGATCTTCCGGATTGCAAGGCTTTCTCAGAAAATCATAAGCACCGAGTGTCATCCCTTCAACCCCTTGTTCTCGAGAGGCATTCCCGGTTAAAATAATAGCCTCAGTGAGAGGCTTTATCTTTTTGATTTCCCGCATAGTTTCTATCCCGTCAATACCCGGCATAATCACATCAATTATGGCCACATCGAAATCGGAATCCTTTATCTTTTCGATAGCATCCTCACCGTTCAGGCAGATTGTTACATCATATTTTTGTCTGATCAAACGCTTGGAAAGATATTCTAAAAACATTTCTTCATCATCAACCAGCAAAAGCCTGGGGTTCATTTTTCTTATTCCTCACGAATTCAGCTAGGCGCTCTGCGCTTTAACGGTAACACAAAATTGCGCAGCAAGTTTGTGTAGAAAATTTCTTATAAAATTATGGCTGTTCTCGTTTGTTATCTTGAGATTTACTAATCATTTTTTTCCCTGTTTTGCGAAATTCAATCCCATAATCGCTGATTTTTTGTCTAAGAGTGCGAGGTTTGATCTCCAACATATCAGCCGCTTTAGACCTCTGTCCATTGGTCATCTGCAGAGCGGTCAGGATAAGGGACCTCTCCAGTCTTTCCCGAGCTTGGCGCATGGGTTCAACGCCGACAGAAGGCAATAAGGAAGATGTGTTATTTGCTTCATGGGACTCCTGAACTCGATTTAGGGATTGATCAAACCCCTCTTCAATAAAATCCTCAGGGAAATCTTCCTGCTGGATAACCGGACCTGAAGTCGTTAAAAAGACTCTCTCAATTAAATTCTTGAGTTGTCTGACATTGCCGGGCCAGACATGTGAAATCAGGTATTCCAATGCCTTCGGGGAAAAAGTTGCCTTTTCCTTCTGGTACAGTTTAGCAAATCGTACTAAAAAGTAGTCCACCAGATGAGGAATCGCTTCTTTTCGTTCTCTTAGAGGTGGAAGTTTGATTGGGATAACCTGCAAGCGGTAAAAAAGATCTTTTCTAAAATTTCCTGCCTTGACTTCTGCTGCAAGGTCTTTATTGGTAGCTGCAACAATGCGCACATCAACCTTAATGGGGTTTTCCGCTCCAATTCGCCGAAAGCATCCGTCTTCCAGCACTCGCAGAAAGCTTACCTGGTTGATCAGGGAAATCTCCGCGACTTCATCCAGAAACAGGGTTCCCAGGTGGGCCTGTTCAAATCTTCCCTTTGTTTGTTTCACGGCGCCGGTGAATGCTCCTACTTCATGGCCGAACATCTTGCTCTCAAATAAATCACCTGCAAGGGTGCCGCAGTTGACCGGTATAATGGGTTTATCCCTGCGGTTGCTTTTTTGATGAATAATGCGGGCCAGGAGTTCCTTGCCTGTTCCAGACTCACCATAGATGAGGACATTAGCATCAAACCGGGCAATCTGGTTCACGGTCCTGATAACGGCGCGCATATGCTCGCTCACCACGACAAATTCCGGGAAGAGATCCGGTTCGATTTGCCCATGTAAAGCTACCTTGGGAGGCTTCATGTGTGATTACCTGGTTATATCAGTCTAACGGCCACGGCCTTAATGAAATCGTTTAACGCGTTTTTATAGAACCAGCTTTGCTGCTTTTTTATATAAAGACGGTAGTATCTCATGAATAATTATACTTTCAATTTAACAAAGCGGCAAAAAAATGTCAATAATGAGTTAGCTGTTGTTTTGTAGGCATAAAATCACCGCTTTCTTGAAATGTCAGGGCATTCATTTTAGAAAACAAAAAGTTTGTTAAATCAGTAGATTAACAACTGATTTGGGCTCAATATAAAAAGCTGGCATATCAGTTGCTGAGATAAAGAAGTAAGGCGCGAAAGGCGGTTGATTGTCTTGTCGAGGAGGCCAGGCTTGTTGCTTGAAAACTTGACTCATTTACAACAACTTCTGATAACTAAAGGGCCTTGAAGGCGTATATTCATCTCAGATTTAAGCACTTCCCTGAGGTCACGCATGAGCTTAAACAGCGATCATGTCCCAGCAGTAGAAAATTTATTTTTTTGGGGGTTGGATGCTTAAGCTGAATCGGCTATATGCTTTCTTCAAAATAGAAAATGGATAAAACCAACAGGAAAATGATTTCGATCAATATGATACCATCGAAACGGATAAAAGATTTAATGCTGGATCTAAGCGTGCTTAAACGGGTCTCACCCCAGGCAAAGGTGGTTGAGGCCGTCAAATTACTTGATGAAAGGCGTCAAAGCGGATGTCTTCCGTTCTTGCTGGTTGTTGATGAGGTTGGAAATAAGGAGGAAATTCTGGGTAAGCTTTCAATTGACGATATCCTTGCTCAGATGGAGCCGTCCACCATGAAGATGGAAGAGCTTCCCATCTTCTGGCAGAGTCAGTTTTGGGAAGAATGCGAGGATATCCTGCAAAAGACTACCGACTCTATTATGTCTCCCGTGAAGCATGTCATTCATCAAAGCGCCACTCTCATTGAAGCCGTTCATTTGATGAATTCCGGCGGAGTCGATTGGCTTCCGGTTGTGGAAAGGGAAAATGTTGTTGGTATTCTTTTTAAAGAGGACCTCTTCAACGAAGTTTTGGCCGCGGCTCAACCAAAAGACGATGAGTTGTCTGACGATCCATCATAAGGTGCCTTGAAAATTTGCCATGCTGCTCGGATTGAGTTGCTTACAACATACACGCCTGCGTATATGTTTCGGAAAGAGGGTTTTAATTGAAAATTGTTTCACTTTGGAACATAACCTTTTGATTTTGCGATGATCTATACCATCGTCAATGAGCGTATTTGCTTGACAATTATATAGGAAAATACTAAAAAAAATCATTAAAATGCTATTTTGGACAAAAGCGGGTCAATATTCATAACTACAGCATCTTGAAATGACAAAAACTCAAAGGAGAGACGTATGACCGATCAGCCGACTATTCGAATTCTTTTAGTAGACGATGAAGAGACTCTGCTTGAATTCTTATCCAAACGCCTTTTAAAACAGGGCTATACCGTAAAAGCAACCTTCTCTGGCGAAGAAGCTGTAAAGGTAGCTCAAGATGCACATTTTGATGTGGCTATTGTCGACTTGAAGATGCCCGGCATTGATGGTGTGGAGACCCAAAAGAGACTGAGACAGATTCAACCGTTCTTACAGTGCATTGTGTTGACCGGCCATGGTTCCATTGAAACAGCCCTGGAAAGCGGTCAACAGGAAGCATTCCAGTATATGCTCAAGCCTGTGGATTATGATAATCTCATAATTTCCATCCAAAAGGCATACGAGAAGAAAATGAAGCTACAAAACCAAGAATTTAAAGAGAAAGTGGCAGCGATAACCACGTCGGGCATGGGGGCGCACGGCATAAGGAAGGCTATCAGCGAACTGCATAAAATTTATGGAATCGAATAACTCTCTACAGACCGAACTGAAAAGAGCCAAGCAGGAACTGGCCGGCTACAAGATAGAGTTGCATCAAACCAGAGGCTACCTGCAGTCTATTTTGCAGAGCTCGGAAGATATAATCTTTGCTACGGAAGTCGGCGGCATGCTGATATCTTTCAGCAAGGGTGGAGAAAAGGTTCTGGGTTACACGTGGGAGGAGTTAGTCGGCAGAGACATTAAGGACTTAGCTGAAAACCCTCTCTTATTTCAAGAATTCATGAGCTCTTCTCTGCAGGGTGGCGTTACAACGCACTTGGATCTCCCCTTTCGGCACAAGGAAGGAAAATCAATTTACTGTAATGTCACCCTGATAAATTTGACCAACAGGGAAGGTCAAAGAGTCGGCACGGTTGGAGTCTGCCGCGATATCACCTTGTGGAAAAAGTTGCAGGAAGATCTCGTTCAGATCGACAGACTGGCGGAAATAGGCAGGTTGGCGGCCGGCGTGGCCCATGAGATCAACAACCCCCTTGCCATTATCGGCGAGGCTTCGGGATGGGCTGGCATGGTAATCAACGACGCCAAGGACCTCAACGCCGAAGACCGATCAGAACTGGAAAAGGCCGCAAAAGTAATCAGTGAGCAGACTAAACGCTGCCGCAGCATAACCCATCAACTATTAGACTTTGCCAGACGTTCCGAGCCGGAAAAAACCGAGTTTGATGTGCATGCATTACTCAAAGAAAGCGTCGGTTTTTTAAAGCCTGAGTTAAAGCATACCTCTATTGAAATCGACTTTGATTTTATGCCAGGTCCCCTGCTGATGCGTTCAGATCCCAGACTGCTGGAACAGGTTTTTGTTAATTTTATTACTAACGCTATTCACGCCATTAAAAAAACCGAGAAAGACAAAGGCCGTATTGAGATAAAAACCCTCAGGACTGATTCGAAAGCGGAAATAAGTTTTAAAGATAACGGCGTCGGCATCCCGCCGGAAAATCAACAAAAGATCTTCGATCTGTTTTATACTACCAAACCTCCGGGAAAAGGGACAGGTCTCGGTTTGCCGATTTGTCAGAATATCATCAAAAAGATAGGGGGAGAAATTTCTTTTCATAGTGAAGTAGGAGTCGGCACTTCTTTCACTATCAATGTTCCCCTTTCCTGATCATCCATTTTCTTCGTGCACGATTCTTTCAAATAACATCCCGCTCATTCATTCCATCATATAGCCCCCCCCAGATCTCTCATCCTCTGTTGTCTCACTTTCTTATTTAAAATGTTCACACCATAAATCGGCAAAAAAATGCCGCCTTATTACCTTGCATATTCTATTCGGCATGAATTTATTAAGTCCTATAGCGGTCAGACTATTTTTTATCTTGCTGGAAATGCTGTAAAAGCAGATAGTTATATCGTACGGAAGACTCCAAACAATAAAATGGCACATCTATTGCTATATTTTCGATTAAAAATCGAGACGCCAAATTGAAATCAACAACTCAAAGGAAAAGCTTCACTTTTTTGCGTGGACGAATTTAGGGAGTGCCTCATGTTGAATAAAAACGAAGAAAAGAATCTTCACAATAATCAGCCTGAAATTGTCCAGAAAAACCAGTCGTCCCTCTATTTTTTCCCTTTCCTGACAACCTTCATCATTATGTTTGGGGTCTGGATGCTTCTCTCCGGCAAATTTGATCCCTTTCATCTCAGCCTTGGAGTCATTTCCTGTGCTATTGTTGCTTTTCTGTCATCCGACCTGTTGTTTCCATCGCCGAAACTAAAAGGGAAGCTGACTGTTTTTATACGATGGCTCTGTTATCTCCCCTGGCTGACAATAGAGCTCTTCAAGGCCAATTTTCATGTAGCCTATCTCGTTTTCCATCCAAGGATGATGGATCTGATTGATCCAAGAATTATCAAATTTAAAAGCACGCTTGATAGTGAATTAGGATTGGTGACATTTGCCAATTCAATCACGCTTACCCCAGGTACGATTACGGTTAATGTGTCAATAGACGGAGATTTTAAAGTTCATGCTATTGACAAAGCTTCCGGCGATCCGTTGCCGGGCGAAATGGAAATAAAAATTGCCAAAGTCTTCAGGAAGGTCTGATGGATAATATCTTTTTATACTCAAGTCTTTACCTGTCTTTTTTAATGGTTTTTTCTTTATACCGCGCCGTAATCGGACCTACCGTCCTGGACCGCATGATCGGCGTTAATGCCATAGGAAGCAAGACCACGGTAATGCTGATACTGATCGGTCTTCTTTACCACCGGGTCGATATGTTTGTCGACATTTGCCTGGCCTATGCCATGCTGAATTTTATCGCTGTGCTGGCGGCATCCAGGTACTTCCATAAACGCCAAGGATTATCGGATGAAATATGATGCCAGTGAGCACGTTGGACACTTTGTTAAAAGCGACTTAGCCGCACTTCAAAAATTATTCCTGTAATTTTATTCAGGTGCTTAATATGGATATCCTTGTATGCATACTGCTATTTTCCGGGCTGTTCTTTTTAACGGCAGGATCGATTGGAATTCTGCGTTTTCCGGATTTTTACTCCCGGCTGCATCCGGCAGGCAAGCTCGACACCTTAGGCACCCTTTTGGCGTTGATGGGACTTGCCCTCTTCAGCCTTCATCATTTTTCATTAGGCGCCCTGCTCACCAGTTTAAAAATTATGCTCATTATCATATTTGTTTTTGTAGCCAGTCCCACAGCCACCCATGCAATTGTTGACGCCGGCGTCAGGGCTGGTCTGGCTCCTTGGACCAAGGGCGAAAAAAGGAGGTAACCTATGTTCTGGCAGATAGATCTGGCCATCCTTACGCTTGTTGTCGTCACCGCTGTCGGATCGTTAATGGTCAAGGATTTGCTCGGCGCCGCCATCCTGTTCGGGGCTTATAGTTTTCTGATGTGTCTGCTCTGGTCCATCATGGGAGCGGTGGATGTTGCCTTTACCGAGGCTTCGGTGGGCGCGGGCGTCAGCTCCGTATTTTTTGTTGCCGCTGTTTTCCGTACGTCAAGGAGGACAAAAGATTGAAAATCATCGGACTCATCATCACGATTATAACGGGAGCATTTCTGGTTTATGCCGCAGTCGATTTTCCGGCCTGGGCGGACCCGAATTCTCCTGCCAGCACATACCTTTCTCCCTACTTTATTGAAAATTCAATGAAGGATACGTCCGTACCCAATTTCGTTACTTCATTGCTGGCAGACTATCGTGGCTTTGACACCATGTTTGAGACGACGGTCATTTTTACAGCGGGCCTCGTCTGTTTCATCCTTTTACGAATCTCTGGAGGGAAAGAGCCGGAGACCAGACATTATCGGCATGTCCTTACCGGCGTCACCGTAACGCTTAAAGAAGGACGTAAAATACCCGCGTCTGAAGATTTTGAAAGAATCGACGACCTCTGGACGCCTCCTGATCTGATCATCAAAACGGGTTGCCGCTTAATGATTCCTTTTATTCAGCTCTTTGCTCTCTATGTCATTGCCCATGGACATTCGAGCCCCGGTGGGGGGTTCCAGGGCGGTGTCATCCTGGGGGCCAGCATCATTTTGCTGGCGATATCGCACGACCTGCGAACCGCACTTGAAAGAATGCGCGAAAAAGTGGTCGCTATTCTCTGCCCAGTGGGCGTTGCCATCTATGCAGGCACCGGCACCCTGTGCCTTTTATTAGGACTCAATTTCCTTGATTACAGTGCACTCGCCTCAGTGCTCCATGTCGACCCGATATCAGCACGCTCCCATGGTATTCTCATGGTGGAAATAGGTGTCGGCATCGCTGTCATGACCACTATGATATGGATCTACAACAACATTTCATCGGCGGGCAAATACAACCAGGGACTCTAAGATATGTCTGAACTGATACCGACTATTATCGCCAAGTATAATTACTGGATCTATATCACCTTAATGATGATCGGTCTTTATGCCATGATTGCCAAAAACAACCTGGTCAAAAAGATTGTGGGCATGAATATCTTTCAAACGGCTATCATTCTCTTTTACGTATCCATCGGCGTTAAAAAAGGGGCCACCATTCCGATTTCAACAGGTGGCCATGGGGCGGCCCATGAAGTGGTACATGCTGCGGATTACCTCAATCCGTTGCCGCATGTACTGATGCTGACCGCCATTGTTGTCGGTGTGGCTACCCTCGGAGTTGCCCTGGCCTTGGCCTTAAGAATATATAGCCGGTACAACACCCTCGAGGAAGATGAAATCTTAGCGAAGATAAGAAAAAAATGAGCCAACAATATCCTGTACTTATCGTCATTGTTCCCTTATTGTCTGCCTTTGCCATCAGCATTGCCGGCTGGGTGAATAAAAGACTGTGTTTTCCGATTATCGTAACGGCACTGGGCGTCGCCGTCTATGCGTCAGTTGGTCTGCTGTTAACGGTGTTGGAAAAAGGTGTGGTCATTTATCACCTGGGCGGATGGCCCCCACCGGTAGGCATTGCCTATTATGTTGATCATTTAAATGGATTGGTGCTGGTTGTCGTTTCCCTCGTCGCCCTTTTGAATGTGATAGCGTGCAAAAAAAGTATTGAGCTGGAATTTCCGGATAAAGCGGCGCCATTCTATACCTTATACATTCTCATGGTGACCGGTCTCTTGGGAATTGTGGTAACCGGTGATGCCTTTAACCTTTATGTACTGCTCGAGATCGCCGCGTTGACGGGTTACGGGTTGCTTGCCATGGGAGAAGAACGCGCCCCGCTGTCAACCCTGAATTATCTCTATATGGGTACGATCGGCGCCTGTTTTTATTTACTGGGGGTCGGCTATCTCTATATTGTCACCGGTTCCTTGAATATGGTGGATATTGCGCGGTTACTGCCCCCCCTTTACCAATCCAAGGCGGTACTGGCCGCTTTTATTATCTGTATGGTCGGGGTCTGGCTCAAGATGGCCTTCTTCCCTTTGCACGCCTGGTTGCCCAATGCCTACACCCATGCCCCTTCGGCGGCCAGCAGTTTGATTGCCCCGTTGGTCACCAAGGTGATGGTCTATGTGATGATACGGCTCATTTTAACCGTGTTTACCCCCGAATTTGCCTTTGCCACCTTGGCTTTGAACAACGTCGTGGTCTGGCTTGCCGTCATCGCCATTGTCATGGGCGCCATCCTTGCCCTGGCGGAACGTAATCTCAAGAAAATGTTGACCTTTATCATCGTGGCGGAAGTTGGCTACATGGTGGGCGGCGCCTGGTTGGGAAACCGTGCCGGCATGACCGGCGCGATCCTCCATATTGTTAACGATGCCCTGATGACGCTGTGCGTCTTTCTGGTGGTCGACAATATTGTTTATAAGGTCAAGGGATATGCCTTTGAGGACCTGCAAGGGTTGTTCCGGAAAATGCCTTTTACCATGGGGGCCTTTGTTGTAGGAGCCATGTCCATTATCGGGGTTCCCCCCACCTGCGGTTTTTTCAGCAAGTGGTATCTGATCCTCGGGGCTCTTCAGGCCGGCCATTACGGCTTTGTGGCCGCCCTTATTTTCAGCAGTCTGGTGTCGGTGGTTCTGTTTTTCAGGATTTTTGAAATCTGCTATTACGAGCCATTCAGCGATCATCATGGACATGATCATCCGCCGGAACCAATGGATGAAGCACCGCTTTTGATGGTGGTTCCACTTTTAATTGTGGCCGTGATCTTAATTCTGGTCGGGCTTTACACGGGTGATATTGTTAATCATGTTATCAAATTTGCCATTCCTGAAGGTCTTGTGTGATAATGGAAACGATCACTTCAATCAAACCCTTGCTGGCCGTTCTGGTTTCGCTGTTAGTTACTCCCATGCTGATCTCAAGCAGATCTCCGAACGTCCGCGAGGGCTGGACCTTTGTAGCGGCCATAATCAAGCTTGCCATTGTCGCCTCCATGGTACCGGTAATCTTGCAAGGAACGGAGATCGTGTATACAGTCGCCGAAGTATTCCCGGGCGTTGCCATCAAATTCAAGGTTGACGCCTTCGGCATGCTCTTTGCGCTTGTCTCTTCCACGCTGTAGATTGTGACGACCATTTATTCCATCGGTTATATGCGCGGACTGAATGAACACAGCCAGACCAGGTATTTCTGCTTCTTTGCCATCGCCCTTTCAGCCACCGTTGGGGTGGCTTTTTCCGCCAACCTGTTTACACTGTACCTTTTTTACGAGATGCTTTCTTTTGCCACCTATCCTCTGGTTGCCCATCATCAGGATCAGGAGGCACGCAGCTCAGGTCGAAAATATCTGCTGTATATCGTGGGCGCCTCGATCGGGCTGGTTCTTCCAGCCATGATGATATGTTACAATCTGACAGGCACCCTTGAGTTCTCAAAGCAAGGAATTTTTACCGGAACGGAACCTAATGCCACCATGCTCGTGCTTCTTCTCATGTTGGTGCTCGGTTTTGCCAAGGCGGGGATCATGCCCTTTCATTCATGGCTTCCCGCAGCCATGGTGGCGCCTACACCGGTCAGCGCTCTGCTGCATGCGGTGGCTGTCGTCAAGGTCGGCGCTTTCAGCGTTCTTCGCGTTCTCACAGGCGTATTTGGCATAGACCTTTTGGCCCGCCTTAATCTCGGTATCGTCATCTGCTATCTTGCCGCCTTTACCGTTATTACAGCTTCACTTATCGCTCTTTCCCAGGACGGCCTGAAAAGGCGCCTTGCCTTTTCCACCATTGGCCAGCTTTCCTATATTGTATTGGGCGTGGCGCTCCTTTCACCTAAGGGGATGATAGGCGGCATGACCCATATTGCCATGCACGCCTTCGGCAAGATCACCCTGTTTTTTTGTGCCGGTGCGATTTTTGTCGCCACGGGCAAAAAGAACATCAGCGAAATGGTCGGCATCGGCAGAAGAATGCCGATTACCATGGTCGCTTTCTTCATTGGTTCTCTGAGCGTAATCGGTCTACCTCCCACCGGTGGTTTTTTCAGCAAATGGTATCTTGTCCAGGGAACTATCCAGGCTGATCAGTGGCCTATGCTGGTTGTGCTTCTTACAAGTTCACTATTAAACGCCGCCTATTTTTTCCCTATTGTGTATAAGGCCTTTTTCTGCACGCCGGAAGAGGCCATGTTTGAAGACAGAATAGAAGAGGCCCCAATATGGTGCGTGGTCCCTCTGGTGATTACCGCCGCAGGCTCTATCGCGCTGTTCTTTTATCCTACGCTCTTTCTCAAACTGGCTGAACTGGCGACGAGGTAACTGATGAATGCAAATGAAGTATTAAACATCAGGAGCGGACAATGAAACAAAAAAAAGAATTCGATTATTTTGACCGGCCTGAGACCATAAAAAAGCTATGGATCCTTCTTTACGTTGTCTGCGTGCTGACAATAGTTCCTGACTTTTTTACCGACCGGCATGCCTACTTTGGGGTTGACGGTTACTTTGGGTTCTTTGCACTGCTTGGATTTATTTCATGTGCCGTTCTGATACTCTTTTCCAAATTAATCGCTCTGGTGCTGAAAACTAAGGAGGATTACTATGATAGGTGATTTTCCGCCTGCAGCGCTCCTGATACTTGGCGCCCTGTTGGTGCCTTTCTTTAAGGGGAATGCCCGCAACTGGTATGTAATCATCCTTCCAGCGCTTGCCTTTTATTTGATTTCCCAGCTACAGCCCGGATCTTCCTGGCAAATTCATTTTTTCGGCTTTGACCTTACCTTTTTAAGAGTGGATAAACTCAGCAAGGTCTTTGGCTATATCTTTACCCTCAACGCGTTTGCAGCCTTCATTTATTCCTTTTATCTGAAAGACAGCACCCAGCATATGGCCGCCCTTATCTATATAGGAAGCGCCTTGGGCGTGGTCTTTGCCGGCGACATGGTTTCCCTTTATTTCTTCTGGGAAGTTATGGCGGTGGCCTCTACCTTTCTGATTCTGGCACGAAAGACCGAAAAGGCCC
>Ga0180007_10005528_pt1 | contig 12729 bp, 14 predicted proteins | sample MM_PC_MetaG_FD_121122 | JGI IMG/M metagenome (GOLD analysis project Ga0180007, IMG submission 121122) | Groundwater microbial communities from the Aspo Hard Rock Laboratory (HRL) deep subsurface site, Sweden - MM_PC_MetaG | ecosystem: Environmental > Aquatic > Deep subsurface > Groundwater... | reverse complement strand
CCAGTTTTTTTCTGATTGGGGCAGGTATTGTAGCCTGACCTTTTGAGGTTAAAGTAGAAGTATATATCATAGTAATACTATGATATCGTCAGTATTACTATTTGTCAAGGGTAATACTTTTTTTTAAAGGAAAATCAGGGTAGCCATTTAGAAAATCCTGCATTGGTATAACCTTTTTTCCTTCCATTTGTATCATTCCACCGGGATAGAATTTTACAATTTTAGCTTGCCCGTTGGAGCCCAAAGGACGAAAGCGGGTCCACGCTCCCGGCCAGGGATAATATGCCCGAATCATCCTGTCTAGGATTTCGGGAGATGGGGGATTACTGATGTTAAAATAACCATCCTCCCGGGTAAGGTGTTTAGTATAAGTGGCTTTTTTTAAATCCTGGGGGATAGGTTTTATAGAATGTTTTAAATATTGCTTGATTACCGAGACCATAAGTTTTCCACCCATATCATTGAGTTTAGTTAAAAGAGAATCCGTAGTTTCCCCCGGAATAAGTGGATATTTTTTCTGAGCCAGAATACTTCCTGCATCTACTGTAGTGATTATTTGAATAATTGATACACCGGAGACTAAATCTCCATTTAAAATAGCAGCAGGAGCAGGAGAAGGACCTCTGTATTTTGGCAAAAGGGAGTGATGGATATTTAAGGAAGCAATTCTAGGAAGTTTCAGTAATATATTGGGTAGAATTAATCCATAATCCTCAACCACTAGAAAATCCGGTTCATATTTAGCGATTTCTTCAATGGTAGTTTTTTCAAGGATTTTTGTTTCAATAGACGGTTTTCCCAATTTCTTTGCCAAAAGTGCAATTGGGCTGTCAGAAATAGTAACAAACAACGAGATAGGAAAGATTGTGTTAACAATCTTTGCGCCTATTTCAGAGTGCTTTGTGTTTCCAAAGAAAATTATATTAATTTTTAAGTTTGAAGTTGTAGTTTTGGTTTTTGACATTTGAGTTTTTAGTTTAAATTGTAATTTCCTGAAAAGTTTCTGTTCCTATTTCATCTTTGCCAGTAAAACGATAAAATTTACCTTTTTGTTCCAAACATCTGTCAGAAAATAAAATCCCGTTTAGATGATCGACTTCATGCTGAAATATCCAGGCCTGCACCCCCTTAAGAGTTTCTGTTACTTGTCTGCCGTCACTATTTTGATAGGAAACTTTGATCTGGGTAGCTCTTTTAACCTCGCCCCATATATTTGGGATAGATAAACATCCTTCAAAATATTTTTTAGTCTTTTTGCTGGTTGATAAAATTTTGGGATTAATGATGGATGCAAACTTTCTGCCTTTTTTAGTTGCGAATTTAGCTACAAAAAAACTTTCCCTTAATCCAACTTGAGTAGAAGCTAGTCCTACTCCTTCCGGATCCTTGAAGGTTTTTGTTAGCTTAACCATATCTTTAAGAGTTTGAATCAACCCTTGGTTAATTTTTTTGACAGATTTGGTTTTAATCCGCAGTCTTAAATCAGGTGCATTTACTACTTTCATGCTGGGTGTAGTTGAGTTATTCATGGCTGTAGTTTATCAAAAAAATTTCTTCTGTGCTATAACCTGCTTACTTTAATGAAAATTTAAAAAGTTTTTGGTTTTACCTAAAAAAGTAGAAATGCAGCAATATAGATAAGATAGTTAAGTGAAAGTGTTAATTTAATTCAAGATAAACAGATTAACGTAGACGTAGTAAAATAAGTATTTATAATATAAAAATACAAATGTATGCTGATCAAGAAAGAATACTCAAACCATTAGGAATAACACCTAAAGAGAATAAAGTTCCAGATTCGTCGTTGGCAGAGATGGCGGTACAGGTATCGAGAGAGTGGCCGTGGAAGCGTAGGATTGCTTCATTTTGTGAGATGTGTGGAGGGTTTCTGATATATGGGTCGTTCCTTATAGCAGTTGGCAGTATAGTTAGTACGGTTTCAAGTGGTTATGTAGCGAAGGATATAGCTATTATTGCGTCCGCTACATTTATAACAGGAGTAGCTATGTTTGCAACTGGTTACCGTTTATCTAATTCTCTTCGCAAAACGGAAAAAGATTTTTTTATCTGTTAGATAGCTTGATGTTTTAATAGATTCTTAAATGATCCAAAGAAATAGATTATTTATAGATTCTCGGCCTTTTCTATTTCACCATCTCTTCTCTTAGTTTTTTTGATTGATTCTTTATTTTATTTTTCTTTTTTAAGTTGAGCTAGTTTCCACATAAATATTTTAGCTTTATTCTTTGCTTCATAATAGCCTTTAGTAAAATTTAAAGCTTCTTCTAAAATTTTTCTGTCTACTCCTTTGGCTAGTTTAATATAGAGTGAATAATGTTTGGTATCCTGCAAGCTTTCAGCTAAATATACTCCATATGCCTGAAACTCACGGGAAATATTTTTCGGACGATTCTTGAATTTGGTTTCAGCTATAATTTTCGAAATGGATTTCATTGCTTTGTCGAAGCCGTTGCTTCTTTTAGTTGAATTAGTGCCTCTTGATAATTAGGCTTTAATTTTATGGTTTGTTTGAGGATCTCAACCTCCTCATCTTTTTTATCCATTGCATCCAAAATCAGAGCTTTATTGTAGAAAAGTTTTGGATCGGTTGGAGCAAGTTTAATTGCTTTATCTAGTGTCTGTAGAGTTTGATCCATATAACTTTTATCTAAAATAGAAAGCTCAAAGTAGGTTCTTATTGCTGTTCGTAGATATGAGACATTTTTAGGACTTAATTTCAAAGCTGTATTAGTTTGACTAAGAGCTTCATCTTTTAAAGAAGCAGATAGCGTAGCATCAGTTTCAGCTAGGGCAGCCGCGGCTTGGGCTGCCGCAAAGCCGAGCTCGGATTTATAGAAAGGCTCATTTTTATTTAACTGCGAAGCAGCAGAAAGCAGGTTATATGCACTGCCGGAATTACCTGCTGCAGAGGCTTTTTGGCTTTCGGCAAAAAGAGTATCTGCGTACCAAAGTTGAAAGATGGAATAGAGAAAGTAGATCATTAGGAAAACCACAATACCTTTGGCTGCTTGGGCATAAAACGGTCTATGGTATAAAACAGTAGATAGTTTGTCTAGAATAAAACGCAGGTTGTCATTCTGAGGAGCCTCAATTGCGGAGGGTTTGGTTGTTACAAAAACAAGGGCTGGGAAAAGAAAGAAAAAAACAGCAACAATTACAACAGAAAAAAGAAAGAAATTATAGATGAGATAAGAGATGTAGGAGGCAAGCAGTGCACAATATAAAATGTATAACGGCAAATTATTTTCCAGTCTTTTATTGCTCATTTTTAATTGAAAATTTAAAATTTTCTTAATGCTCCACCAGATAAATGTCCCAATAACCAACGTATAAGTACCAAATCCTACTAAACCAGTAGTTGCCAGGTAATTTAAGTATTCATTATGAGCTTTGTTGTATAAGAAGTCCCATTCAGAGGTTAGATTATGAGAGATGGGGCGATATTGATAATAAGAATAGGCAAATGTTTCCAAGCCTGAACCAAAAATTGGATAATTCTTGAAAATATCCAAAGCCCCGCGCCATACAATTAATCTGATTTGACCTGATTCAGTGCCGCCATTTTCCAGCTGAGTACCAACAGAGGCAGGTAGGATTATTCCTGGTCTGGCAGGAGGGGCAAATTTGGAAATTAGTTTGAAATCAGTTAAGGCTGAGCCGAAAAGAAGGTTAATGATTACAAACGAAGCAACTACCATTAATAATAATCGAAATCCTAATATTGGTTTGTCAGTAGGTAAAAAGCCGCTCGTACGATTGGGTTTCTTGCTTAAAGCTTGATTTGCGCTAAATAGCATTTTGGTTACTGAATATAAGACGCGTTCAACTCCGCTGGAATTTTTAATTGCTTGTGACTTTACTATTCTGCTTTGTATCATGATGTAGAAGAATAGAAATACGGTCATTCCGCCAATCAAACCTAGTGTCGGACCTCTGGAATAAGTAAAAGTAAAAGCCAGGTAGAAGACAATTAACATTGTAAAATGTAAAATGCGTAATGATTTTTTGGTTGCAGTTAGGAGGAAAAATAAAGCAGGAAAAATCAGCATGGCAAGGTAAACTGCTAACCAGTTGGGTTGACCTAGTGTGGCAAAAACCCGGTCTTGGACATTTTGTATCCAACAAGAGGCATTAAATTCACCTCTTAAAATTACGCAAGAAAAAGAAACTCCGAAATGTTCAAAGATTGCCCAAATGGAAATTAAAAATCCGGAAACCAATCCGAATTTGAGGACAGTCTTAACTTTTTCAAAATTCATGTTGGAAACAAAAGCCCAATATAGTAGAAGATAAGATGTAAGAGACAGGAGTCCGCCGTTTGAACGGGAATAATATCCCCAAACAGAGGTATGGGGGTCAATAGAGAAAATTGTTGATAGAATATTTGCCCCGAAAAATAAAAGAAAAGGAATATCAAGCGGTGTGCGTTTAATTGTTAGTCGTTTATCATTTATTGCTTTAAGCAGCCAGACTCCAATTATTACTACAGTAAAGCCATAAACTAAAATCATTTTGTTATATTCAAAGAGTTCATAATTTAAAGATGTCCAAAAAAGAGGGGTTAGGAAAAAAAGCAGATAAAAAGAATAGGAAATAATTTTGTCTAGCATTTCAAGATTATGCTAACAGAAGTAATTTTTTAGAACAAGGGAGTTAATGTTGGTTTTTATATTATTGAAGATTGTAAAACAGCATTGTTATGCAAATATTTAATATGTTAAACTCCCATCATGTTTGGTCGTATTTGGCAATTACTCTCTTATGATGTAGGTATAGATTTAGGAACTGTTAATACTCTTGTTTTAGTTAAAGGCAAAGGAATTGTGATCCGTGAACCAACTGTTGTTGCTCTGCATAAAAAAACCAGACAGATTTTAGCAATAGGGACTGAAGCCAAAAGAATGCTGGGTAGAACCCCTGCTGCAATAGAAGCAATTAGACCGTTAAGAGGTGGAGTTATTTCTGATTTTGATACTACTGAGGCAATGCTTAAATTTTTTATCCGCAAGGTTCATGAAACCCCTGAGAAAGGCATTTTTTCACTGCCAAAGGTTCCAAGGCCCAGAGTAGTGGTCGGTATTCCCTCTGGTGTAACTGCGGTTGAGAGAAGGGCAGTGCAGGACGCATGTCTTTCAGCTGGAGCCAGGGAAGCATATCTTATTGAAGAGCCGATGGCAGCGGCAATTGGAAGTAAACTTCCGATTGAAGATCCGGAAGGGGTAATGATTGTTGATATTGGCGGTGGCACTACTGAAGCAGCAGTTATATCTTTGGGAGGAATGGTGATTAATAAATCTTTGCGTATGGCAGGTGATGAAATGGATGAGAAAATTATTAATTACATGCGTGTGCGTTATGGAATGTTGATTGGTGAGCGTACTGCTGAGGAAGCAAAAGTAGAAATAGGTTCTGCGTATCCTATTGATAGTAAAGATAATGCAGCAACCGTGATCAGGGGTAGGGATTTGTCAAATGGATTACCAAAATCCGTAAAAATCTCAGCAGCTGAAATTAGAGAAACACTGACTCCGGTTATTTCCCAAATTATTTCTGCGATCCAGGGTATTTTAGAAGAAACACCGCCGGAACTTTTAACAGACATAGTAGAGCGGGGGATTTTTTTGGCAGGTGGCGGAGCGCTGCTTCGTGGTCTGGACAAAAAAATTGCCGAAGAAACAAAAATGCCTGTTTATGTAACTACCGACCCATTAACAGCAGTAGCAAGGGGTTGTGGTGAGCTTTTGGATAATTTGGATTTACTTTCAAAAGTAAAAGTAACAGGCGGCCTTCGCTAAGAAGAATAGAGAACATTATGAAAAAAGCCATTCTTTTTGATATTGACGGGACAATACTGGATACCCGGGATTTTGTCTTTAATGCATTAAGACATAGCTTAACTACCCATGGATATCCTTATCCTACGGAAAAAAATATCAAAAAGGCGACAGGAAGCCCTCTTACTGAGTTTTATAAAGTGCTTATGCCTGGTGCTGATGTATCAGTATTTGTTAAAGCCCACGTTGAATTTCAGGAAAATAATTTCCGTACAATTAAAATATTTCCAAAAGCAGAGGAAACTCTTAAATCTCTAAAAAATGACGGGTTTTTCTTAGCTGCTGTCAGCAACAGAACAAGAAAGAGCTTGCTGCGTTTACTTCAGTATGCTGGAGTTCATGACTGCTTTGACGCAGTAGTATCTCCTGATGATGTAACTAATCCAAAACCGCATCAAGAACATTTATTGTTTGCTTTAAAAAAGTTGAAAGTGAAACCAGAAAATTCATATATGGTTGGTGATATGGCGCAAGATATTTTGGCGGGCAGAAATGCTAAGGTGAAAACAGTGGGTGTTACTTATGGTTTTTTGGGACAAGATATCGCTAAGTACGGTCCTGATTATTTAATAGATAATATTGAAGATTTGTTAAAAATCTTAAGAAGTGCTAACATTTAAAAATGTTGAAAATTCCCTTTTATAATCCCAACAAAAGCTATGATGACAATTACGACCAAGGCCCCTTTGGGGCTTTTGCTGATGGGGAGAGATTCAAACAAGAAAACGAACAACCCCGGCATGATTTTCTGGGTCAAAAAGTATATTTACCTTTTGGGATTCCGGCTGGTCCGCTAGTAAATACAAAATTTTGCAAGAGCGCTTTCAGTAAAGGTTTTGATATTTGTGTTTATAAAACCATCAGGAATAGTTTTTTCCCTTGCCATCCGTTCCCCAATATTTTAGCTGTAAAAATCGAAGGTGATTTGACGGTTGAAAAAGCTAAAACCAAGCTTATTGCAGATAATAATTACTCGGAGCCTTTATCTATTACAAACTCTTTTGGAGTGCCTTCTAAAGATTCGAAAACTTGGCAAGAGGATGTAAAAAAAGCCATTTCCTGCGCAGGCAAAGGTCAAGCTTTGGTATTAAGTTTTATGGGGACAGTTAGGGAAAATCAAACAACTGAAGAATTTATTGCAGATTATGTGCTGGGTGCCAAATTGTCCAAAGAAACCGGGGTAAAAATTTTGGAAGCAAATTTATCTTGCCCGAATATCGGTAATGAAGGCTTGATTTGTTACAACTTGGACATGACGGAAAAAGTATGTCAGGCAATTCGTAAAGAAATTGGTGATTTACCTCTGATTATAAAAATAGGTTACTTTCAAAGCGATGACGATTTAAAGAAATTAGTAGGAATTTGTGAAAAATACGCTCAAGCTATTGCTTCTATCAATACAGTCTCAGCTGAAATTGTGGATAAAGAAGGTAATCAAGCTTTGCCTGGAAAAAATAGAACCAGGTCAGGAGTGTGCGGCGCAGGTATTAGATGGGCAGGATTAGATATGGTTGAGAGATTGGTAAAGATTAGACAGAAAGCTGGAGCTGGTATCAAGATTATTGGTGTTGGAGGGGTGATGAAGCCTGAAGATTATTTTGCATATTTAGATGCTGGAGCAGATGCAGTGATGTCAGCCACCGGAGCCATGTGGAATCCTTATTTAGCTCAGGAGATTAAACAGAAATTATCTTAAGTTTTTGCAAAAACTATCTTAAATTATCTTTATCTTTATCTTTTCGACTTTGATAAATATTTCATGCTTTTTTCATATTGTTTTTGAGAAATCATGTTTTTTTTCAGGTAATAGTTTAAGATATCAGTAAGTTTTAAGGCAGCATAAACCTTGCAGCCTTTTGCTTCTACTTGTTCCACTCCGCCTTGTTGTCGGTCAATTAAAACCAGCATATTGACATAAAAACCTACAGTTTTAGCAGCCTCCAAAGCTTCTAATTTGGATTTTCCATGGGCTATTACATCATCAATTACTAAAAGTTTAGTATCTGGCTTTGGTTTATTTTCTTTTTTAATGACAATTTTTCTGTGGGTATTTTGGCCGTTTTTTTCAAATACATCTATAAACGGAATACCTGATACACTGGAGAATTTTTGGGCGATCACTAAAGCTGCATTAGGAATTCCTGTGCAATATTCTTGTGGGTTTTCCAATTTTATCTCAGAAAGAACTTGGGCAATTTTTGTTAAAACTTCTTCTGGTAAATTCCGTAAGTTTACATAAATAGGCGAAAGAGGTGTTTTAATTTTTACTTCGTGAATTTTTAAGGCAAATTCTCCTGGATCCTGAGAAAAATCAATTGGACTGGTAGATTTGGAGCTTTCTTCTAAATAATACGAACCATCCTCTTTTTGTTTGCGTCTGATAACTTTTGCTTCAATTTTAGTATTTAAAAGAAGATCAGCTAGTTCTTCTTGAGATTTTGTGAGATTAGACATGTTATATGATTTACAGTTGCGAGAGTTGATACTTTGACTTATTAACCCTGATTTGATCCGGATTGCTTTGTCACTTCGCTTCTTGCAATGACGATACTATATCTTGGTGCAATTTTAAAGTAGCTTCTCTTGGATTTGGTGCAAAAATAATTCCTCTTGATGAAGAAATTATTAAACCTTGTTTTTGACTATTCAAACCATTTTTGATGGTAGCTTCCAGATCTCCGCCCTGTGCTCCAATGCCCGGAACTAAAATTGGCATATCTCCAACTATCTTCCTAACTTTTTTTAACTCCTCTGGATATGTGGCACCTACTACAACTGCACAGTTTCCATTTGTATTCCACGCCTTTGTTACATGTTCTGCAACTATTTGATAAAAAGGTTTTCCTTCAACCATTAAATCCTGAAATTCTCCTGCGCCTTTGTTTGATGTTTTAACCAGGACAATAATACCTTTATCTGTTCTTTTTAAAAATGGCTCAAGAGACTCTTTACCTAAATACGGATGAACTGTGACTGCGTCAACGTCAAGATTATCAAATATAGTTTTTACATAAGCCTCATTAGTGTTGCCGATATCTCCCCGTTTTGCATCTAAGATAATTGGCATATCAGGGGATTTTTCTCTTATATAATCAATTATTTCTTTCAGGGTTTGCAAGCCCTTATTCTCTACAGCTTCATAGAAGGCAATATTTGGTTTATAAGCAACTACCAGATCAAAAGTAAGGTCAACAATAGTTTTGTTAAACTGCAAATCTGCATTATCCAAACCAACACAGATAAATTTTTTTTTATTCCATCCAGCCTTAAGTTTGTCTAAAAAAGTCTGTTTTACCATTGTCTTTGTCACTGTCTTAGGATGATTATATAGAGGTTTGTAGGTGCTGGCAAGCTATGGTATATTGATCCAAAATGAGTAAGACTATTCCTGATTTAAAAATTTTATTAATACTTCTATTTTTTAGCCTGACATTTCTTGTTTTAGACAAAATTAATCTATTAAACTTACCAAAGCAATTAGCGTTCTATATCACCAACCCAATTTCTTTTGGGATTTATGATACAAATAGGAATGTAGGTAAACAATTTTATTTTGTTTTTCAAGCCCGCTTTGCAGCTCAAGAAAACAAAGCTCTGAAAGAACAGGTGGGGCAGTTATTATCGGAAAATGCTAACCTGCGCAAGAAAATTGCCGAAACTGAAGCTCAGCTTTCTCAGGAAAAACATCTTGATCCGGATACTTATAATTTATTGCCGACAAGATTAATTGGGCTTTCCAGATACTTAAAAATCAACAAAGGTTCCCTGTCTGGAGTGAAGATGGGTCAGGCAGTAGTATTCAAAAATAACTTCATAGGTAAGATAGTTTTGGTTTCGCCTTCGGCCTCAAGCGTAGAGCTTTTAACTGATCCTGACTCAAAAGTGGCTGCATTTTCGCAGAATAAAGAAGGTCAAGCAAAAGGAGTATTGTTTGGGCAATTTGGTACAGAGATTCTAATGGATAAAATTCTGCATGAGGAAAAAATCGCTCAGGGTGATTTAGTTTATTCAGAAGGACTAGAAGGGTTTTTACCCAGGGGGTTGATTTTAGGTGAAGTTATAGAAGTGTTGGAGCGGGAAAATGAAGTTTTTAAGCAGGCAAAAGTTACTCCGGTTTTTGATATAAGAGACTTGGATCTTGTATTTGTGATTCAGGAGTAGCTATCAACTATTAGCTATTCTGATCTGATCAGGATGACTAAAAATTGATAACTAAAGTTTTTTGTTATGAAAATCTTAATTATTATTTTAATTATTACATCATTTATACAGACAACTATTTTTTCAATAGATCTAGTGTTGCTTATATTAATATGTAGGTCATATATAAAATCCGATCGTACAAATCTTTACCTTGCTTTTGCCTTTGGCATTTTTATTTCACATTTAAACCTAGCAAGCATTGGTTTTCATAGTTTAATATATCTGATCTTGGTTGAGGTAACAGAAATCTTATCAAAGTTGCGGCTGGCAAGTAATCCATTGCTTATCGTTCCGCTTACTTTTTTTCTTTTTGCTTTTGATCAGCTCATTAATTCAATGTTGGGTCAGTCCACTTTTGAATTCTCAAAAATAATCCTTTCTTGTCTTTTATCCTTACCTATTCTTTTTTTAGTAAGACTTTGGGAAGAAAGATTTATTGTTCGAAAAGGAATAAAATTAAAGATCTGATTCTTTAAAGAACAAAAGTTTTTACTTAATTTATTGTTCTTACTGTTCGAAAAGAGATTCAGTTAAAAAATAAATGGCTAAAAAAAAACTTAATTTAGGTCCAGGTTTTTCTGAAGAAGTGACAAAAATTACCTCTAAAGTTAGTTTTAAATCTTCTGATGCGAAAATTAAAAAAGGGGAAGCGAGCAGTTGGATAGATTTTCTGCTGCCAAATTTCCGATCGGAAAACCAAGAGTTATTAAGCTCAAGAACATGGAGGATCGTATTTCTTTTAAGCTTGTGCTTGATTCTATTTTTTATTATTTTTTTAAGACTTTTTCATCTTCAAATAGTTGAAGGTGAAACAAACAGAGCTCTTGCAGACGGTAATCGCATCCAGATTAAAACAATTCATGCTCCCCGCGGAGTAATTTTTGATCGGAATGGCAAAATTTTGGCTGCTAATTCTCCGGCTTTCCGTTTAAGTTCTAGTGTTGAAGGTAAACAAAAATATAAATACGTAACAAGAGAAGAGGCACTTAAGTGGGAAGTGAAAAATGATCCTAGAGCGCTTAATCTAGAAATTGATAGTGTTAGGGATTATCCTTTAGGTGCTGAATTTGCACACGTTGTGGGATTTTTGGGGGAGATTACAGAAAATCAACTTAAAGATAAAAAATTTGAGGGCTATCACCCAGGAGATGTTATCGGTCAAATCGGGATAGAGGCTCAATATGAAAAGATCTTAAAAGGAACAGATGGAGGAGAAATTATTGAAGTTGATTCAACAGGGCAAAGACTAAGAGTATTGCGCTTGCAACCTCCGGTACCTGGGCAAAATATCCATCTTTCAATAGATGCATCTTTACAGCAAAAACTTTATCAGCTGTTAACCGGAGCTTTTGCAAAATCCAACAGTTGTTGCGGTGTGGCAGTGGCAGCAGATCCTGGTAGCGGTAAAATTTTAGCACTGGTATCTTTGCCTTCTTTTGATCCGAATGTGTTTTCGCAAAATGATAATGATAGTGCTATCAGTGAAATTTTTTCCCGTTTGGATTCCCCCATTTTAAATAGGGCTATAGGAGGTACTTATCCTCCTGGGTCAACTTTTAAGATTATTTCCGCTCTTGCTGTGCTTGCCTCCGATAAAATCAATTCAGATACGGTTTTTGAAGATACTGGGGTGATGTATTTGGGGCCGTATCCATTTACCAATTGGTATTTTAACCAATACGGTAAGACTGAAGGTTATGTCAATTTGGCAAAAGCTATTGAGCGGTCAAATGATATTTACTTTTACAAAATTGCGCAAATTATAGGAGAGGAAAGTTTAATTGATTGGGCTAGGAAGTTGAATTTAGGCGGGAAAATGGGGATAGATTTACCTGGTGAGGAGGTAGGACTCATTCCTACGGATGAATGGAAACAAAAAAATATTGGACAGCCTTGGTATCCGGGAGATACTTTGCATATGGCGATTGGTCAGGGGTTTGTTTTGACAACACCGCTTCAAATTTTGGGAATCACCTCTTACATTGCAAACGAAGGTATACTTTATAAACCAGAACTTCTTCTTAATGATCCGCCTGAAATTATAGCTTCTGATTTATTACCAAAAGAAATGGTGGCGAAGGTAAAAGAAGGGATGAAATTAGTTCCTAAAGGAACTGGAACAGCTTGGCCATTCTTCAATTTCCCAATTCCTACGGCAGGCAAAACCGGTACAGCAGAGTATGGTGATCCAAAAGGTAAAACCCATGCATGGTATACATCTTTTGCTTCTGCTGATGATCCGAAAATTGCTTTAACTGTTTTGGCAGAAGGCGGAGGAGAAGGGTCGGATGTTGCTGCATCAATAGCTAAAGAAGCCTACCGCTGGTATTTTTCTCCTGATAAAAATAGACTTATTGAAGATATTTATATACAGGTATTGCCGGTATCTGAAGAATCGCCGGAAAAAAATTCAGATGAATGACTTACTTCGCAGTAAAGTTACAAGGTGCTTTGGAGCAGGCCGGAGAAGCTTTTGTAACACAATTTTGTGATTGTACTAGAAAAACAAGAGGAAATAATCAGCCAAAAACCACCACTTGAGCCTGTGGTTGAATAAAAAATCCCTGAGTCTCAGGTTGTTTTGATAGTAAAAACATTTTGTGATAATTTTTTCAAAGGCCCGCCGGCTTTAAACGAGCAAGGGATTATGAAAGCGTTTGATCTTCTTTCT
>Ga0180007_10005527_pt1 | contig 12733 bp, 11 predicted proteins | sample MM_PC_MetaG_FD_121122 | JGI IMG/M metagenome (GOLD analysis project Ga0180007, IMG submission 121122) | Groundwater microbial communities from the Aspo Hard Rock Laboratory (HRL) deep subsurface site, Sweden - MM_PC_MetaG | ecosystem: Environmental > Aquatic > Deep subsurface > Groundwater... | reverse complement strand
AGACAACAGAGACAACATCAAAATCAACACAGACAACCTGAGGTTAAACAGCCGCAACGACAGCGCGAGGTTCAACAACCACAGCCACAACGACAGCGCGAGGTTCAACAACCACAACGGCAACCCGAAGTTTGGCAGCGGCAGAGACGACCTGAGATTCAGCAGCCCCGGGGGAAATCTGAAAACCAGGAAAAAGGGAATCAGGAAAGAAAAAAAGATGGCCATACGTCTACCCGACCATAAACCTGAGTGGGAAACCAGCGTGCCAGATCTTGCGTTCTGCAGTAATGCAGTTTTCCGCAGCCCTGTGACCGATAAAAAACACGCTTAAACAGGAAGAAGTATCTGTAACGCTATACCGGCCGTCATACCGACAACCATGACACTTTAGGAGTACGCTAAAATGCCCAGTCGTATTGTTTCACTCACCCCTTCGATTACTGAAACGCTTTTCGCTATGGGAGCCGGAGATCGAATTGTCGGTGTTACAGATGCCTGCGATTATCCGCCTGAAGCCAATGAGAAACCCCATATCTGTTCATGGTTTGATCCGGACATGGAGCGTATCAGGAATCTTGCTCCGGATTTGGTCATAGGTCTTGAAACCGCCCATGGAAAAATGCAGGCAGCGTTTAAAGCCACAGGAGTTCAACTCCTACTGTTCAACCCCGTCTGCATGGCAGATGCATTAACAGATATTCTGAATCTGGGTGTGCTTCTTGATTTGCAGCACGCAGCACGATCAATGGTCGATAAACTTCAGGAACGAATAGACAAATTAACTGAACACGTCCGGCAGATACCACCTGATAAATACTTGACCGTATCCCGGGTGCTGGATATTGAAAACGATCGAATGATTGTCGCCGGGCCGAAATCTTTTCAATTTGATGTAATCGCCTGTGCCGGGGGGATCAACGTCACCGGTGATATCCAGGAAGCCTATCCCAAGGTCTCCTTTGAGCAGTTTAAAAAATGGGATCCAAAAATGATATTTTTCTGCGGTTCGGATAACCGGCGCATCGCACATATCAAATCCGATCCTGCATGGCAGTCATTGAGGGCAGTTCAACAGGATCGGATACACCAGTTTGACTGTGGATTGACCTGCAGGACCGGCCCCCGCATTGTGGATATGGCCGAGCTGCTTTACAAGACGCTATACGCATAATGGGCTTGTTTTTAATTTTCAGTTTTTCACTATTTTTCGATACGTATGTTAACAAAAAACAAGCGTCTGTCTTGTTGCGATCAGGAATAAGATAAGATGAAAGAGACCTATCGATTTTTATTGTACAATATTCGCTATGGCACGGGAACCGGATGGAGATTTCACACCCCGGTTCCGTTCAGTGGCTATCTGAGAAATACCAGAAGCAACATTCCAGGGATCATTGAATTTATTAAATCCCATAACCCCGACCTGGTGGGCTTGATCGAGGTGGATGGAGGCTCCAGAAGAGCGTCCGGTGTCAGCCAGGCAGAACAGATTGCCGACGGACTGGGACACCATTTTGTTTTTATGACCAAATACAAAAAACGACTTAAACCCGGTCGGATACCCATTATCAGAAGGCAGGGCAATGCGTTTCTTGCCAGGGATAAAATACTGGACCAGAAATACCATTACTTTGAACGGGGCATCAAGCGGCTCATTATTGAAGTGGAATTTGACCATATCATCTTTTTCATTGTGCATCTTTCAATCCGGGCCAGCCGTCGCAAAGAGCAGATGATGGTTTTGGCAGACCTTGTGAAAACCTGCGTGAAACCAGTGGTGGTGGGAGGCGATTTCAACACATTTTCCGGCATTATGGAGTTTAACGATTTTCTTGCGGTTACCGGGCTGAAAAGTGCGAATCAGTCCAATATACCCACCTTTCCCAGCAGCAGACCAAGATGGGAGCTGGATTTTATTTTTCACAGCCCGCACATCACGGTGAACAATGTGGCAGTGCCAAGGATCGGATTGTCTGATCATCTGCCGCTGATCTGTGATTTTACCATAGGACACGTGAAATAAAACCATGCACCTGCTGGATACAATTATTATTGCTGCATTATATGTCTATATCTTTGTGATGATTGTTTATCTGATTCTGGAAAACAGAGAGACCTCAACCACCTTTTCATGGCTTCTGGTATTTATTTTTCTACCCGTTGTGGGGATTATCTTCTATTTTTTGTTTGGCAGGGGACTGAAAAGAAAAAGAAAAAAATATTATATCCACCAGGATCTGGCCAATCGGCTGTCAGAAACTCATCATCTGCTCATCAAACAGCAGAAACAGGTGATTAAAACCCTTCATGAAAAATATATCTCTTCTGAAAACCGGAAACTGATCCGGCTGCTTTACCGGAATTCTGATTCGATTCTAACCCGGTTGAACTCTGTAAGGGTTTTTTTCAACGGTAAGGAAAAATTTGATGTGCTGATTAATGATTTAAAAAAAGCACAGCATTATATTCACATGGAGTATTTTATCTGGAAGGCTGATCAACTCACCGGCAGGGTGATTGATGTGCTAAAAGAGAGAGCCTTGTCAGGAGTTCAGGTCAGGATTTTGTATGATTCAGTGGGAAATTATCTTCCGGCCCGGTATCTTAAAAAGCTTCGGCGGTCAGGTATCCAGATCTATCCCTATTATAATTTTTTATCCCCTTTAAAATTACATACGCTCAACTACCGTAACCACAGGAAAATTATTATCATCGACGGAATAACCGGATATATGGGCGGGATGAACATGGGAGAAGAATACATCACCGGCGGAAAACGGTTTCCTGCATGGCGTGACACCCATATCCGGATACAGGGTGAATCCGTATTTGTTTTGCAGGAAGTGTTTTCAGTCAGCTGGACAAACACCACAAAAGAGGTTCCGGATATAAAAACACTGATACCGACGCAATTGCCTGAACTGGTCAATACCCATATTCAGGTGACGGCCTCGGGCCCGGATTCACAATGGGAGTCAATCAAACAGCTCTATTTTTTGCTGATATCCTCGGCAGACCAGTCCATTTATATTCAGACACCCTATTTTATTCCGGATGCCAGTATTGTCATGGCACTTAAAACCGCTGCTCTGAGCGGCACTGATATCCGGGTCATGCTCACCGGGTGGGTGGATAAACGCCTTCCCTACTGGGCTGCCTTCACCTATTTGAAGGACCTGCTCGATGCAGGTGTGCGGTTTTATTACTATACCGGGGGATTCATGCATGCCAAAACCATTGTTGTGGATGCCAAAACCTGTTCTGTGGGTACAGCCAACATGGATATCAGAAGCTTCACCCTCAATTATGAAATCAATGCCCTGATCTATGATGAAGATATTGCCAAACAAATGATATGCCAGTTTATAACTGACCTTGATTCCTCCAGAGAGTTCACCCGGAACAGCTATGACCAGCTATCCAGGCCCCGGCGGCTTAGAAACAGCCTGGCACGTCTGTTTGCACCGCTGCTTTAGATTGTCCGATACGATACGCCTGTTATGACTGACATGACAACGGTTTGGGGTCACCCGGCCGTTACCTCAAAATATTCTTACCGAATTGATATGACATACACTTTGCCATCGGAAAAAAATGGATCTCCCGTGAAATTCACCCCTGTTAGAGGGGGAACAAGCTGATCTTTCTGAAACATTTTTACCTTTCCAGCACGGTTTAAGCCGACCAATAATTGTTCCCGCTGGTTATCCAGGTCTGGATTGATTTTCGGCATTATATACCATTTGAAGCTGTCATTGGAATTGACCATTCCCACATAGATCATGGTACCATCCGGCAACAGGTCATGTGACCGCCATATCTTGACATGATGTGCATTTTCAAGCCAATTGAATCCCATGGTGCGGGAAAAGCTCATATCCTGTGGTTTTGCATTCCAGAATGAAGGTGCAATCGGAGCCTGGGGATGGGGTGTTCTCAATATCAAGGCTTTAACCGCCGTGATAAAAGAGTACAGATCAGCCTTATCCGTTAACTGCCACCCGGCCTGTTCAAGTGCTGATGTCAGGTGATGGTCGCTCCTGGCAAAAAAAATAACATTTATGGGCTCCTGCCTTCTGCCGATGATGGTTTCCGTATATCTGATCTGGTCATTGGTAAACAGATCCAGGTAATTTGAAACATCAACCGTGCGGGTTTTGGGCACAGGAGCCAGTGGAATTTGATATGTCATGACAAAAACCGTATAAAATGCGGCAGATAGCAGCATGAGGAGAATTGAGTCAAAACGGGCACCATTAAAAGAGCCGGTGCCGGTTTTATATGTCCGGGTGTCTCTTTGCCATTCGCACAGAGAAATTGCGGCAATCATCCATATGGCTCCAACCAGATAACCGCTCCACACATCACTTAGATAATGAACCCCAAGATAGATCCTGCTGAATCCAATGGATAGGATCAATATAAGGGCGCTAAAAAAAATATTGACCTTTGTGTTCCAGTTTTGAACGGCACGGATTAACAAATAGGCCATGAACCCATAAAATGCGACGGCAATAGAGGCATGCCCGCTGGGAAAGGAAAATGAAGGTTCTGCATATATCGCCATTTCCGGGCGGGGGCGATGGAACGTGAGCTTTCCCAGAAAGGTAAATGCCTGGCTGCCGACAACAGCGATCAACAGAGGCAAAATAAAATGTATTCTTTGCCATAAAAAAAGTATGGCTGCTGAAGCAGCTATAAAGACCACGATAACCTGACTTTTCCCCAGCATGGTAATCCAGGTAAATATCGATGTCAGGCTGTCTGTGCGAAAAACGATAAACAGATTTGCAATGCGGATATCTGCGGCAATGATGGGTTCCAGGGTGATCAGATCCTCCACAACACCTGCAAACAGGACAACGACATAGGCAAAAGCCAACAACAGCATTGACAGGGTAAATCCTGAAAAGCGGCTCGTATCAAACCGTGTCTTGACGAATAAAACCATGCGCGGATGTTTTTCAAGCCATCCGCACAGCGCTTCGTTTTTTGTAATCATGGCTTTGATCGCCTGACCAAAGGTAGAAAAGAGGGTCAATACCTGCTTTCCCCTCCTGATCACAAGCCATCTTAAAACAGTGAAAACCAAACCCGATACGAGGAGAACTGTAAAAACCATCCCGGCCCGGGACAGCCACATTTCGGCCAGGTTCAATGACTTGGCAAACACAAATCCTGCAAAAACCCATTCAAATCCCCACCCGATGGCACCGAGGACATTCCACAGCATGAAGGTTTTAAAGTTCATCTGTATGCTGCCGGCAATAAACGGAACAATCTCTTTGACGCTGGGAATGAATCGGCCGATAAAGACACTCTTTGCCCCATGATGATCCATGAAATGTTTTGCTTTTTCAACATGGATTGCTGTGAGTAACCAGAATCCATTTTTCAACCATCTGGCCCCGTATGTTTTTCCAAGATAGTAGTTAATATTGTCCCCGATAATGGCACCTGAAACGGCAAACCATATCAGGTCTCCCATATCCATATATCCCCGGGCCGACAAGGTACCAAGCAGAAGCACAATGGTTGATCCGGGAAGGATAAGACCGATGACGATGGTTGTCTCGAGCAAGGCGGCAAAAAAGGCAATCCAATAACCCCAGATCGTGAAATGTTCGAGAGTCGGAAGGATCATATCGAACAGGTCTGAAGCCATGGTTTTTCCTTATGTATCTCTTGTCTCTTTCGGTTTAACGCAGACTTTTTATGATATCATCTCTCCTGCTATATTGCCATATAATAAGGAAATGTCCTGATTAATCCTGTCAGAAAATATAGAACGCTGAGAAGAAAAAAGTCTGGAATTAACAGTTATGCTTTTTTCCGGTTGCTTTTCATGTGGGCAAATGGTTTAGATAATGGTTTACCATTTGGGCATTAATTAAGGAGGATGCATAGCATGAATGAAATGATCCGAAAAACAGAACAGAAGAACTTTTTTTCATAAAATCAAACCCACTAGTATCAAAAGAAAGAGGAACAATATCCATGACTGTTGTCACACCATCACTCACTGTTTTAAATCCAGATCAGATCCACCAGGTTCATCAACACTCACTGAACATTCTTTCCACCACGGGCATTCGGGTGGACTCTCCCTGGGCTGTAGAACTATTTGCAAATTTTTCCTGCCGTATTGAAAACAACCGCCAGGTTTTCATTGAAGAAGCGTTGATCAACTGGGCACTCAATGCAGCACCATCAGCCATTGAAATCTATGATCGTTCAGGAAAGTCTAAGTTTACCCTTGGGGGTGAATCTCAACTATCCACCAGATTCGGTATCGGTGTGACCAATCTTTTTTTCCAGGATCCCTTAACAGACCGGATTTCTCCTTTTAACTTTAACCATATGATAACGGCTACCCGGCTGGGCCACGCCCTGGACCAATTTGATGTAATCTCCACCCCGGGCATTGCCCAGGATCTTTCACCTGAATCAGCAGATCTTTTTTCCAGTCTTGCCATGATTGCCAATACTACAAAACCGCTGGTCCTGCTGGTTTCGGAATACAATTGTTTTGAACCAGTACTTGATATGTTTGAACGGCTCCAGGGCGACCTGGCCCAGAAACCGTTTGTCATACCCTACTTTAATCCGATTACCCCCCTGGTTCTTAATGAGGAAACCGCCAATAAAATCCTGATTACGGCCAAAAAGGGTCTTCCATTCATTTATAATAATTATGGCATGTCAGGTGCCACTGCACCGATTACCCCAGGCGGGACATTGGCATTACTGAATGCGGAACTGCTTGCCGGTATTGTCTTTTCTCAGATCGTCCGGGAGGGTGCACCAATCATTGCCGGAAGCCTGCCGGCCGGATTTGACATGAAAAAAATGATGAGTATTTACACCCCCCACACCATGCTGCTGAACCTGGGATGTGCTGAAATAATGCATCACTATGGTATTCCCCACTCCGGAACCAGTGGCAGCGGGCCTGGATGGGGGCCTGATCTGATTTCCAGCAATGCCTTCTGGATGAACCACCTCACCAGCATCATTGGCAAAGTGGGGCTTTCTCCCTTTGTGGGAGGCAATTTTGACTCATTGGCGTTTAGCCCTGCAACAGTGGTTTATGCAAATGAGGTGATCCGGCAATCCCGCATTTTTGCTCAGGGATTTTCAATTGATGCCGACCATGTGAATACGGGTGAAATTAATGCAATGGGTTCTGCAGGCAACTATCTGTCTGCGTCATCAACAGGCAGAAGGTTTCGGGATTTCAGATTTGAAAGTCCTGTGTGGCCGGAATATACCCTGGACCAGTGGCAGGCGAATCAGTGCCCCAGGGCCGGAGAAATACTCCGAGAATATTCTCGACAATTACAGGAGACTGCAATGCCACCTGAAGACCATGATGATCTAATGGAAAAAGGCAAACGGTTTATCTCTGGATGAACTGTTTCGTGCCTGAACGAAAACCCTGTTCAGGCAAGGTTTTAAGTTTTATATGAAAGTAACCACCGTCTTTACCATGAAGCACATGAAGGGATTGAAGAAAAAACTTCATGGGCTTCATGGTGATCTTTCATGTTTTGTTGTGCCCGCAAGGGCATGGCTGTTAGAAGAATGGCTATTCTTCAATTTTACTTCTTGCATCTCTGAACTGAGCATTGATTCTGCCTGCTGAAACAGCCATCACTATTGATTGAGCAGCTCCAATTTCTTCTTCGGAAATGCCCTCTTCCCTAGCCTCGCTAAGGTAATGCTCCATTCAGGGGTAGCAACCAAAGGCCATGGCTGAAGTTAAATGAATCAACAATGTTGTCTTGGAATCAAGTATGACATTGTTTCGGGCAGAATCATAAAAAGATCTATATGTTGTCTTTTGATTTTCAGGTAACATGTGAACTTCCTTTTTTTGAATATCCATTTATTATCAAGTCAATTTTCCCTGATACGTTAAAAAAAATTATCAATTTTTCCATATTACCAACATGGCCAGTTTTGGCAATATTGGTAATAATTGGACTTAATGCCGATTTAATTTATTGAATCCTTTTACACCTATAAAAAATTTTTTCATTACTGAAAAATCTTCTTCCATATTTTCTGTTGGATAAAATGGTTCTGAAAAGGTGACTTTTTTTTGGGCATAATCAAAAGAGACCATTACAATAGAAATTTTTGCCTGTTTTGAAATCCAGTAAAATCCTGTTTTCCATTGCTCCGGGTTTGAACGGGTTCCCTCAGGTGCAAGTGCTAAAATAAATCGATCTTTCTGATTTATGATTGTAACGATTTGGTCGACCTGGTTGTAATGCTTGTCTCTTTTCACTGGATATCCACCCAACCCACTAAAAATACATCCCCATGGTTGCTGAAATAGAATTTCCTTGCCCAGGAAATTTGCTTTCAATCCAATGGCAAACTTGACCACAATTCCGAGAAAAAAATCAATATTAGATGTGTGGGGCGCGACAATAATTATATATTTTTTCTCGTCTGGAGCCTTGCCTGATATTGTCCAGCCAAAAACTGAAAGTATCCATTGAAACAACTTTTTCATCCGGAAACCACCTATTATGAAAATTAATCAATCATTCCGTTAACAGGGGTTGATTTTTTCATTATTGTCACCCCCTGTCTTTGATGTTTATAACACTAACGCTATAAAGATCCAATAGTGTCTGAATCTGGAATAGGAAGATATACAACAACAATTGTTCCCTTGCCAGTCATGGAATTGATCTGGATATCTCCCCCGTGCTTTTTGATTATCGCCTTTGAAACGGAAAGACCCAGTCCCGATCCTTTCTGGAACCCCATTTCCTTGGTTGTAAAATAAGGATCAAACACATTGATCAAATCAGATTCGGCAATCCCTATGCCATTATCTGAAAAAGTTATCTTGAGTCGTTTCCGGTTATTTTGATCCATGGTATGAACGAATTCCACCTCTGCCCTGATTTCCACTTGTCCCTCTCCTGATATCGCGTCCACGCTGTTTTGGATGATATTCTGAAAAGCGATCTTCAAGTAATCCGGGTCAACTTCAATATCAGGAATCGTGTTCTGAAGGTGACTTAAAACGATAACCCCTTTTTTATGGTTTGTATTGCTGATGGTGACACTTAAGATATCCTGGATGGAATGCAATCTTTTTTCTAACATTGCCCCCTTTGACAGCGTGATAAATTGGTGCGTCAGAGATCTGGCCTGTTCACAGGCTTTTTCAGCTTCTTCAAAAAATTCCAATTGCAATGCGTCTGATATTTCCCCTTTTAGCAGTGAAATATTTCCCCAGATGATCGATAAAAGGTTGTTATAGTCATGGGCAATGCCGCCAGCCAGAATGCTGAAAGATTCAGTTTTCCGGGCGCTTAAAATTTTCTTTTCCCTGTTTTTAATTTCTGTGATGTCCCTTACAATGTGCACAAACAATCCATTGCTGTTTTCGCGTTTGATCGGATCGACCGAAACCATTATCCATCGTCCATCTTCAAGTTGGATTTCCATATTTTCACGCTGTTTGCTGTTTACAGCGCGTTCCATGGGACAGTCAGATATGGGACAAACCATTCCGTGTACAATCTGGTAGCAGCTTTTACCAACGACCTGGTCTGGTGGTAAATTGATAAAATTTCCATAGGCCTTGTTAGACCGGATGATCTTGTGATCCTGGTCGATGATAGACACCCAGTCCCAGACAGCTTCAAAGGTTTCCTCCCATTGGTTCCTGGCATTTGCCAATGCCGCTTCAGCCTGCTTCCGGCCTGTAATATCGGTTAATAAATTTAATGTGGCAGGTTTTTTTTCCCATGTAATAATTACCCCGTTATTTTCGACCAGTTTGACATCACCATTTTTGGCAATGACTCTTAACTCATATATCTCAAGGGGTTCTTTGCCGCTCATCCGTTTCATGTGGTGCTGGATCACCATTTGTTGATCATCTGGATGAACAAACTCTAAAAAAGACCTCGCCATTAACTCTTCCTCAGAATAACCTGAAATCTCAAGCACTTTTGGATTGACAAATTTAAGGTGTCCATCCTGGGCTACGATAATCGCTTCATTGACATTCTCTATAACCCCCTGGTACTTTTCTTTGCTTTCCTGCAGGGCTGCTCCCGCAATTTTCCGTTCAGATATTTCATGCTCAAGTTCACTATTTGCCTTTGATAATTCAATAGTGCGTTCTTTGATCATTTTTTCCAGATTTCCCTGGTGCTTTAGCAATTCAATTTCTGCCTGATCTTTTTTTCTGAGTTCCACTTCAAGCTGCAAACTCAAATCACGCATTCGCCCTATAATGATAACGACCACAAATAAAAACAGGGGACCGATGGCCCCTCCGCTGAATTTTTCCCCTGAAACCTGATAAAAAATAATCATTGTCAGTGACGACAACAAAGCGATAATAACCCCGCCCTTTAATCCCCAAAACAAAACCACCGGAACAACAAAAATAAACATAAAAAGTCGTGACAGATCGCCCAGATGATCATGTATCCATGGAAATGAGATAGCACAAACACTGACCAGAAGAAGAAGAATGAACCATTTGTAAAAAGAGCTTAGTTTTGCCGTTACTGTCCAAAAACTGGATTTTTTTGGCACAAGGCCTCCTGAGTTTTGAGGTATTGATATTTTTAATATCTTCCCGGATGCAATTTTTACAAATCAGTGGGTAAGTTTATATATATAATTTTTTTTAGCAAACAAAATTTTCTGTCAAACGGGTGTCCTGCTTTTGGTCATTGATATTTTTTCATATTATATTTTTTAGATATTTTGACCCGCTCATCCGCGGGAAGAGATGTCATATATTTCCTCCATCCAGGGCACCACCCTGCATGCCATCTCCATATCCGTCCTAAAAACGATTGTTGATTATTGTCATATTTTGCTCTGAACGCGCAGCTTTTACAATTGTGTGTTGCCATTGATCTTCTCCCTTTTTGATGATTCTTTTATCGTGTACTACATCTCGTTATTACCACACAACAAAGAAAAAGATAACACCTGCCTGCTCTATTTTTTAAAACTGCGCAACAGGCTTGCAACAGTTTTTCCCTGTATGACAATCTGCTTATCTTGATTTTCAATCCAGCTTTTTATTTCAATGGTTTCGGCCTCAGGATTGATGGCAATTATTTCAAACCATGCGCAAAGCGTGTCTCCGATGAAAACAGGATGACAAAATTCCAGGGTTTGTGATTTATAAATTGCACCAACTCCTGGCAGATGCATTCCCACTAATGTTGAAAATAACGAGGCAGATAACATACCATGGGCAATTCGCTGACCGAAAAATGTTTTTTCAGCAAACACGTCATCAATATGCAGGGGATTTGAATCACCGGTTATGGCAATGAAATGGGATACATCAGCATCTGTTATTGTTTTTTGTAAAAATGCCTTTTGACCCACAGCAAGATCATTGAAACGTGTCAATTGATAGCTCATGTAATGCCCCTATTAAACAGTATCGTTTTTAATATACAACATAAAAAATTGATTTTTCATGTGCCACCCTGGGATATCAGGCCCTTATTTACTTGACTCTAACACGCTTAATAATATATCAAAATGGTTAAAAAATATATTAAACAGCATCAACCCTCTAATTTAGGATGCCTATCGTGGGTGTATTGGCAAAAGGAAGTCTTATCAGAAAACAAATCATTCTCATAAGCGGTGATATTATCGTCGGCACCACCATTCTTATGCTGCTTAAAACAATGGGACCCAAAGCACTTTCTATTGGAATATTTTCTGAAATCCAGGTTATTTTATTTGTTCCCATTCTGGTCTTGAGTTCATACTTTTGTGAGATTTACAATACCAGGGTTTGGGTACTTAAAACTGTTGCCATCCGATCGGTGACTGCCTTGGGAATATCCTTTATCTTGCTTATGCTATCGAGCATTTTCTCTGGTATTTCATGGCATATGATCTTTGGATTATTGATTTTTTTTATTTTTCAAATTCTGTGGCAATGCCTTTATCAGACCACATTTCACTTTCCTTTATTTACAAAAAATATTGTGGTTATCGGTACGGGCACCACAGCATTGGAGATTGATCGCCTGCTCATGGCATCTACCGGGAAATATACTTTTTCAGGCTATATATCCACTGCCATTGATCCGGTTACGATTGATAAAAGTAAAATTATCGGGAAAATTGATGACATCATTGATCTTTGCAGACAATATCGTATCCATACCATTGTTATTGCCTTAACTGAAAGACGGGGCAGCCTTACAATCAACAAACTGGTCTCCTGTAAATTGATGGGGGTCAGAATTATTGACTATCCCAGTTTTTATGAAATCATGACCGGCAAAATCCCTGTGGAGAGCATAAACCCGAGCTGGCTTGTGCAAAGCAGTGGATTTTTAATCACTCCGTTTATCCGATTCATAAAAAGGACTTTTGACATTTTGCTTTCATCCATGGTCCTGGTGCTGACCCTGCCTTTTTTTCCTGTTTTTGTATTCCTGGTTAAACACAAATCCCCGGGACCGATTTTTTATTTCCAAAAACGGGTCGGGAAAAATGGTACCCTTTTTACCATATACAAATTCAGGAGCATGAGAACAGATGCTGAATCAGAGACCGGAGCAGCCTGGGCAAAGAAAGATGATCCCCGGTTATCCAGATTTGGTAACCTTCTCAGAAAAACAAGGATTGATGAACTGCCCCAATTGGTAAATGTTTTAAATGGAAAAATGAGTTTTATCGGCCCCCGGCCAGAACGTCCTGAATT
>Ga0180007_10005526_pt1 | contig 12735 bp, 10 predicted proteins | sample MM_PC_MetaG_FD_121122 | JGI IMG/M metagenome (GOLD analysis project Ga0180007, IMG submission 121122) | Groundwater microbial communities from the Aspo Hard Rock Laboratory (HRL) deep subsurface site, Sweden - MM_PC_MetaG | ecosystem: Environmental > Aquatic > Deep subsurface > Groundwater... | reverse complement strand
TCGAGCGTCTCATCGGGACACGGATCCCCCGGCGCGTGCCCCGTCGGTACCTCGAGGGCTTCGTCAGCGCCTACATGATCCCGCTGCACGGGCTGGGCATCCTGTTCCTGTTCGAGCCCGGTGCGATCCTGATCGCACCCATGCCGCTGCCGCTGCGCTTTTTGGTGTACGCCGCCGGCATCACCGCCTGCGAGATCGGCTGGGGCTTTTTGCTGGACAAGACGCTGGGCTTCTTCCCGTGGGACTATTATTCCCTGTCGAAGTGGCGCATCGGGAAGCGGGGCTACTCCCTGTGGACGCTGGTGCCCATGTGGGGGATCGCCGGGCTGATGCTGGAGCGATACAGTTCGCTGATGCAGCATCTCTCCCCGCACGTCGTGAGTTATTACGGTTTTTAAAAAAATTCAGAGCGCGGAGCTTCGTTGATTGAAAGGGGAGCGGCCTTACTTCTTTTTCTTGTCGTCGAGCTGCTTCGAGAGGAGCTGGCCGAACAGGCCCATGCCGGAGGACTTCTCTTCCTGGTACTTGGACTTCACTTCGTTCCAGGAAGGGGCATCGGGCTCGCGGGGGACGCGACCGGGGCGATCGGGACGATCGGGCCTCTCGGGGGCTTCGGGCAGCTCGCGGTCCCAGGAGAGGGAGATGCGCTTGGCTTCCAGATCCACGCCCTCGATGACGACCGGGATCACGTCACCTTCGTTGAGCACTTCCTTGGGGTGGCCGATGCGCTTGCCGAGCTTCATCGCGGTGATGTGCATCAGGCCGTCGATGCCGTCGGCCAGGGTGACGAACGCGCCGAACGGCGCCAGGCGCGACACGCGGCCCTCGACGTGGGCGCCGGCTTGGAAGCGGTCGGCCACGGTGTCCCAGGGGCTCGGACCCACCTGCTTGATGCTGAACAGGTGCTTGTTCTTGTTGAAGTCCAGCTGCAGGATGCGCACCGAGACGCTCTGTCCGGGGGCCACCAGCGTGGTGATGTCGACCTGATGGTCGTAGGAGATCTCGGAGCGGGGCACCAGGCCGTCGACGCCGCCGACGTCCACGAAGGCACCGAAGTCGAGCACGGAACTGACGGTGCCCGACACGATCATGCCCACCTGCAGCCGCTCGGCCATCGCCGCGCGGTCGGCCGCCTGCTGCTCTTCCTCGATCTTGCGCCGGGACACGACGATGTTGCGGCCCTTCTCCTCGTACTGGGAGATCAGGAAGCTGGTGCGGGTGCCCACCCATACCGAAGGATCACTGCGCCGCAGGGAAATCTGGGAGAACGGGCAGAAGGCCCGGACCGTGCCGCCGAGCATGACCTCGTAGCCGCCCTTGATTTCCTTCTGGACCAGTCCCTCCACCGGGATCTGGGCATGGTAGGCGTCCTCGTACTGGGTGTTGCCCGGCCCGCCGCCGCCACGGCCCAGGCGGACCGTGAAGCGCTGCTCGCCGGCGTTGGACTCCAGAAAGAAGGCCTCGATCATCTCGCCTTCCTGGACCCGCGGTTTTCCTTCGCCGTCCAGGATCTCACGCACGTCCACGACGCCCTCGCCCTTGCGGCCCGTATCCACGAAAACCCACTCCCGCCCGATCTTGACGACCTTCACGCGGACCTTTTCGCCCGGCTCCAGACGGGTGAACCCGCCGGAATCCTCGGCCATCATCTCGGCAAAACTGGGGTTGCTTTTGTTCTTGTCTTCGCTCATGACCTGTGAATCCTCCGGACACATGAATACAGGATTTTCCATCCGGTTCCAACGATTGTTTTCCGGAAAAAAACCCCCGCTTCCATCGGACTCAATAACAGATGTTACTTGACGACATGGAAACTTCGGGTAATGTGATCCCATTGAAATGGAGGTCACCCAATGCACCGACACTTTTATTTCCTTTCAATGGCGCTTGTCACCCTGGTGATGGCATGCGATTCTGGTAGTTCCAAATCAAACAACCAAATCAATAACGTAAACAATATCAATAACATCAATAACATCAATAATATTAATAATATTAATAATATAAACAACGTTAATAACGTAAATAATCAAAATCCGGTGTATGTGGGTGCGCAGGACGTGTTCAGTCCCGGTAACCTGACGGTGCAGTTCCGCGAGGTCGCACAGGACGAGGCCGGCGCGCCGGTGCTGGTGCGCGTGTGGTATCCGCAGGAGCCCGGCACCTACGCGGTGGTGATCTTCCAGCACGGTTTCCTGATGAGCTCGGACTGGTACTCGACCCTGCTGTCCCACCTGGCCTCCCACGGGTTCGTCGTGGCGGCTCCGCAGATGTACGCCGCCGACGGTCTGCCGCTGGGCAAACCGACCGCGGCCGAGGAGGCGGTCACCGCGCTGGAGGTTCACACCTGGGTCACGACCCGGTTGGGCACGCTGCTGGGGCAGACCGTGCCTTACGCACAGCGGCTGGGCTACTCGGGTCACTCCCGCGGCGGCAAGGTGGCCTGGATGGTGCTCTCGGGCAATTCGTCGCTGGCGCAGGCCGTCGCCGGTGTGGATCCGGTGGACGGCACCGGTGGCCCGCTGGGCGGCGAGGAGCGCGTTGTCGACGGCCCCTTCAACTTCCCGTTCCCGACCTACGTGCTGGGCACCGGCCTGGGTCCGGAGAGTTCGGGCTTCAACTCGGCGTGCGCTCCCGAGGGCGACAACAGCGTGCAGTTCTATGGTGCCTCGGCCGCCCCCGCGTGGCATGTCATCGCCACGGAATACGGCCACAACGACGTGCTCGACGCGGACGCCTCCTGCGGCATGACCTGCAGTGTGTGCGCCGGCGGCCCCACTCCGGCGTTGTTTCTCCAGATGGTCTCCGGGCACCTGACGGCCTTCTTCCGCGGCGCCCTGCAGCAGGACGCGGCAGCCTTCTCCACCCTGTCCGACACCGTCGCGGCCCCCGTTGCGATCACCGTGGAAAACCGCTAAAAAGTCTCAGAATTCCGACCGACCTGGGGTATAAGTCCGGTCTGGAAAGGGGGCTCCATGCCAGTCGTTCTTCTCTTCTCCCTGTTTCTGAACCTGCCTTCGCACCCCGTGCTCGAGCGCCTCGGCGCGGCCCAGACCGAGGGGCGCATCACCCTGCTCCAGCGGCTCGAAATCATGGAGGACGCCGTACGCAATCCCGGCCGGCTGGCTGAGCCCTGGAGATCGCTGGTGAAACGGTATCCGGTGGATCCGGAACTGGGTACCGCGTGGCTCGTCGAGGCATACCAGGCTCGCACGCGCACGAACCTGCTGCCCATCGCCGGTTTTCCGGGGGAGCTGGCGTTCTTCCTCGATTCCGAGATCGTTCCGGTGCGCGTCTATTACGACAGCGAGACACAGGGCACCCTCGCCCGGTTGACGCTGGAGGCCGCGGAGACCTCCTGGATCGCCGAGATCGACGGCTTCGGTTTCTTCGCCCCACCGCTGACGACGCCCGAGGGTCGCTACCGCATCTACATCGGGGACACGGGCATGGGCGGCGGCGGTTATTGTTCACCCGTCGGCAGTTATGCCGAGACGCCGTGGGACGATTGCCAGACCTACGTGGTCGTGGATCAGCGCAACCCCCGCTATTACATCGACAGCCTGGTGGCCCATGAGCTCAACCACGCCACCCAGGGTGCGATGGACTGTCTGGAGCCGGTCTCCTTCTGGGAAAACACCGCCACGTACATGAAGTTCGCCGTTTTTCCGTCCTCGATGTCCTATGTGCGCTATTACATGGAGTCCTTCCAGAGCCTTCCATACTGGAGCGTCGCCGGGGGCGATCAGAACAGTCTGTACTGGTACGGCGGCTTCGTGTGGGCCTATTTCCTGGCCGAGCAGTACGGAGAGCCCGGACAAGGCGCGATCTTCCTGCGCGAGATCTGGGAGCGCAGCATGCAGGAGACCCACAATATGACCAACTCGCCGCACTACTTCGAGGCCCTCGACGGCCTGCTGCAGGAACGCGGACAGGGTGATCTGCACCAGGCATTCCATGATTTTTCCCGGGCCCGATGGTTCGTCGAGGAGAACGCCTCGGAGACTTACTCGATGCTGCCGGAGTCGGGCTACCTCACGCCGGCGCCGCTTCTGACCGAGTCCCTCGGGATCGACACCCCGCTGGTGATCAAGCCACAGAAGACGGTGTGGCCCCGTTCGTACGGCGTGAACTACTACAGGCTCAACGCGCCGGAGACGTACCTTCGCAACACCACCGTGACGCTTTCCGGCGAGGGTCTCTGGTACCTGCAGTTGGTGCAGTTGGACGGCGAGGCCGAGGTGATCACCTCGGAGTTGACCGAGAATGGCGCCTCGCTGACCTTCGATCCCCGGCCCCGCGCCCTGCTGATCGTGGAGCACGTCGGCGATTCCGATTACGTGCCGGGCAACAACCCATGGGAGGGTGCCGAATACACCCTGGAGATCCAGTCCACGGTGCCGCTTCCGCTGATCAGCGCCGTGACGCCGGCCTCGGCGTGGCAGGGCTCGGTGGTGACCGTGCAGGTGTACGGCGCCTCCTTCCAGGAAGGCGCGACCGCGACGTTCTCCCCGGACAACGTGCTCGAGGTCCTCGAGACGACGTTTGTCTCGGAAGGGCAGCTCACCCTGAAGGTCAACATTCCCTCCCGTGCGCTGACGGGCCCCTACGGGCTCACGGTCACCAACCCTGACACGGGGAAGGGGTGGATCGAGCGCTCGGTCTTCGTGATGCAGAGCGAGAAAAAGGCATCCGATGGCTGCTCTGCGGCGGGTCCTCGGCCCTCTTCGGGTTTCGGCCTGGGTTTGATCTTCCTTGGATTGCTGCTGCTGGCACACCGTCGCCGTCGGCCGGAGCGCGAATGATGGAAATCCCCGGTGTCCGACAAAGCCAGGCGCGGCGATATGCCGAGGAGCTGGCCGGGCTGTCGGCCCCCGGGAGGGGCGCGTCCGCCGGACGCCTGCGCCTGCTGCGCGCGCTGGATCAGGTCGACGAGCTTGGCGCGGCCTTTGCCGCAGAGGGGATCGGCTGGGTGCTCGTCAAAGGCGTCGGGCTGAGCCTGTCGGTGTGGCCCGATCCGTTCCTGCGATCGTTCTCGGATCTGGATGTCTTCGTGGTCCCTTCGAGGTTCGCCGCGGCCGTGCTCGTGCTGGCCCGCCTGGGGTACCACACCGCCGAGATCCCCGACGATTCGCAGGTGCACTGGACATTTTACCGGGATGACTCATCTCCCGTGGAGCTGCATCACGTGTTCTCCCGCGAGTTCGGCTCGCCGCCCTCCCTGGTGGAGCGCTTTGTGGCCACGGGGGTGCCGGTGCCTTCCGACGAGACAGGCGTTCTGCGCGTGCCGGATCCGGCTGCTCACCTGGCCTATGTGCTGTTGCACGCCTACAACCATGGATTCCAGTTGTCGCCCGGCTGGGCGCTTGATGTGTTCTTCATGCTGGAGCGCCACCCGGAATGCCTGGCCGCGGCATTGGCGTTCTTTCCCCGGGAATGGCCCGTGTGCCTGGGCCTGCGCGTGGCCGCCCTCGTGGTGCCTGCCCTGGCCGACGCTCTAGGCGCGGTTCCTGCGCCGACGCTGCGGGAGCGTGCGCTGCTGCGGGTCATCGCGCTGCGTTTCGACCGCGGCGGCCTGTCTACGGTGGACTCGGCGCTGCTGCGCGTGCTGGGTTCCCCCACGCCGTTGACGACGCTGGGTTCAATGGTTTCCAGATACGGGTAAAACGGTTCCGGTGGTCCCTGCCTCTGGTGACGGAGATCCGGCCTCCAGAAACAGCAGGCGATTTTTCCAGGCGGGGAAGCGCGCCACGATGCGGCGGAGGCGGTCCTTGCCCAGCAGGAAGGCGCCTGCCGTCAGTGACAGGATCTGCGCATCATGGAGGGCTGTGGCGCGGTGAGCGTAGGCGTTCTCCACGGCGATGGAGAAGGCGGCGCCACGGGTGCCAAGAACCTGGATCAGGCCAGTGAGGCCGGGCCGGACGGCGAAGCGCCCCTCAATCTCCGGATGTTCCACGGCCAGCCTATCCACGTCTTCGGGAGTCAGCGGTCGTGGACCGATGAACGCCGCCTCGCCGCGCAGCACGTTGACCAACTGCGGCAGCTCGTCCCAGCCCAGGTCGCGCAGCATGCGCCCGGGGTGGGTGATCCGGCCGTCGCGCATGGTCCGGAACTTGAGCAGCGAAAATGGCCTCCGGTGGAGCCCCAGCCTTGTCTGCCGGAAGAAGACGGGCGGACCGTCGAACATCAGGATCGAAGCTGCCGAGATCAGCGAAAGCGGTGCGGACGCGGCCAGAAACGCAGCAGCAGCAGCGGTTTCGAGACGGATACTCATGAGGGATGATGCCAGCAGAAGGGGTCCGGGCCGTACAGATCCCCGCAGGAGTGAAAGGCCGCCCCCCTGCATCCGTAGCAGTCGCCGATCCGTTCGCAGGAGCGGCAGGGTTCCGAGATGACCTCGCGCAGGCTGCGTAGTTTCTGGAAATCGGGTGAGGAGATGATTTCCTCGAGGGTCTGCCCGTCGACCCGATGGGGTCCCACCGCGAGCTGGCCGAAGGACTTCTCCACGCCGGCGCAGGGCTGTACGCTGCCGGAGTGGGTGATGTAGCAGTTGCGATCACGATCGATGAGGCTGCAGGTGCCCGCTGGAAATGGCGGACGCGGATCCCATGGCTCGAAACCGAACTCTTCATGATCGATGCGTGCGAGCTCCTCGAACAGGACGCGGTACTTCTCGCGGGCCTCTGGCATCGGGAAGAACAGCAGATCAGCGTGCTCGGGAGCCCGGCCATGCTGGGTGGGAATCTCCACCTCCGGGATCAGGTGATGCGAACGGAAGAAGCGCCACAGGTCGGGCATCTCCTCATAGTTGAGCGGGCTGATGACCGTCTCCACGCCCAGTCGCGAGACGCCCGGGGCGGCCAGGTGTGCGTCGAGCAGCGCGTCGAGGCCACGGCGGATCGCGACGTGCGCACCGGGGACGCCCACGAGCCGGTCCTGGATCCCGGGTTGCAGGCTGTTGCACTTTCCGATCACGCTCACCTGGAGGTCGGCCAGGCGCCGGGCCTCCGCAGGTCCGATGCAGGAGCAGTTGGTGTACAGGTAGTTGTAGCAGCCCAGGGATTGGGCGAACAGCAGCGGGCTCTTCTCCGGATCAAACAGGCCTGGCCACACCAGTGGTTCACCGCCCCAGACAAACGAGACCAGCCGTGCACCGAGGCCGAAGGCCTGCGAGATCACCGACCGCACATCGGAGACATCCATCACCGGTTCCACTTCCAGACCGGCGCGGCTGTAGCAGTAGACGCAGGAAAAATTGCACTGGCGGCTGACCTCCAGGGAGATGCGCCACAGGGGTGCGTCCTCGATCCTGGCCGCGGTCTTCTCCGATCGGCTCCGCAGGGATGGCAATGGTTTCAGCATTTGGCGATTTCCTCCTGCAGGACTGTCCGATCGCGGAACGGGAGCGTGCGATCCATCAGTACCTGGTCGGTTTCATGGCCTTTTCCGGCCACCAGCAGCACATCCCCGGGACCCACGCGCGACAGCGCCAGCGAGATGGCGGCGCGGCGGTCGGGCTCGACCAGGACGCGGGAGCCCCCACAGGCCATGCCGGCGACGATCTGGGCGATGATCTCCTGCGGATCCTCGCTGCGCGGATTGTCGGAGGTGACATACACCTCCTTGGAGTAGCGAGCGGCGATTTCGCCCATCATGGGGCGTTTCTCCCGGTCCCGGTCGCCACCGCAGCCGAAGACGGTGAAGATGCGGCCGCCGTGCATGCGAGCAAGGGCCTTGAGCACGATCTCCAGTGCGTCGGGGGTGTGTGCGTAGTCGACATAGACAAAGACCCCCCCCGGGTGGGGTACCGGCTCCAGTCGCCCATCCACGGCGATGTCCGAGAACAGGTCACCGGAAAGGACCGCGGTCTCCCCGCCCGCCTGGGCTTCAAGCAGTTCTGGGTAGAGGCCGAGCACGCCCAGGATGTTTTCAATGTTGTGCGCGCCGGGCAGGTTCGTGTGCAGCCTTCCGGCCGGCCGGCCCTGGAACAGAAGCTCGAAGCGGCTGCCAGAAGCGGAGAGCTCCAGGGGTTGCGCCGAAAGATCGGCGGTGGGATCCGAGAGGGAGAATCGCAGGCACGAGAGCCCGGGCGGCAACGAACCAGGCACCGGAAAGTCCGCCGCCAGGCTCAGGCAGGCCCCTGGCTTGTCACCTTCGGCCAGCTGCCGTACAAGCTTCCACTTGGCCATCGCGTAGGATTCCATGTCCTGGTGAACGTCAAGATGGTCGCGCGAAAGCCGGGTGACAAGCACGCGGTCGAAGGCCACGCCGGCGGTGCGTTCCATCTGCAGGGCCCAGGAGGAACACTCCAGGATCACCCCCGCATGACCGTCGTCCCTGCGGTCGCGAAGGAAGCGCTGAAGTTGGGCCGGTGGCGGAAGCGCGCGGTCGAACTGCCGGTGGTTTCCGTCGACGAGCACTCCCAGCGTGTTCACGACAGCCGTGCGGCGCCCAAGGGCGCCCTCGATCGCGGCGATCAGAACCGAGGAGGTTGTCTTGCCGTTGGTGCCGGTGACGCCCGTCAGGCGCAGGGCGCGGGAGGGATGTCCGAAGAAGGCCGCAGCCAGAGCCCGCTCGACCGTCCGCGAGTCGTCCACCGGACAGAAGGCGACGCCGGCCGGCAGGGGCGTGTTGCGGGTGCGCACGTCCGGGAGGCGGGAGCGGTCGCAGATCACCGCCGCGGCGCCGCACTGAAGCGCTTCTCCGATGAGGTCGTGACCGTCGAAGCGGCTTCCGCGCACGGCGATGAAGCAGGATCCCGGGGTCACCTCGGTGGTGTCCGACGTCAGATCGGTGCAGCGGCCCAGGGCAGCAGCGTCCAGGCCCAGCCGGGCACAGGCGTCCTGGAGACTCCCGTTCATGGATGCGGCTCCACGGCCAGCGCACGGATCGCCTCTTCGGCGAACACGCGGCCGCGGACCTCGTAGTTCTGGAATTGGTCCCAGGAGGTGCAGCCCGGACTCAGGAGCAGGCAACCGGGCCTGGGCACGATCGTGCAGGCCCGCCGTACCGCCTCGCGGAAGTCGGAGATGTAGATCGCTTGTGCGCGTCCCTGGATCATGTCCTCATCACTCGGGGTCATATCCCGCAGGCCGAGTTCCCGCTGGATGCGCTCCCCTGCCTCTCCGTAGCAGACGACGCCGGCGCACCGTGCGGCGCGGTCGGCCAGGGGGCGGAAGTCCAGGTGCTTCTCACGGCCGCCGAGGAGCACGACGGTGCGCGGTATCGGACAGGAATCCAGCGCCGCGGCCACCGCCTGCACGGAGGTGGCCTTGGAGTCGTCGATGACCCGCACTCCTGCGGGCTCGCCCACGGTGCGGAAGCGATGGGGCACGCCGGGAAACTCCCGGATCGTCTCCATCACGGGACCGGGAGCAAAACCCAGTTCGTCGGAGATGACGAGGGTGGCGAGGAGGTCGGGCAGGAACTGTCGGCCCTGCAGTCGGCAGGACGTGACGGGGAGGCTCTGCCCACGGAGCACGAACGCGTCGGAGGCCGCGTCGAAGGGGTTCAGGTCGAGTCCGAAGTCGCGCACCCGCCCGGAGGACGGAACCACATCCCGCAGCGCGGGATCGTCTGCGTTGCGCAAAAAAACATCCATTTTGCGGGCGTGCGCGAAGATGTTCAGTTTCGCCTGGCGGTAGGACTCAAGGCTCTCGTACCGGTCCACATGGTCCTGGGCGATGTTGAGGATGACGCTTGCGTCGAAGCGCAGCCGCCGCGTGTGTTCGAGCATGAACGAGGACACCTCGACGACGGCGAAGTCGGCCGCGTCCAGGGCTCCGGCGCTGTCCATCACGGGAAGGCCGTTGTTGCCGCAGACCACGGTTTTACCGAAGCGGCTGCAGATCTCCCCCAGCAGGGTGACGGTGGTGGTCTTGCCGTCGGTTCCGGAGACACCGATCAGTTTCGGACGGTCCAGCATCGGAAGCAGAAAGTCGAGATCGCCCCACACGGGGAGGCCGGCCAGGACGGCTGCGCGCACCGGAGCGATCGTTCGCGGGACCCCCGGGGAGAGCAGCACGGCGGTGATGCCGTCGAGGTGGTCCGCCGTCTGCGGGCCACCGTATACGTGCCGCGGCGACAGCCCGGCAAGCCGCGGCGCCAGTTCGTCCATCGCAGCGCAGTCGCTGATCGCATAGGGGAGTCCACAGCGCTCGAGGAAGCGGGCGGCTGCAGGACCGGTCCACTGCCCGAACCCCACGATCAGGAAAGTGTCGCCCGCATGTGCCTGGTGTACCCGAGAAAAGATGTCAGCCATACCCTACCGGTCCGGTTCGAAAATCGGACCGGAAAGGTAGCAGTCCCGCAGGAAAAAGGCAATCTTATATCTTGAACTCGTGGCCGAGGAACTCGACCTCGATGATCTCGGTGTGGTAGAGCGAGCCCTTGAAGCCGACGGCGCGCTCGATTTCCCGGCCGCTCTTGAAGAAAATCACCGTGGGGGTCCCCCGGACCTTGAGCTTCCGACCGATCTCGGGATTGGTGGAGATGTCGCATTCGGCGAAGCGGACCTGCCCCTTGTATTTTTTAGCGAAGGAAACCATCATCGGGACCATCGGCTTGCAGTGCGTGCAACCGGGGGACCACAGGTCAAGCATCACCGGAAGGGGGCTCTTGACCACCTCTTCCTGATAGTTGGCGTCGTGGATGTTGAATACCTGCACGTCCGGATCGGTTTCGAGTCCAAAAATTCGTTTCAGCCAGCTCATGGGTTGCTCCTTCCGGGAGGGGATGTTCCTGCACCGGGCGACCGGACGGGTCTGGTCGTGGAGCCAGTGTAATCATCCGGATCGGCCGCGCAAGGGGGTCGGTCGCGGGGCGTGGAACTTTGATTTATGGAAGGAGGCGTCGCCGGATCCGGACAATGGTGACCGGCGGCGGACATGAGACGGGCCATCTTAACTATTATAATAATTATATAGAATATTCTATACTAAAAAAACATAATAAAAACAATATGTTTTTAATGGCATCACGTAATCGGCGTGCTGGAACGCTTCTGGCAAGCGTGCTGGCACGCTTCTGGCAAAGCCCCCGGGAAGTCCGGGAGGCAAGAGGATGAGAACCATCGCCTTGATTATTCTGTTCTGTCTGTTTACAGCCTGCGACGGGCGTCAAAGCCTGCCGGACTGGTCTGATTGTCCGCGGCTCGTGACGTTCCGGGCGGACCGCTTTCCGCTACCGGCCGAGCAGCCGCTGGAGTTGACGTTCGACCGCCCCGTTTTCCCGCAGGCTGAAGAAGGGTACGCCGCCGGCGTGTACCTGGTGCCGCAGCAGGACGCGGGGGCCTGCAATCCCCTGTGTCCGGTCGAGTGTCACGAGGGTCGCTGTTTCCTGTCCGAGGTCGACGGGGCGTTTCTCGACGATGCCACCGGCGGGGATCTGTCCATCACGCGCCGGAAGAAGACCCTGTCGGTGCGCATCGAGGCGGAGGGAGCGACCTGGAGGGTGAGGCCGGAGTGGGGTTCGCTGACGCCCTCATGGCGGTACGATCTGGTTCTCTCACCGCGGGTCCGGGATGCGCAGGGTCTGCCGCTGGTGGGCGTCGACGGCGGTCCGGGGGCGTTCGCACTTCCGTTCTCCACAGCACGCGCTGATGATCTGGAGGCCGCCGTGACATGGCTTGCCCCGACGGTCCCGGCCCGGAACGTGCCCCAGAACCTGGCGTTTCTGGCGGTGAAGATCCAGGGCGGCGGTGCCACGGAGCCGGGGATCTTCATCCTGGAGTCTGAGGAACAAAGCGTGCTGGAGTTGACGGCCACGCCCTTTCCGTCCGGCTGCATCGGGGAGTTGCCGGGTGTCGAGTGCCTGCTGCTCTGGATGCCGGGGACCCTGGAACCGGACACCGCGTATGAGCTGCGCTCGATCCGGCGCGTGCGGCTCTCGGGGGGGCGTTTCCTGCTGCCGTGGGGAAGGCTGGGCACCTTCCGGACCGGGGAGATGGCGTGGCTGTACCCACCGAACTGGGAGGAGTCTGCGGTACAGGAGGTGACCGGCTGCCTTCACCTGTCCGGAACCCTCGAGGGTCAGGCTCTGCTGTGGCTGGAGGCTGACGGCGCCGCCGTGTCGCCGGCCCTGTTCGTGCGGTTCTCGTCGGCCGAGCTGGCTGTGCGACTCGCGGGCCTGCGCGAGCACGTCCCCGGTCTGCGGGTGCACGGGATCGGACTGGACGGATCTCCCCTGTTGGGTTCCCGGCACGACCCGGGGCCCGCGGACCCGGCAGGGTTGACGGTGGTGCTGACGCGGCTTCATCCGAACCCGGTGGGTCCGGAGCCCGCCCAGGAGTTCATCGAGCTGGAGAACCTCTCGGACACCACGGTGGAGCTGGAAGGGTATGAACTGACCGACGCCCTGGACAAGGCGGGGGATCTGCTTCCGGCGTTCGCGCTGGCACCCGGAGCCCGGGTTCGTGTCGCCGGAAAGAACTACGATCCGGACGCGGAAGGGGAGCCGCCGCCGGAGGGGGATCTGATCGTGTTGGAGAGCTCGCTGGCCAACGCGGGCCTGGCCAACGGAGGCGAGCCACTGTATCTGTTTGACGCCTTCGGCTGGCTGGTGAGCCGCTATGGAGGATGGATCGACACCGGTGATGCGCCCGGCCTGTCGGTGGTTCGCCGATGGGTGGAGTCCTGCGATGTCGCGACCAGCTGGGTGCTGCGCTAGGAGCCCTGCTCCATCAGCCAGCGCTCGGCGTCAAGGGCGGACTTGCAGCCCGTGCCGGCCGCGGTGATG
>Ga0180007_10005525_pt1 | contig 12735 bp, 13 predicted proteins | sample MM_PC_MetaG_FD_121122 | JGI IMG/M metagenome (GOLD analysis project Ga0180007, IMG submission 121122) | Groundwater microbial communities from the Aspo Hard Rock Laboratory (HRL) deep subsurface site, Sweden - MM_PC_MetaG | ecosystem: Environmental > Aquatic > Deep subsurface > Groundwater... | reverse complement strand
TATCGGGTCGGGGCAGGCCTCGGATGTTGCCCTGCACGACCGTGCCGATCTGACAAGTATCGGCGCAGCCCGGCGCGCATCCCAAGAAGCCTACGCCATGGCCGGTGTTACCCCGGATGACATCCGCATTGCCGAAGTCCATGATTGCTTCACGATTGCTGAAGTGGTGGCGACCGAGGACCTGGGCTTCTTCGCTCCTGGGACAGGCTATCGCATGGCCGAAGACCGGGTCACCGCCCGGGACGGAGCCAAGCCGATCAATACATCTGGCGGCTTGAAATCCAAGGGACATCCGGTTGGCGCTTCGGGTGTTGGCCAAGCTGTTGAAATCTTCAAGCAAATGCGCGGACAGGCAGGCGAGCGTCAGGTTGCTGGCGATATTCCATTGGGGTTGACCCACAACGTCGGCGGGACCGGGGGCACATGCGTGGTGCACATCTACGAGAGGAGAGACTGAGATGACAATCAGCGAGCGGCCTTTCACCGCTGCATCCTTCGAACAATACCTGAACGAGAAGAAACTCATGGGGTCCCATTGCCCCCGTTGTAACGCGGATTATCTACCCCCGCGCGCCATTTGCCCGCAATGCTATGGCGATCAATTGGATTGGGTTGAATTCAACGGCAAGGCAAAATTGGCGGCCTTCACAGCCATCTATGTTGCCCCCACTGCGATGATTGCGGAAGGCTATGGGCGTGAGAATCCCTACCTGGTTGGCATTGTTGAATTGGAGCAGGGCGTCAAGATCAGCGCCCAAATTTTGGGAGTGGAGGCGAGTAAACCGGAAAAGATCAAGATAGGCGCCCCACTAAAAGTCGAATTTGTGGAGCGCGGTGAGGGTGAGGCCAAAAAGGCTTTCCTCGCTTTCCGGGTGGAATAAAGTACCATGCCTCACATTCAGGTAAATGGCGTAAGTCTGTATTACGAACTCCATGGTTCTGAAACTGCTCCATTGCTGGTGCTCAACAATGGCATCATCATGAATGCCGCTACCAGTTGGGTGATGCAGACAAATGCGCTTTCCGCGCATTATCGCCTGCTGCAATACGATTGCCGTGGACAGGGACAATCCGACCATCCTGAAAATCCCTACTCGATGGAACAGCATGCTGATGACCTGGTCGCACTGCTGGAAGCTTTGAATATTGAAAATGCTCATATCGCCGGTATTTCCTACGGCGGGGAGGTGTCCCAGGCCTTCGTGCTGAAATACCCCGAAAAAGTGCTCAGCCTGATCCTGATGGACACCGTAAGCGAGATCGGGCCGGAGTTGCGCTTGGTCATCCAGAGTTGGGTGGATGCGCTGCGGAGAGGTGACGCGTTGGTTTTCTTCAACGCTTCCGTGCCGTGGAATTTTTCCCCGGATTTCATCGCTCGCAATGCTGCTCTGCTGGAGGATGCCAAGAAACGCTATACCTCGCTGGACTTCCAAGCTGTCATCCGTCTGTGCGAGGCTTTCTTCGAAGTGAATTTTACCGGGCGGTTGGCCGAGATCAAATGCCCGGTTTGCATCCTGGCCGGTGAATTGGATTTAATCAAAGGTCCCCGTTACGCTGAAATCCTGAAAAAAGGAATCCCTCAGGCTGAATGTCACATCATAAAGAATTCCGGCCACGCTTCCTGCTGGGAGCGGCCGGAAGAATTTAATTCCATCGTCTTGGGCTTTCTAGGAAAGCAGGCTTGAGATTTTGTAACTGGGCAGAAACTCGTAAATGCTAGAATGAACAATCTATGAGGAGTTATGCACGCTGCTGATCTGTTGAGTAAACGCGTTGACCTGACCCCCCAGCGCATTGCGCTGGTCGAACTGGAGACCGGGAAGCGCTTTACTTACGCCGAACTGAATGAGCGCGCCAATCGCTTGGCAAACTTCATGCGAGACGAACTGGGCGTCTTGCCAGGTGACCGCGTCTCGATCCTTGCCAGGAACAGCATTGCTTACATCGACCTGTTCTACGGCTTGCCGAAGATCGGCGCCATTTTTGCGCCCTTCAACTGGCGTTTGACCTCCAGAGAATTGGCTTATATGGTCAATGACCTGGAGGCGAAGATTCTCATCGTTGAGCCTGAGTTTGTCCCGGTAGTGGAAGAGATGCGCCCCAATATTCACGTGGAACACTTTGTTAGCTTGCGCGGGGCAGATATGCCTGAGGCTGAGTCCTATGAAAATGGATTGGAGCAGGCATCCGCTCAAGAACCAGTCCGTCCGCCGCTCGATCTGGAATCGCCCTACTGCATCCTCTACACGTCCGGCACAACTGGCAATCCCAAAGGTGCTATTCTTCCGCATCGTCAAATCCTTTTCAATTGCATCAATACTGTCGTGAGTTGGGGGCTCACTGAGAAAGACATCTCGCCCGTTTATACGCCGCTCTCCCATGCGGGTGGACTGTTTGCTTTTTTAACGCCCATCCTGTACATTGGCGGGCGAATCATCCTGGCCCGCGATTTCGACCCTGTGGCCTCGCTACGCTGGATCATGGAAGAGGGTTGCACAGTCATTTTGGGAGTGCCCACGCTCTTTCAAATGTGGATGGATTCAGACTATTTCGAGCGAGCCGACTTCAGCCAGGTGCATTTCTTCATTAGTGGCGGTGCGGCCTGCCCGCCCGCGTTGATGAACGCTTGGCGTGAGAAAAAGGGTATCATTTTCCGTCAGGGCTACGGCCTGACCGAAGTGGGTGCCAACTGTTTCAGCATGACGGATGAAGATTCAGTGCCCAAGACTGGTTCGGTGGGTAAACCGATCTTCCACAGCCAGATGCGCATCGCCGATCCTGAAACAGGCGCAGACGTTCCGGTTGGTGCGGCGGGAGAACTGCTGATTCGCGGCGCGCATGTTTGCTCCGGTTACTGGCGCGACCCCGAGGCAACCGCCAAAGCCATTGTTGATGATTGGTTCCACACAGGGGACATGAGCCACATGGACGAAGACGGTTTCTTCTACATCGATGGACGTTACAAAGATATGATCAAGAGTGGCGGTGAGAATATCTATGCCGCGGAAGTCGAAACTGTCGTTCGAGAGCACCCTGGAGTCAAGGATGTGGCTTTGATCGGTAAGCCAGATAAGACCTGGGGCGAGGTTGGGGTGATGATTATCGTTCTAGAAGATGGGCAGCAAATTTCTAAAAATGAATTAAAAGAACATTGCCTGGGTAAAATTGCTGGTTTCAAAATCCCCAAGGAGTTTATCATTGCAGCAGAGTTGCCTTATTCAGCCTACGGCAAGGTTGAGAAGCAAAAACTGAGAGAGAAATATCTTGGTTAGGAGGTTTGGATGAGTATCCCAACCATGGAAGGTATCACCGCAAAAACCATCAGCACCAATCGTATTTCCACCCGCGTGCTGTTTAGTGGACCGGATGGAGGCATCCCGGTGCTTTTCCTGCACGGTAACGTTTCGACTGCTACCTGGTGGGAAGCGACCATGGTCGCCCTGCCTGCCGGTTATCGCGGCTTCGCGCCTGACCAACGTGGTTTTGGTGAAGCGGAATCTGAGAAAAAAATAGATGCCACCAACGGAATGGGCAACCTGGCCGATGATGCGCTAGCCCTGCTGGATTATCTCGGCATTGAAAAAGCCCACATCGTTGGCAACTCGCTGGGCGGCATGGTGGTCTGGCGCATGATGGCCGATTACCCCGAACGCTTCCTGACCGTCACGCTGGTGGATACTGGCTCGCCCTACGGTTTCGGCGGCACCAAAGATGTGGATGGGACGCCCTGTTACCTGGACTTCGCCGGCTCGGGCGGTGGTCTGACCAACCCTGAGCTGGCCCGCCGAATTAAAGAAGGGGACCGCACCCTGGAAAGCCAGTTTTCGCCGCGCGCTGCCATTCGGATGCTGCTGGTCAAGCCGCCCTTTGTCCCCGCTCGCGAGGAAGAATTGCTTTCATCATTACTGGCTTCCCACATCGGTGACCAGGATGTGCCAGGTGATTCTGAAAAATCCCCAAACTGGCCATTCGTTGCGCCGGGTAAATGGGGCGCGACCAATGCCACCTCGCCGAAATACGCCGTAGACGTGGAGACGATCCTCGCAGCTGAGCCAAAATTGAGCGTGTTATGGATCCGGGGCAAGGACGATATGGTCGTCTCGGACAGCGCGGCGTCCGACCCGGGTTTTCTTGGCAAAGCTGGCCTTATCCCTGGCTGGCCTGGCGAGCAGGTATACCCGCCGCAGCCCATGCTCGGCCAAACCCGCGCCGTGCTTGAAAAATACATCGTTGCAGGCGGCAATTATCAGGAAGTTGTTATCAATGATTCCGGGCATTTGCCCTTCATCGAAAAACCGGAAGAATTCAACCGGGCGTTCCACGCCCACATCAAGTAAAAGGAGGTGATGTTTTTATTAAGAAATATAGCGATTCGCCAAATATTCAATGTTCATTAAACAAAACCCATTCTTCCTAGGAGGAGCTTGAGATGAAAACGATTCGAATGTTTATTGTTGCCCTGGTGGCAGTTAGCCTGCTGCTTTCCGCATGTGCACCTGCTGCTACCCCAGTGCCGACTGAGGTCCCTGCGACCACTGAAGCACCCGTGGTCACAGAGGAACCTGCCCCCGTCGGGCTGACTTGTGCCGAGCCGATCAAGGTTGGCCTAATTACCGATCTGTCTGGTGCACTGGCTATCTACGGCGCGCATATCCTGCCCTCGTTCATGCTGGGCATGGAATATGCTACTGGTGCCCCTGGCTCGGCTGGTGAAGTGTTCGATTTCACCGCTACCCAGGTAAACACCTTCATGCTGGATGACTGCGAAATTCAGGTCTTCGTGCGTGATGATGCCAGCACTCCCGATAACACCGCTACAATCGCTCGTGAGCTGATCGACGTTCAGGGCGTGGACATCCTGGTTGGCACCGTTTCGTCGGGTGCTACTGCTACCCTGCAGGGTATTGCGGCCGAAAGCATGATCCCGCTGATCGTTGCCCCCGCTGCTGCAAATGACATCACTGGCGTTAACTTTAACGAGTACACCTTCCGCACCAGCCGAAACAACTACCAAGACGCAGTGAACGAGTGCCTGTACCTGACGCAGCAGTACACCACCTTCGTCCAGATCGCCCCGGACTATGCCTTCGGACGGGGCTCGGCAGCTGCTTTCCGAGATGCCTGCACGCTTAATGGCGGCACATTTGTTGCGGAGGATATTTTTGCTCCGCTGGACACCACTGACTTTACGCCTTACATGGAGCAGGTACTCAACTCCGGCGCAGAGGCCTACATCGTGACCTGGGCTGGTGGCGGCTTCGTGCCGTTGATGCAGGCCGCGACAGATTTAGGTGTCAATGAAGAGATGGATCTTGGCGCGACCTTCATCGACAATGTGCTGATGCCGCTCTGGTACGGTAACGCGGTTGGCAGCACCAACGGCATCCTGTACCATTACTCTGCTCCGAATAATACTGCCAATGATTTCTTGACAACCGAGACAAAGGCTCGCTATGCTTTGATGCCCGACTTGTTTGCCGCTGATGGCATGAACGCGGCCATCATGCTGGTCGAAGGTCTGAAAGCGACTGGCGGTGACGCCAGCGCCAATGCGCTGATCGCGGCGTTCGAGGGAATGAACTTCGACGGTCCGAAGGGCATCGTTTACATCCGCCCCGAAGATCATGTTGCCATTCAGGATATGTACATCCTGAGACTGGTTGACCTGACAGCTGCGGATGCGAACTTCTACGAATACGTCGAGACCACCCGCCCCGAGCCGCCCTGCTTGCTGCCCGAAGCACTCAGATCCCGCTGTGGCGATCTGCCCTATGGCTCTCTAAGCGGCGAGTAACCGGTAAGTTGTTGTAGAATCAAGTCCCTAAGGGTTGAAAAACCCTTAGGGACTGCACCCACCTATTTGTAGTTGCGACTTTCCCGACCCAGGCCAGCAGGATCGGGTAGTCGCCCTTTGTCAAGACGACGATTTAAGTCGTACCTACAAAACGGACAAGCCTATGGAACCAGAGATCATTTTCGAAACCATCGACCTGCGTAAGGAATTTAACGCCCTGGTGGCTGTGGACGATGTCAGCATGAAAGTTCGGAAGAACAGCCTGCACGCTATCATTGGCCCCAATGGCGCGGGGAAAACGACTTTTTTTAACCTATTGAGCGGCAACATCGAGCCGACCAGCGGGCAGGTCATCTTCAAGGGACGCAATATCACCCACCAGCCCGTTCACCGGACCATCCATTTTGGGATCGGGCGCTCGTTCCAGATCACCAATATCTTCCCCAACCTGACCGTCTTTGAAAACATCCGCCTTGCCTGCCAGGCATTGGGGAAGGACAATTTCAAGATCTATCGGGATGCAGCTTCTTTCAAACAATACGAATCCCGAGCCTGGGAAGTGATCCAGCGCGTCGGGCTCAGCGATCGGGCTGCTACGCTTGCGCGGACCCTGCCCCACGGCGATCAGCGTAAGCTCGAGTTGGGGATGATCCTGGCTCCGGATCCCGAAGTGCTTCTGCTTGATGAGCCGACCGCTGGTATGGCTGCTGAACAGGTCCCGGAATTGATCGCCCTGATTCAAGAGGTCCAGCAGGCGGGCAACAAGACCGTAATGCTGGTGGAACACAACATGAACGTGGTTATGAGCGTGTCCGATATGATCACTGTCATGCACCAGGGCAAGGTTCTGGCTGAAGGCACACCCGCTGAAATCTCTGCCAACGAAGCCGTGCAAACCGCATACCTCGGCGGCCTCTTCGAGTTCAAGGTGTGAGGCCCACATGGAATATTTACTCGATGTGCAAGACATTCACACATATATCGGGCAGTATCACATTTTACAAGGCGTGAACCTGCACGTGCCAAAAGGCAGTATCACCGCCTTGCTGGGTCGCAATGGCGCGGGTAAGACCACTACGCTCAAATCCATTTTGGGGCTGACCCCACCGCGCCAGGGTAAGGTCATTTTTGAAGGACTGGAAATTCAAGGCATGCGCTCATTCGACATCGCATCGCGGGGTATCGGTTATGTGCCTGAACACCGTGCCATCTTCCGCGACCTGAGTGTGGAAGAAAACTTGAAGATTGCCGAACGTCAGAAAGGCGACTATGCCCTTAAGGCAGAGATGATTTTCACGCTCTTCCCCGACCTGAAACGATTGATCACGCTTTCGGGTGCCAACCTCTCCGGCGGGCAGCAGCAGATGCTGGCTATCGCCCGGGCGTTAATTGCTGATAACCGCCTATTGCTGATCGACGAACCCAGCGAGGGACTGGCTCCCGTGTTGATCGAACAACTTATGGAAGCCATTCGAAAACTCTCGGCTGAGAGCACAGTGGTGCTGGTGGAGCAGAATTTTGTCGTTGCCACTCAGTTGGCGGAATATTACGTCATCATCGAAGAAGGACGATCGGTCAAGGATGGCAAGATGAAAGACCTTGTCAATGACCGTGAGACCATTCATCGCTATCTCGGAGCAGCATAAGGAGCAGCCATGAAAGCATATTTCCGTAAAAATCTTGTGCTCTGGCTTACCTTGCTGACACTGACATTCGTTTTCGTGACCGCCGCGCGCGGCATGGAAACCGAAGACTGGGTAATCACATTGCTGCGCGGCCTGTCGGTCGGCTCGCTGACCTTCCTGGTCGCATCAGGTTTCTCGCTGATCTTTGGGCTGCTCGACGTGCTCAACTTGGCTCATGGCACACTATTCATGATCGGCGCCTACATCGGCTGGACTGTCTATGTGCGGCCGGATACTTTTGTAGATTTGCTCACTCCAGTCACCCTGGTTTTGAGCGGTTTCCTGCTCAAAGACTTGTGGACGGCTCTCTCGACCCGCGGCCTGCTAAAGGGGCGAATGAAGCACATTCTGCCTTGGGCTGGGATACTTGTCTCAGTCTTGATCCTGTTCAGCGTTCTGCGAAGTTATCCCATCGCCATTTGGAAAGTGGGAGACTACGCCAAAAGCCCGGTTTCGATTTCGTATCTCGCCAGCCAGGGGCTGAACATCCTGCCGCCACCTGCCGAGTTTGATAGCTTCTTGCCATACCTGGCCTTCGCCGGGTTGATAGTTGGAAGCCTGCTGTTAGCATTCAGCCTGTCTTTACTTGGATCCGGGAAACAGGCTGCGGCCCCACGCGTTAGATGGCGCAGTTTTGCCGGGTTTGCCGCTCTGTTACTGGCGGGCATTCTCTTTTTTGTCTTCAACAACGCACTCACGGATTTCCTGGCGGGCTTGAATACAAACTGGCTTTTCATGATTGCTATAGTTGTGGCTGTAACGAGCGGCATTGGGTTGGGGGCGTTGATGGAAACCACGCTCATCCGCCCGCTCTACATCCGCCCGATTTACCAACTCATGCTGACCCTTGGCCTGAGTGCCATCGGCATCGAGATGGTGCGTGCCGTGTGGGGACGCCCCGAGTTCAGCATGCCGCGTCCCGAACTTTTCGCCGGGACGGGCGATGGTTGCCCGGCCGCATCCCTGAGCGGCTGGTGGCAGAATCACTGCTCGACCATGTTCCTGTTTGACGGCCGCATCCGAGTCTACAACGAGATTCTCATCCCGATCATCGGCGTAGTGGTGCTGGTAGCTGTATGGATGTTGCTCCAACGCTCGCGGTTGGGCATGGTCATCCGTGCTGGGGTGCAGGATCGCGAAATGGTCGAAGCGCTTGGCATCAATGTGCGGCGTGTCTTCACCCAGGTCTTCGCCCTCGGCGTCGGGTTGGCGGCTCTGGGAGGTGTGCTGGCTGCGCCCTCGATTGGCCTGTCGAATTTGATGGGTGAGAGTTTCCTGCTCAACGCCCTGATCGCGCTCGCAATCGGCGGCCTGACCAGTTATCCGGGGGCGGCGCTCGGTTCGCTGCTGGTTGGGCTGTTGCAACAGTTCATCATCAAGTATGGGCAGATTGGCATCCCGATCCCATTCACGGATATTATCTTCAAACCCACGCCCCCGATCGTACCTGCCTCGACCATCTTGCTGATGGTGATCATCCTGCTCATCCTGCCCAATGGCTTGCTGGGAAAGAAGGAATAGCATATGGCGAACAACAAAATTCTCTCCTCTTTGAAGCCAAACCAGGAGTTGCTGATCACGCTGGTGGTTTTCATCCTGCTGCCGTTCGTGGTCGGGTTGTTCAACGGCGCATCACCGGCACAAGTCTGGATGAACGAGAGCGGCCAGTCCAAATTTATCCAGGGGCTGGCGATCGAGATCTTTATTCTGGCGTTGTACGCGCTCAGCTATGACCTGATCTTTGGGTTCACCGGCCTGCTTTCTTTCGGACACTCGATGTTCTTCGCCGTTGGCGCGTACCTGACGGGCATTTTGCTGAAAAACTTTGGACTATCCCTGGGCGCTTCTTTCGGCCTGATTTTTGTGGCTGGCATCGTCCAGGCGCTGCTCTTTGGCATGGTGCTGCCGCGTGTCAAAGGGATTACTTTTGCGCTGGTCACGCTGGGTATGGCTTCAGTCTTCCATGTGCTGGTCATGTCCACCGAATTGGGCAAATACACCGGCTCAGACGTGGGTCTGCAGGGCGTTATCATCCCCGCTTTCATCAGCCCGGCGACCGAGCGTTTGCGGCTCTATTTCGTTACGCTTACCATCCTGATCCTGGCCTTCATGTTCTACAAGCGCTTTGTCAACTCGCCAACTGGGCGGGTCTGCACCGCCATCCGGGAGAATGAGGGCCGCGCCAAGATGCTCGGCTACAATACTTTCTACTTCAAGCTCGCCGCGCTGATGCTGTCATCTGTGACCGCGGCCCTGGCTGGCGGATTGCATACCATTTACCAGCCGATCGTCAGCCCCAATGTAGCCGGGCTGGGATACACGGTCACAGCCTTGCTGATCATCCTGATCGGCGGTGTCGGCACCTTGAACGGGGCTTTGGTTGGCGCGGTCGTATTCCGCTTGCTCGATTTCGGCTTGCGCCGTTACATTGGCGAGAGCGCCAGTTTTATTAATGGCGCCATCTACATCTTGATCGTGCTCTTTCTGCCTTACGGCATTGTGGGGACATGGAAGTTAAAATCCATCAATATGCGTCAGGGCTGGCAGCGTTTGCTGGGGATGTTCGCAAAAGTCCCAGATAAGGATTGATGCTTCTTTTTTTGAAGGTGATTAAAGCGGAGATTACCATCCATGGCAATCTCCGCTTTATTATCGACAACTTTATTATTGGATTACACAAATGTTCAGTGATGTATAATCAGGTTAGAAATAAGGCTTCATACTGCATTTTATGCTAATACCCAATTGAATCATGTTTGATTGTTTCTAATCCTGCCCGTCCGGGATTGGGGGTACCATTGCGTTCTGAACCTTGCCCGGACGGACGCCGACATGGCAGGTTCGGAGCAGATACACACACTCGCCGGTAGAGGCGCTTCAAGACCGTTACTGCTTGACCTTGATGTGAGATGGCAATGAAAGACTGGCTCTATCAACTGCTTACTGGGGTGCTCGATATGTTCGTCTGGGGGGGCGAACTGATCGGCGAGGAAAACCTGCCTCTAGATGGCCCGGCCGTGTTCATTGCCAATCATGTTGATGCCCTTGGGCCAATCGCAGTCGCCTGCTCCATCCCGATGCGGATGAACACCTGGGCGATCGGCGATATGCTGGACAGGGAAAAATCCGCTGCTTATCTGAACACAGATTTTGTCGAACGGCAGTTGCATCTTAAGCCCCCGGTCAGCATCTGGGTATCGAGAGGTCTTTCCAAGATAACCGTCCCGTTGTTGGCTTCACTCGGTTGTATCCCGGTTTATAAAGGCTATGAAGCCATGCAGGCGACATGGGCGCTTAGCATGGAACTCTTGCTGGATGAAAAGCTCCTATTGATATTCCCGGAGGAGCCAAGCTTGCCTGCCGACCCGGTCACCGGGATGAAGCCTTTCCAGCGGAGTTTTGCCCGCCTGGGAGAGATGTATTCCGAGGCCGTGGCAAAAAAGCTGCGCTATTATCCGATTGCTATCCACCCGAACGGCTATGTCATGGTTGGTGGGGTTATCGTCCATAACCCGTTGAATGCAGTCGGCCTGGAACGTCGCCGGTTGAAGGATCTGTTAGAGGCAGCAGTAAAGGAAATGTATTTAAGCCTGGACGGAAAAGAACTCGTGGGTGTGTTGAGCCCCCAGAGGAAGTAAAAATCCATTATCAATGAACACGATAACTCGAATCTAATGAGGCTGATCCGGAATGACCTTGCACGTTCATCTGCTCGATGAACCAAGCTCGTCTGCGCTGACAATCTTCGAAGGTCAACTATCAGATTCTGTTACCTTGACGATGGGACCGCCACAACCCGGTTCAGCCGAATACGAGATCCTGGTTGCGGGACGGCCGAAGCGCGAGTATCTCACCGCCAGCCCGAACCTGCGGGCGGTGGTGATCCCATTTGCGGGAGTGCCACACCCCACGCGAGAATTGCTGGCAGATTTTCCCCGCATCGCAGTTCATAACCTCCATTACAATGCTGCAATGACGGCAGAGATGGCGATTGCGCTCATGCTTGCTGTTAGCAAACATCTTCTTCCTTGTGATAAAGCCCTTCGCCAGGGTGATTGGAGACCTCGCTATGGACCCAACCCATCAATAACGTTGGATGGCAAGACAGTCGTGGTGCTGGGATTGGGTGAAATCGGTCGCAGGGTGGGTCGCGTCTGTGCTGGGTTTGGTATGGAAGTGTTGGCTATCCGCCGCCAACCTCAGCGCGGGCATGCGGAAGACTACCCGGTAAAGGTTTTCGGGCTTGATGCACTGGCAACTTTGTTGCCGCGCGCCCATGCCTTGGTGATCGCGTTACCGGCGACACCGGCTACTGAAGGATTGATCGGCGCGCAGGAACTCGGGTCCATGCCTGCAGGGAGTCTCCTGGTCAATGTCGGTCGGGGATCGATCGTCGATCAGGCGGCTTTGTACCATGCCTTGAAAGCAGGGCACCTTGGCGGGGCGGGTTTGGATGTCTGGTACAACTATCCTGCTGACGAGATCTCCCGGGCGGCAACACAACCCTCAGATTATCCGTTCCACGAGCTTGACAATGTCGTCATGAGTCCACACCGAGCTGGAGGGGCAAATGACTCAGAGGCACGGCGGATGAAATGCCTTGCTGAAATGTTGAATATCGCTGCCGATGGCAATGAGCTTCCGAACCGGGTGGATTTGGGTGAGGGGTATTGAGTCTGATTTTTTCATCATCCATAATTCATCAGGGCAATGGGGCTGGGACGTGCTCTTGGCAGAGTTTTTATTGCGGGGTGCCCGCAAGTTTAGAAAACTTGACAGCCATCGGCAGTCGTGATAACCTTGCGCCCGGCCCAACGCCTGGCTGGCTGGTTGTCACCAGCGAGTTGGGCGATCATATATCCAGAGTAGGAGTAAGAAGTAAGATGTCAGAACGTATTGTCGGTACCGTCAAGTGGTTTAATTCCACCAAGGGGTTTGGTTTCATCGGCCGTGAGGAGGGTGAGGACGTATTCGTCCACTTCTCAGCTCTCCAGATGGAAGGTTTCAGGAAGTTGGAAGAGGACCAGCGGGTCGAGTTCACCGTGGAGCATGGCCCAAAGGGCTTGCAGGCGGCAGATGTAATCCTTTTGAGTTGATTTTCCCCCATCGACAACGAGACCAGGCCCATCATTGGGCCTGGTTTTTTTTGGGAATACTCACACTATCACCGTAAGAATTATTGAAGAAAGCGCCCCTCAAGAGAAAGGCGCTTTCAATTACGCTTCATTTACTCTAAGGCAGAATACCCTGTCCACT